>Ga0187893_10003973_pt1 | contig 28902 bp, 21 predicted proteins | sample MA1701074metaG_FD_139574 | JGI IMG/M metagenome (GOLD analysis project Ga0187893, IMG submission 139574) | White microbial mat communities from a basaltic lava cave in the Kipuka Kanohina Cave System on the Island of Hawaii, USA - MA170107-4 metaG ...
AGGCGGTGCTCGAGGAAGATCTCGAACCTTCCGCGCCACTCGGTGACCTGCCGGGTGGCCGGTTCCGCCTCCTCGGCGGGCGCGTGGTCGTGGGTGTGCGAGTCGCGGCACGCCGCCGGGAAGAGGGCGACGGCGAGCTGGTACGCGGCGGCGCGATGGATGCGGTGCATGGCGGGCACTCCTCGTCGGCGACGGCCGGGTGGGGCGTGACGCGGGAGCGAGAACCTCCCGCGGGGCCGCGGCCTCCGGCGAGGAGGGACCGCGGCCGCGTCAGACGTGGAGGCGCGGAGGCGCGCGTGCGCGCGCGGGCGTGCGCGGCGGCGGCTTGGGCGGCGGCCCGTCGGGGGCGCCGACGTCCGCCGGCCGGGACGCCAGTTCGTCGTTCGCGCCGCACGCGCCGGGCTCGAGCGCGGCGACCAGGGAGAGATCGGCCGCCGAGGGAGTCACGGCCGCGTCGCGGTGATCGAGCGCCGAGTGCGTCGGGTGCTCGGGATCCTCGTGGCCGCCGTGACCGACGGGCCCGGTGTGGACGTGGTCGGAGATCGGGCCGTGGTGGGAGTGGCCGATCTCGTAGTGCTCGTGCGCCGCGAGGTGGATCGGCACGCCGACCGCGTGCGCGAACATCGCCGCCGCGGCGAGGAGCCACGCGCCGGTCCGGCGCGGCCGCGTCGCGCGGCGGACGGTCTCGTGCGGCGTGCGGTCGGCTCTCACGTCGGCGTGATCGTCCTTCGCGGGGGAGCGATCGTCAAGCGGACGCGCCCGCCTCACTCCTGCCGGAGCGCCGCGCCCACCGGGAGGCGCAGGAGCCGGACGGCGGCGGGCAGGGCGCCGATCGCGCCCAGGAGCAGCACTCCTCCCAGGCCGGCGAGGAGCGCGGGCGCGTCGACCTCGAGCGCGAACGCGCTCATCGCCAGCCGCACCGAGCTGCCGGCCACGAGCAGCCGGCCGAGCGCGACCCCCGCGACCCCGCCGGCGGCGGCGAGGACGATCGACTCCTGCGCCAGCGACCACGCCAGCGGCAGCCCGCGGAAGCCGAGCGCGCGCAGCGCCGCGAGCTCCGGCGCACGCTCCTGGACCGCGGCCTGCAGCGTGTTCGCGCCCGAGAGCAGCGCGGCCGCGCCGATCAGGAACGCCATCGCCCACGCCAGCGCCCGGATGGGGGCGAAGTAGGCCGCCAGCTCGCGGTAGTAGCTCGCGCTGGTCTGGAACAGGAGCTCGAGGTCGAGGCGGCGCTGCGCGAAGCGCTCGAGCTCGGAGAAGCCGTGCGGCCCCGCCACGCGCACGAAGACCGCGGAGACGTCGTCGCGCCGGGAGAGCCCGCGCAGCGGCGCGAGCGGCGCCCAAATCTCCGACTCGAAGGTCGTGCCCGGGGCCGCGAAGCTGCCGGCGATGCTCCACGCGCCGCCCTCGAAGCGGATCGTGCGGCCGGGCGCGAGCGCCTCCTCCGGCACGCCGAGCTTCGCGGCCGCGAGCCGTCCGACCAGCACCTCGTCGTCGCGCGGAAGGGCGCCGGCGGTGAGCGTGACGGCGGGATGGACCAGGAAGGCGCGCGCGGTCACGCCGCGCACGAAGGCGGCGTGCTTGCGCTCGTCCGCCGCCCCGGACGCCGTGGGGCCGAGCCGCACGAAGGTGGCCAGGTGGATCTCGGGCGAGACGGCCGCCACGCCGTCGACGGCGAGCACTCCCGTCACGTCGGCCGCGACGTGATCGGCCACGGCGGGCACGATCGAGCTGCGGACGACGTCGTTCATCGACGCGGCGGAGAGCAGGATCGCCGTGTCGGGCTCGGCGGTCGCCTCGTGGCTGCGCTCGAGCCCGCGCACGAACGCCGCCGTCCCGACCAGGAGGGCGGCGACGAGCGCGCTCGAGAGCCCGGTGAGCAGGGTCCGCCACGGCCTGCGCGCCAGGTTGAGCACCGCGTAGTCGAAGGGCAGGAGCCCGCGCACGTCACGCTCCCCGCAGCGCGGCGGAGATCCCGACGCGCGCGACCCCCAGCGCCGGCAGCGCCGCCGCGAGGGCTCCGGCCGCCGCCGCGATGGCCAGCCCGCGGAGCACGAGCTCCGGCGAGGCGGCGAAGGTGACCAGCACCCCCTCGACGCCGATCGTGAGCCGCGAGAGCGAGATCACCGCCAGCGCCGCCCCGATGCCGAGCAGAGCGCCGAGCGCCGTCATCGCCATCGACTCGCCCACGACCAGTCCGACCAGGCGGCCCGACCGGTAGCCGAGCGTGCGCATCACCGCCATCTCGCGCACGCGCTCGCGCACCGCCATCGCGACCGTGTTGGCGGCCAGCGTCAGCACCACCGCGACGCAGCAGAGGCCGAAGATGCGCCCGAAGCCCAGGATCTCGCGCAGGTCGGCGGTCGCCGTCTCGAGGAAGGAGAGCTTGAGCCGCGTGTCGGTGGGCGCCTCGGAGGTCGCGAGCAGCGCGTCGATGCGCGCCGCGATCTCCCGCGCTCGCGCGGCGTCGTCCACCTTCACCTCGAACTGCGTCACCGTCCCGAGCCGGTTCACCGGCCCCGCGCGCTGCAGGTGCTCGAGGTGGGTGACGATCAGGCTCTCCTCGATGGGCTCGGGCGAGCGGAAGATCCCGGCCACGCCGACCTCGATGCGCCCGAACCGGAACTTGTCGCCCACCGAGAGTCCGCGCCGCGCCGCGAAGCTCGCGCCCAGCAGCGCGCCGTCGCCCTGGCGCTCGAACGCGGCGCGCTCCCCGGCGACCAGCTCGATGCGCCGGGCGTCGAAGAGCTCGCGCGGAGGCACGCCGTGGAACGCCACCACGTCGAGGCTGGTGCGGCAGTTCGAGAGGAACACCTTCACGGGCAGCACGCTCACGACGCCGTCGACGCCCGCGATCCTTCCGGCGGAGATCTCGGGCAGGAACGAGGTCTGCGGGCAGTAGCGGTTCTGGCGGTAGACGATGAGCGTGCGCGCCGCCTCGCTGCCCGAGAGCGCGCGGTCGAGTCCGGCGGCGAGGCCCTCCACCAGCACGAAGAGCGCGATCGCCGCCGCGACCCCGCCCACCGTGAGTGCCGCGCGCAGGCGGCGCCGCGCGAGGTTGCGCCACGCCAGCTTCGCGAGCTTCACGGCGCGCTCCCCGCGGCGGCGGGCGCCGGCGCCTCGCTGAGCCGCCCCTTGTCGAGGTGAACGACCCGCGTTCCCCGCGCCGCCGACCTCGGGTCGTGCGTCACCATGACGATCGTCTTGCCGCGCTCGCGGTTGAGCCGGACGAGCAGCGTGAGCACCGCCTCCGCCGAGTCGTGGTCGAGGTCCCCGGTCGGCTCGTCGGCCACCAGCAGCGGGGGGTCGGCGACGATGGCGCGCGCGATCGCGACGCGCTGCTCCTGCCCGCCCGAGAGCTGGCGCGGCAGGTGGTCGGCGCGATCGGTGAGGCCGACCGCCGAGAGCGCGAGCGCCACGCGCTCGTGGCGCTGCTTCGCCGAGAGCGGGAAGAGGAAGAGCGGCAGCTCGACGTTCTCGAAGGCGGTGAGGACCGGCACCAGGTGGTGCTGCTGGAAGACGTACCCCACGTGCTCGGCCCGCCAGTCGGCGAGCGCCCCCCCGCGCAGGCCGGCGAGATCGCGGCCGGCCACGACGACGCGGCCGCGGTCGGGCCGGTCGATGCCGGCCAGGAGGTTGAGCAGAGTGGTCTTCCCGCTGCCCGAGGGGCCGAGCAGCACGAAGAACTCGCCCGCTTCGATCGAGAGCGTCACGTCGTCGAGCGGGGTGATCACGCTCTCGCCCTTGCGGTAGGTCCGGGTGACGCCGGTGAGCTCGAGGAAGGCCATGGTCACTCCTCCCTCTCCGCGATCTCGACGCGGGCGCCTTCGCGCAGCCGGTCGCGCCCGCCGTCGATGAGCTTGTCGGAGACGTTCAGGCCGCGCGCCACCAGCGTCCGCTCCCCCTCGTCGCGCGCGGTCTCGATCCGCCGCAGCGTGGCGCGGCCCGAGAGCGCGTCGACCGCCCACGCCGCCGGGGCGCCGTCGCGGGTCGTCACCAGGCGACGCGGGATCCAGACGGCCCCCGAAGGCATCGACGAGGCGGCCGCGTCCCCGCCCGCGCCGTCCGGCGCGCGCGGCACGGCGAGGAAGCGCACCTCGACCAGCATCTCCGGGCGCAGCGCGGCGTCGGGATCGCGCACGCGCACGTGCACCTGGAGCGTCACCTTCTCGATGTTGGCGAGCCGGACGATGCGCACGACCTCGGCGTCGTAGAGCGCCTCGGCCCGCGTCGGCGCCTTCACCTGCGCGAGCTGCCCGACCGAGACCCTCGCGACCTCGCTCTGCTCCAGGTCGACGCGCACGCGCAGCGAGCCGGGGTCGAACAGCGAGCAGACGGTCTCGCTTCCGGCCACGCCGACCGACATCCCCGGCGCCGCGAGCCGCTCCATCACCACCCCCTTCACGGGAGCGCGCACGGTCATGCGCTCGAGCTTCAGCGCCGCCGCCTCGCGGACGGCGAACGCCTCCGCCGCCGCCGCCTCGGCGGTCGCGAGCTGCGCCTCCGCCGAGTCGCGCCGCAGCCGGTCGGCGAGCCGCAGCTGGCGCTCGCCGGCGGCGCGCGCGAGACGCGCCTTCGCCTTCTCCGCCTCCGCGGCGGCGAGCGCGGCCTCCGCCTCCACGGTCGCGAGCGCCGCGCGCTCGCCCTCGAGCCGCGCCTGCGCGAGCTCGACCTGGCGCGGCCCGGCGCCGCCGTTCTCCGCCAGGAACCGCTGGATCGCCAGCTCCTCCTCCGCGATGCGCACCCGGGCGCGCGACTCGCGCGCGGCGGCGGCGCGCCGCTGCGCCTCGGCGGTGCGGCCGGCGAGGTCGGCCGCGGCGCTCGCCTCGGCCTCGGTGACCTCGAGCGCGGCGTCGAAGCTCTCGCGGGCCAGGTCGCGCTCGACGCGCGCCTTCTGCCCGTCGGCCTGCGCGCGCGCGAGCGCCGCCTCCGCCTGTGAGAGCTCCACGCGCGCGTCGTCGTCCACGAGCAGCGCGAGCGGCTGGCCGCTCTCCACGGCGTCGCCCTCGAGCGCGAGCATCGTGCGCACGACGCCGGGCGCGAGCGCGGCGGCGTGCACCGGGTAGGGGTCGGGCTCGATCCATCCCGAGCGCTGCAGCTCGATGCTCCCCGCGCCCGCCGCGGACGCGGCGGCCGCCTGCGGCCGCAGGACGGTCACGGGCACGGCGCCGCGCAGCGAATCGCGCACCGTCGAGAAGAGCAGCGACGCGAAGCCGAGCACGAGCAGGAGCAGGATCGCCTGCGCGAACCGCCGCCTCCGCCGCGGCGGGAGCGCGCTCCCGGCCGGGGCGCGCGCGAGGGTGGCGAGGTCGACGTCGGGCCGCATCTCGCTCATCGTCCGCCCTCCGTCCCGGCGGCGGCCGCGCGCGTCACGGCCGGCGGCCGTCCGAGCGCCTCCGACAGGTCGAACGTCGCGATCAGCCAGCGCGAGAGCGCGGCGGCGCGCGCTAGCAGCGCGCGGGCACGCTGGTCGATCGCCATGGTCCACTCGGGGAGCGCCTCGGCGTCGACCGCGAAGCGCGCCTGCGCCGCGCGCAGCCATCGGGCGGCCGCCTCCGCCGCGGCCTCGCCGTGCTCACGCAGCGCACGCTCGGCCGACGCGAGCTCCGCGCGCCGCTGCACCAGCGCGGTCTGACCCGCGGCGAGCTCGTTGGCGAGCAGCGCGCGCGCGGCGTCCCGCGCGGCGCGGGCGGCGTCGACCGCGGCCCCCGCCGCCGGCGGCCACGGCAGCTCGAGGCGCAGCACGCCGCCGAGGAAGAGGTCGTCGGCAGTCAGCATCGCGTTGGGGCCGATCCACAGCGCCGGCCACCGTTCGGCGCAGGCAGTGCGCAGGTCGGCCTCCGCGCCGAGATAGTCGAGGCGCGCGACGTCGAGGTCGGGATGGGTCGCCAGCAGCTCGCGCGCGTCGGGATCGGCGCGGTCGCCGCGCCGCTCGGTCCTCCGGGTGATCATGCGCAGGCCGCACGCCTCGGGATCGTCGAGCCAGGACGAGTCGGGCGCGAGCCCGCTCGCCCGCGCCACCGCGGCGCGCGCCGAGGCGATCGCGCCGACCTGCTCCAGCCGCATCGCGGCGACGTGGTGGAGCATCGTGCGCGCCGCGTCGACGCGGTCGGGCGGAAGCCAGCCGCGGCCCGACAGAAGGTCGAGGCGCGCCTCGGCGGGAGCGCACTCCGCCTCGAGACCGGCGAGCTCCTCCTCGAGCGCGCGGGCGACCGCGAGCGCGGCGAGCGCCCGCTCGAGCCCGTGGCGCGCGCGGAAGCTCGCCGCCGCGAGGGCCGCCTCCTCGCGGGCGGCGGCGAGGCGCGCCCGCGCCTGCGCGGCGCCGGTCCGGCCGATGCCGAGGAGCCCCGGCAGGTCGAAGGCCAGCATGAGCTGCGTTTCGTGCTGCCCTCCGTCGCCCATGTGCTCCGCGTCGAGCATCGTCGGCGGCACGCCGAGCGCGCGTTCCCTCGCCCGGGCGCGCGCGAGGTCGCGCCGCGCGGCGAGCACCTCGGGGGCGCCGAGCTCGAGGAAGGCGCTCCAGAGATCCCACGGATCGCCGGAGCGGCGCGCGGCGGCCGCGGCCTGCTCGGCGCGCGCGCCGAGATCGCGCTGCAGATCGGCGGCGAGCGCCTCGATCTCACCGCCGTCGGAAGGCGACGCGGCGCAGCCGGAAAGGAGCAGCAGCTTCAGTGCGATGGGGAACCGGGGACGGATCGAGGGCATGACAGGCTCCGCGACGGAGAACGACGGAGGATCTCCCGCGGGCCGCGCGCGCGGCCCGTGCGAAGCCCGGCTCCTAGAGGCGGAGCGGCAGCGGGATCGGGACGGCGGAGGAGCGCGGCGGGTCGTGGTGCGACCACGCCGACGGACCGCGCGGCGGCGCCAGCGCGAAGGGGACGGAGGCGGTCGCCGCCGGCGCGAGGTGGAGGATCGGCTCGAGAGTCTCGGCGCGCCGCTTCCCGGCGACCGGGTCGAGCGACCGCTCGCCCTCCGGCACCGCGAGGCAGCAGCTCACGCAGGCATCCGGCGCAAGCCGCGGCGCGTGCGCATCCCGCGGCGCCCGGACGGCGCACCTGGCGCAGCAGGCGGGCGTGGGCGCCTCGCCCGCCAGGCGGCGCAGGCAGACCGTGACCCCCTCCGGCAGCGTGAGCGCCGGCAGGAGCAGCGAGAGGAGGAGCGTCCGCAGCGTGGCCATGCTCTCCCGGGATCGACCGTACGACCGGAGGGAGATTAGCGACGGGCGCACCCCCGGCCTCCCCGGAGGCCCTCCCCCGCCCCTTCACCGCCCGCCGATAACATCCCCGCCCCCCGTTTTCGGGGGAGCGCCTGCCCGCCCGCCCCGGAGCGCCCCGGTGACCGACGCCGCCGCCCAGCGTCCGCTGCCCGCGAAGATCGACCTCGCCGATCCGCGGTACTACATCAACCGCGAGCTCGCGCTGCTCGAGTTCCAGCGCCGCGTGCTGTCGCTGGCTCTCGACCCGGCCGTCCCCCCGCTCGAGCGGGTCCGCTTCCTCACCATCTCCTCGAGCAATCTCGACGAGTTCTTCGAGATCCGCGAGGCGGGGGTGCGCGAGCAGCTGCTGCAGGGGGTCGGGCGCACCGGCGTCGACGGCCTGGCGCCGAGCGAGCTCCTGCGCCGCATCGGGAGCGTGGCGCAGTTCCTGGTGGCCGAGCAGTACCGGGTGCTGAACGAAGTGCTGCTGCCCGAACTCGAGAAGGAGGGGATCTCGATCCACAAGGAGGGGGCCTGGAGCAGGGCGCAGCGCGACTGGGCGCGCGCCCACTTCCACAAGGAGGTGCTGCCGGTCGTCACCCCGGTGGGGCTCGATCCGGCCCACCCTTTCCCGCGCATCCTCAACAAGTCGCTCAACCTGATCCTGCGGCTCGAGGGGGCCGACGCCTTCGGGCGGAGCGCGCGGCTCGCCGTCGTGCAGGCGCCGCGCTCGCTCCCGCGGCTCATCCGATTGCCGCCGGAGGTCGCGACCAAGCCGGCCGAGTTCGTGCTGCTCTCCTCGATCATGCAGGCGCACGTGGGCGAGCTCTTTCCCGGCATGAAGGTGACGAGCTGCCACGAGTTCCGCGTGACGCGCGACTCCGACCTCTGGGTCGACGAGGAGGAGGTGGACGACCTGATGGCGGCGCTGCGCGGCGAGCTCACCCGCCGAAACTTCGGCATCGCCGTGCGCCTCGAGGTGACCGCCGCCTGCCCGCAGGAGACCATCGACTTCCTGCTCGAGCAGTTCCGCCTGTCGATCGAGTCGGTCTACCGCGTGAACGGGCCGGTGAACCTGCACCGGCTCGGCGCGCTCTACGACGCCGTCGACCGCCCCGACCTCAAGTACCCGCCCTTCGCCCCCAGCGTCGCCTCCCGGGTGCAGCGCAGCCCCGACCTGTTCGAGGCGATCCGCGAGGGCGACCTCCTGCTGCACCACCCGTTCGAGTCGTTCATGCCGGTGGTCGACTTCGTGCTGCAGGCGGCCGGCGATCCCGAGGTGCTGGCGATCAAGCAGACGCTCTACCGCACCGGCAACGACTCGCCGCTCGCCGACGCCCTGATCAAGGCGGCGCGCGGCGGCAAGGAGGTGACGGCGGTCGTGGAGCTGCGCGCGCGATTCGACGAGGCGGCCAACATCGACCTCGCCACCCGGCTGCAGGACGCGGGCGCGCGCGTGGTCTACGGGATCGTCGGCTACAAGACGCACGCGAAAGCCACGCTCGTCGTTCGGCGCGAGGGGGCGCAGCTGCGCCGCTACGTCCACCTCGGCACCGGCAACTACCACATGCGCACCGCGCGCGCCTACACCGACTGGAGCCTGCTCACCGCCCGCGAGGAGATGTGCGAGGACGTCCACCTGCTGTTCCAGCAGCTCACGGGGCTGGGCAAGGTGGCCAAGCTCAAGCAACTGCTGCAGTCGCCGTTCACGCTGCACGAGCGGATGCTGGCGCTCATCGGGCGCGAGGCGGAGGAGGCGCGCGCGGGCCGGCCGGCGGCGATCCAGGCCAAGATGAACGCGCTCACCGAGCCTTCGATCATCCAGGCGCTCTACAAGGCGTCGCAGGCCGGCGTGCCGATCGACCTCGTCGTGCGCGGCGCGTGCGTCCTGCGGCCGGGCGTGGGCGGGGTGTCCGACCGCATCCGGGTGCGCTCGATCGTCGGCCGGTTTCTCGAGCACAGCCGCGTCTTCTACTTCCACGCCGCCGGCGAGGAGCTCGTCTTCCTCTCGAGCGCCGACTGGATGGAGCGCAACCTCCAGCGGCGCGTCGAGACCTGCTTCCCGGTGCTCGATCCGGCGCTCAAGCAGCGCGTGCTCAAGGAGGGGCTGCGCACCTACCTCGAGGACAACGCGCAGGCGTGGGAGCTGCGGCCCGACGGCTCGTGGGAGCGGCTGAGTCCGGGCCGCGCGAAGCCGCGGCCGGCGCAGGGCGTGCTGCTCGAGAGGATCGCGGGATAGCCTCGGCGGCATGAAGCTGGCCAAGGTGGCGGCGGAGGAGCCGTTCGTCCTCGCCGCGATGCTCTCCCTGGCGGGCTCGGGAGTCTGGCTCAACGTCCGCCACGGGCTCCTGCGGCAGTTCTTCTACTCGCACGAGATGCTGGCGATCACGCACCTCGTGACGCTCGGCTTCGCGAGCTCGATCGTGCAGGGGGTGATGCAGCGGCTCGCGCCGCGCGCGTTCGGGATCGCCGTGCGCTCGCGCCGGCTCGCGCTCGCGCAGTGCGGCCTCTACCTGCTCGGCGCGAGCGGGATCGTGATCCACTTCGCGCTCGACCGCTGGACCGGGCTGGCATGGGCGGCGCTGGTCGTGCTCGCCGCCACGCTGCTGCTCGCCTGGAACTTCAGCGCGCTGTTCGGCGCCGCGCGCCGCGGCGACTGGGGAGCTCGCTGGGTCGCCTCGTCGCTGGTCTGGCTGGCGGGGACGGCGTTCCTCGGAGCCGCCTACGCGATGCTGCGCGTCTACGGGCTGGGCCGGTCGCTGTGGACGGCGCCGCTTCTCGACCGGCTCGGCGCGCACGCGCACGTCGCGCTGCTCGGCTGGATCGGCGGCGCGATCTTCGGCTACCAGCTGAAGCTGCTGCCGGCGACGCGGGCGACGCCGCGCATGGAGGCGTGGCGGTTCGCGCTGGTGCAGGGCGGGCTGCTCGGGCTGGTCGTCTCGCTGCTGGCGGGATGGGGCGCGCCGCGCCCGTTCGCGCTCGCGATCGCGACGGGGATCGCGCTGCGCAGCGTGCCGGCGATCCTCCGCATCGGCCGCAACGTCCCGGGGCTGTGGGAGACGGTCGCGCACGGGCTGCTGCTCGCGCTCGCGGGGACCGGGGTCGCGCTCGCGTTCGGCTGGCCCGGCGTGGCCACGCCGCGACGCGAGGCGGTCGAGCTCGCCTACGGCTGGGTGGCGCTGATGGGCTGGGTGCTGCTCACCGTCATGGGCACGTCGTGGAAGCTCTTCTCGACCTGGGTGTGGGAGGAGCGGTTCCTGCCGGAGAAGGGCGTCAAGCCGATCCCTCCGGCCTGGCGCCTCTCGAGCAAGCTCCTGCGCGACGCGAGCGGCGCCTGCCTCACCGCCGGCGTGCTGGGCGTCGCGGCGTGCATCGTGCTCGACGCCGCCGCGCCGCTGCGCCTCTTCCTCGCGCTCCACTTCGCCGGCGTGCTCTGCTTCGTGGCCAACTTCGTCCGCATCGCGCGCTGGGAGCTGCTGCGCCTCGAGTACCGGCCGCCGTGAAACGAGCGGCGCGCGGCCGCGCGCTCCGCGGCGGCGGCACCCGCCGTCACTCGACGATCTCGAGCTCGGTCGCGTTGGAGAGGGAGACGCCGAAGGGGGCGCCGGCGTCGACGAACATCCCCTGGAGGTAGACGGAGAAGCTGCCGAGCCCCTCGGCGTTGACGCCGTCGAGGTCGAGCGAGCCGGCGCCCGCCGCTCCCGCCGCTCCGTCGAGGAAGAGCGGCAGGATCAGACGCGGCTTCGTGAAGTCGATGTACCAGGTCCCGCCGAAGAGCGGCGTGCCCGCCGTGCGGCCGAATCCGATCCAGAGCAGGCCGAACGTCCCGCCCAGGCCGTCCCGGACGTGCATCGAGTAGCCGAGGTCCTCGCACGAGCCGCTCCGCCCGAAGAGGCGGGGCGCGAAGCCGCCGCTGCCGCCGAGCCCGGCGCCGAACTCGGAGAAGAGCGTCCAGCACAGGCCGCGCAGGTAGACGTCGATCACGAAGCCCTGGTCGGGCGGGGCCTCGAAGAAGTCGTTGGTGTCGAACGCCACGTACTTCCCGTCCAGCGTGACGCTCATGGCGGTCGGACGGCCGTAGATCGGGGGTCCGCCGTCGGAGCCGATCGACACCTGCTGCACCTCGCCGCCCCGCAGCCGCCGCACGTAGACCTCCTCGTTGCCGGCGACGTCGCCCGGGACGATCCCGTCGTCGTCGGCGATGAACGCCACGAGCGGATCGAAGTCCGAGCCGTCGTCTCCCGCGATCGTGGCCGCCAGGAACCGGTTGTCGGTCGCGAGCGGCGTCCCGTCGGATCGCGCGGCGGCCGGCAGCAGCTCGCCGCTCCCGAGGATGCGCGCGTAGGCCTGCGTCAGCCCGTTGCTGAAGCCCGGGAGCACGTTGGCGTCCTTGCACCTGAAGAGCGCCACCGAGCCCTTCGGGGAGAGCGCCAGCGCGAAGCTCTCCGTCGCGAGCTCGGCGCCGCCGGAGTCGAGGCTCACGCGCGTCGTGATACCGTTCACCAGGTTGCGCGCGAAGACGTCCTGCACGCCGTTGTTGTCGCCCTTCACCAGGTTGGAGGCCAGGCTGCTGAAGAGGACCGTCCCGCCGTCGAGGGAGAGCGCCGTGTGGAGCGTCGGAAGCCGCGACTCCCCGTTCCCGGCCAGGCCGCTCGCGTCGACGCTCACGCAGAGGGTGGCGGCCGACTTGCGGTCGCGCACGAAGACGTCGGCGACGCCGTTGGTGTCGAGCCCGCTCTTCATCAGGTCGGTGGCGAAGCTGAAGAAGGCGACGTAGCGCGCGTCGGACGTAACGCTCGCGCCGAAGCTGTCGCCGTCGGTCGGCTCGCCCCTCACGTCCACGCTCACGAGCTCGATCACGCCGCTCGTCCGGTCGAGCAGGAAGACGTCGGGCCTGCCGTTCGTGTCTCCCGACACCAGGTTGGTGGCGTAGCTCACGAACGCGACGAAGCGGCCGTCCGGGGTGATCTGCCCGTGGATGACGTCGCCGTCCGGCTCGGCGCCGTTCAATCCCATCACGACGCGCGTGGTCGTGCCCGCGCTGACGTTGCGCAGGAAGAGGTCCTTGATGTGGTTGGTGTCGCCCGCCACGAGGTTGGTGGCGTAGGAGCTGAACAGCACGAGGACGTCGCCCTGGTCGTCGACGACGGCGTCGAGGCCTTCGGAGCCCGAAACGCCGTCACCGGAAGTGCCGGCGTCCGAGATGCTCACGATCCGCGTCTCCTGGGCGCGCAGCGGCCCCGCCGCCGCGAGGAGCAGGATTACGGTGATCCGACGCATTGCGATTCCTCCCGTGGACGGCGCCCGACGCGACCGGTCGGCGCTTCCGTCGTTTCGCTCCCGCCGGAACGGGGAGCGCGAAGGCTCACCGGGGCGGACGGGGCGCCGCGGGGAGGGTCAGCCGGCGGCGAGCCGCCGGAGAAGCTTCGGCGGGAGCAGCCACACCAGCCGTCCCGGGGAGCGTCCCGGGTCGGGAAGGTCGAGGCACGCGGCGCCCGCCTTGCCGAGCTCGGTGAGAGGCGGACCTACGATTCCGCAGGCGAGCGCGATCACCCGGTCGAGGTTGGGGGCGTGGCCGACGGCGACGAGGGAGCGCACCTTCAGCCGCGCGACCCGCTCGAGGACGCGGATCGGGTCGGCATCGGGCTCGAGCGCGTCGGCCACCAGCAGCCGAGGCTCGCGGGGTCGCAGGTGGACGGCCAGCAGCTCGGCGGTCTCGCGCGCCCGGACGAGGCCGCTGTGGAGGAGAAGGTCGGGCCGGATGCCGAGCGACCGCAGGGCCCGGCCGGCCTTGCGCACCTTCCGCGCTCCCTCGGCGGTGAGCGGGCGATCGACGTCACGGGCGGAGGGCGCCCGCATCTCCATCAGCTCGGCCGCGATCCCGTGTCGGAAGAGCACCATCCGCATCGTGGTCTCCCCTGGGGGGTGGTCGTCGGGTGGTCGCGGTTCCCCCCCATCTGATATGCCATCGGCCGGGCGTTGGGGAACCGGGCCAGGGAGCGTCATGCACCGTTCTGCCAGCGCGCAACCTCCCCCTTCCGGGGAGCTGACCGCCGAGGTCACCCCAGGGCGGACCGCGGCGCCACCGCGCCGATCCGCGGCCCATCGACGCGCAGCGTGCGCCTTCGAGGCGGCGATCGCGGACGCTCTCGAGGCCGCGGCCGCGGTGGAGCGCGCTCCCGCGGAATCGCTTCACGAGTTCCGCCGTGCGACGCGCAGAGCCCGTTCGGTCGTGGCCACCGCGGCCCCGCTCCTGGCGGCAGCGGAGCGGCTCGAGTTCGCGGCTGCGCTGAGCTCCGCGATCCGCGACACGGGCGCGATGCGCGATCGCGACGTGCTCCCCTCGGCGCTCGCGGCGCTGCCGGTGCGGCCGGGCACCGAGGAGGCGCGCGTCGCGCTCGAGACGGCGCTCGTGGTCGATCGCGCGCGCCGGCGCCGGCCGCTCCAGCGCGTCCGTCGGCTCGCCGTCGCGGCGGCGCGGATCGGGCTGCTCCCGGCGCGATTCGCACAGGCGCTCTCCGCGGACGTCGACGGGCTCGCGCTCGCTCGCGGGATCGAGCGCCTGGCCCGGCGCGCGCGGCGCGCCGTGCGCGCGGCGCTGCGGCGTCCCGACGACGTCCGCGTCGCCCACTCCGCGCGCAAGCGGGTGCGGCTCCTCGCGGCCGCCGTCGCGGAGCTGTTCGGCGGCGCGGGTCGCACCGCGCGCCGCGGCCGCCGGCTCGCGAGCCTCTCCAGCGAGATCGGCGAGACGCTCGATCTCGAGCGGCTCTCGGACTTCGCGCGGGCGCCGGGTCGCGCGCTTCCCGGCCGTGCGCGCCGCAGGCTGCTCGCGCAGGTGCGGCGCCGGCTCGCGGGCCGCCGGCCGAAGCTCCTGCGTCGCGCGTTGCGCATGCTCAAGCGCCGGCGGTGGAAGGCGCGGCGGCTGCGTCCGGCGAAGACCGCCTCGTGAGGGCGCTGCCGGCGCGGCTCGCCGTCGCGCTCGCGATCGTGCTCGGCGCCGCCGCGGCGCGCGAGCGCACGCCGTTCGAGGAGGCGATCGAGCGCGCCCACCGCGCGCTCGCCGCCGGCCGCGTCGACGTCGCGCGCGAGGAGATGACGCGCGCCCTCGAACGGGACGCCCGCTCGGCGGAGGCGTGGAAGCTGCGCGCGGAGGTCGCGGCGGCCGCCGGCGACGACGACGAGCGCATCTGGTCGCTCCATCGCCGCCTCGGGCTCCGCGTCGCGCAGAAGGCGCGCAAGGGGGAGCTCGACCCGCTGCGCGCGGAGCTGCAGGCTCTCGACCCGGTCGCGGCCGACCTGTTCGACCTGAAGACGGCCTACGTGGCGCGGCTGCGGCCGCTCGCGGAGGCCTACGAGAAGGAGAAGCGGCCCCATTCCGCGATCCGCGTCCACCAGCAGCTCCTTGCCCTCGATCCGGAGCTCGCGGAGAGCCGCGCCGCCATCGAGCGGATCTCCGCCGCCCCCGACCCGAGCCTGGCGGAGACGGCGAAGGCGAGGGATCTCTTCGAGGGGGTGAGCGAGGAGTGGATCCGGGCGTTCGACGCCGACCACTCCACCTGGGAGCGGCACGGGCTGCTCGAGCGCGAGAACTACGTCACGAAGAGCGACGCCGGCTACGCCGTGCTCGTGCGCGCGGCCGAGGCGATGGAGCAGATGAACGCCTTCTATCGCGAGTTCTTCCGCTACGGCACCGAGGAGGACGGACGGAGCGTGCCGCGCATCGAGCTGCGCATCTTCAAGAGCCGCGACGAGTACCTGAGGCTCGGCCAGGGGCCTCCCGCCGAGTGGTCGGGCGGGCAGTTCACGGGCGGCGCGGTCGAGACCTACGTCGGGCCGGGCGGCTTCGAGGAGATGGTGACGACGCTCTTCCACGAGGCGGCGCACCAGTTCGTCTCGCTGGCGACGCGGGCGGTCGGCTGGCTCAACGAGGGGCTGGCGTCGTTCTTCGAGGGCTCGCGCATCCTCGCCAACGGAACCGTGCAGATGAACCTGCCGGCCAACCACCGCCTCTTCCCGCTGGCGACGCGCATGGAGGCGGGCTGGATGTCGGGGCCGGCCGACGGCGACGGTCAGGGCGGCTCGACCGCCGAGCCGCGCACCGCGCCGACCTTCCGCATCGTGCTGGAGAACCGCTACGCGTGGGGCCCGCCGTGGTACGCGCCCACCTGGGGGGTCGTCTACTTCCTCCACAACTTCCAGGACCCGGTCGACGGCCGCTTCGTCTACCGCGGGGCCTTCCGCGAGTTCATCGACAAGTCGGGCGACCGGTCGGGCGAGGGGGCGGTCGAGAACTTCGAGAAGGTCGTCCTGGCCCGCCCGCAGCCCCCGACCCGGGGCGTCGACTTCACGAAGGCCGAGAGACAGCTCCGGCTGGCGCGGAGCGTCGCCGAGCTCGACGCCGTCTGGAAGGAGTGGATCCTCGAACTGCGCGACGAGCAGGCCGGGAAGCGAGCGCCCGCCCGACCCTGGCTCGAGTGGGCGCGCCATGCCATCACGCGCAAGGATCCCGCGGTGGCGCAGGAGCACTTCGAGAAGGGGCTGGCGGCGGAGCCCGAGAACGTCGAGCTCCTGGTCGAGTTCGCCCGCTTCCTCGCGGGGCGCGGCCGGGGCGTCGACCGCGCCGCGAAGCTCGCCCTGCGCGCTCTGCAGGTGCTCGAGGCGCCCGGCGTCGCGGGCAAGGTCGATGCCGCGAAGGTCAAGGAGGTCGATCAGCTGCTCGCGTCGCTCGATCCGCGCCGCCGCACGCTCGACCGGCTCCTCGACCAGCTCGAGGCCTCCGCGCGCGGGATCGCCGAGCGCTACCTCGCCGCCGGCCGCCCGCTCATGGCGATGGAGGTCAGCCACCGGCTCGGCACCGACCTGCGCATGCCCGCGCTCTTCACGATCTTCGAGGAGGCGGCGCGCCGGTCGGGACGGACGCTGTCGATCTGGCAGCTCGCCTACAACGAGAACAACCTCGACGGCTGGGCGGCGGCCGGCGTCGGAGCGTTCCACGCCTCCGGAACGGAGATCACCTCGCAGTTCGGCGACCTCGCCTCCGGCGGATTCGGCTACGAGTTCCTCACCTACGACACGGTGACGTCCGGCGACTTCTCGTTCGAGGCCGAGCTCCTGGCCGAGAACAACGCCCTCGCCTTCGCGGGCCTCGTGTTCGGGCGGAAGGCGGCCTCGACGTTCCACGCGCTCATCTACTACCCCGGCCGCGCCGCCGACCCGCGCTACGACGTCGCCGGCCGCCAGGCGGCGGTCGATCTCTCGAGCTTCTACGGCTTCTCCGAGTTCAAGATCTGGCGGCACAACGTGCTGCCCGGCGCGGCGTCGGGCTGGCACCGGCTGCGCCTCGACGTCGTCGGCCGCACGGCCGACGTCTGGTGCGACGGCGAACGGGTCGTCTCGCAGGAGTTCCCGAGCCTCGACGTCCTGCGCGGAAGCTTCGGGCTCATCACCGGCCCGGGCTCGGCGCGGTGGCGCAACGTGCGCTACCTCGCGCGCAGCGCGAACGACCCCGGCGCGCACATCGAGCGCGAGGTCACCATGCAGCGCCTCCGGGAGGAGGCGCTGCGCAGCGGCCGGCCGATCGGCTCGAGCTTCGTGGGGCTCGTGCCGCCCTTCCCGGAGGCCGTGCAGTGGGTCTCCGAGGCGCGCGAGAGCTTCGAGGAGGCCGGCTCGGCGCCGCAGCTCCTCGTCTTCTTCTCGATCGAGCAGGACGGGAAGCTGCCGATCCACGGCTGGGTCGCCGAGCTGGTGAAGAAGCACGCCGACGTGGGGCTGCGCGCGATCTGCATCGCCTCGCCCGACGACGTCGAGCTGGCCGCCTACCTGGAGCGCCACCCGTTCCCGGGGGCGGTCGGTTTCGACGTGCGCCGCCGCGGCCGGCAGGGCTACGGCGCGACGTTCGAGCACTACTTCATTCCGCGCTTCGAGCTGCCGCGCGTCCTCCTCCTCGACGTCGACCAGCGGGTCGCGTGGGAGGGGCCGCCCGGGTTCGAGCTCGACCGGCCGTGGACTCCCGGCGCGGAGAGCTATCTCGACGCGCCGCTGCAGGAGCTCGTCGCGAAGCGCCACCTGCGCGAGCTCAAGCCGTGGCTCAAGGCGTGGGAGCAGGGCGGCGAGCTGGCCTTCCGCCGCGGCGACCTGGCGGCCGCGCTGCCGCTTCTCGTGCGGGCCGAGGCGCTCGAGGGCGCGCTCGAGCCGACCCTGCTCGACCTGCAGCAGCAGCTCGGGATCCTGCGCGCCGCGCTCGCGGGCGTGGAGGGCACCGTGCAGCAGCTCCTGCGCGCGGGCGGCGAGCCGGCGCTGCCGGCGCTCTTCGCCTGGGCCGAGCTGCTCGGGCAGCCGCTGCCCGACGACGTCAGGAAGGAGGCGCGCAGGGCCGCCGACACGCCGGCGGCGCGCGCCTTCGCGCGCTCCGTCGAGCGCGGACGGCAGGTGCGCAAGCTCGTGCTCGCCAAGGGCGGCCTCGACGCCGCGCGCCCCTTCGTCGGCGAACTCGCCGGCGGCCCCGCGCCCTTCGCGCCGCTCTACGCCGACCAGTTGAACGCCGTACTCGCGAGCGGCGATCCGGCGGAGGTGGCGAGGCTGCTCGAGAGCGCGGAGACCGGGATCCCGGCGCTCTGGCTGGCGCGCAGCTTCTTCCGCTGGTGAGCGCGGGCCATGCCGCGCGCTTGCGGCGGCACCTGGCTTCCCCCATGATCGCCCCCCCTTTTCCCCCGGACGCGGCGCATCTCCCTCCAGGAAGGAGTCCCCTCGATGTTCCCCCGATCGTCCGCGCTGACCCTGTTCCTCACGGCGGCGGGCGCGTCCGCCGCGCTCGCGGCGGGGGGCGGCCGATCCCCTCCGCCGCAGGCCGCCGCCAGGCCCAACATCCTGGTGATCTGGGGCGACGACATCGGCACCTGGAACATCAGCCACAACCACCGCGGGATGATGGGCTACACGACGCCCAACATCGACCGCATCGCGCGCGAGGGCGTCGCCTTCACCGACTACTACGGGCAGCAGTCGTGCACGGCGGGGCGCGCGGCGTTCATCGGCGGCACCGTGCCGGTGCGCTCGGGGATGACCAAGGTCGGCCTGCCGGGCGCGGCGGAGGGGTGGCAGGCGAGCGACGTCACGATGGCGTCGCTCCTCAAGGAGCAGGGCTACGCCACCGGGCAGTTCGGCAAGAACCACCAGGGCGACCGCGACGAGCACCTGCCGACGATGCACGGCTTCGACGAGTTCTTCGGCAACCTCTACCACTTGAACGCCGAGGAGGAGCCGGAGAACGAGGACTACCCGCGCAACCCGGAGTTCCGCAAGAAGTTCGGGCCGCGCGGCGTCCTCCAGTGCAGGGCCGACGGGAAGGGCGTGCAGACGATCAAGGACACCGGCGCCCTCACTCGCAAGCGCATGGAGTCGATCGACGACGAGACCTCGAGCGCCGCCATCGACTTCATGGTGCGGCAGCACCGCGCCGGCAAGCCGTTCTTCTGCTGGTGGAACGGCACGCGCATGCACTTCCGCACCCACGTCAAGGCCGAGCACCGCGGCCGCTCGGGCCAGGACGAGTACTCCGACGGCATGGTGGAGCACGACGCCCACGTCGGCCTGCTGCTGGCGAAGCTCGACGAGCTCGGGATCGCGAACGACACCCTCGTCCTCTACTCGACCGACAACGGCCCGCACTACAACACGTGGCCCGACGCCGGCACCACGCCCTTCCGCAGCGAGAAGAACTCGAACTGGGAAGGCGCCTACCGCGTGCCCGCCTTCGCGCGCTGGCCCGGCCGCTTCCTCGCCGGCGTGACGCTGAACGGCATCGTCGCGCACGAGGACTGGCTGCCCACCTTCCTCGCCGCCGCCGGCGCGCCCGACGTGAAGGAGAAGCTCCTGAAGGGGATGAACGTCAACGGCCGCCAGTTCCGCGCCCACCTCGACGGCTACGACATGCTCGACTACCTGGGCGGCCGCGCGAAGGCCTCCCCGCGCAACGAGTTCATCTACGTCAACGACGACGGCCAGGTCGTCGCGCTGCGCTACCAGGACTGGAAGGCGGTCTTCCTGGAGAACCGCGGCGTGGCGTTCGGCGTCTGGCGCGAGCCGTTCACCGAGCTGCGCGTGCCGCTCCTGTTCAATCTGCGCCGCGATCCCTTCGAGCGCGCGCAGCACAACTCCAACACCTACAACGACTGGTTCCTCGAGAGGCCCTTCGTGGTGGTGCCGCTGCAGGGGCTCGCCGCGAGATTCCTGATGAGCATGAAGGAGTTCCCGCCGAGCCAGTCCCCGGGCTCCTTCAACCTCGAGAAGATCCAGAAGCAGATCGAGTCGGCCGCCAGCGGCCGCTGATGCGCCGCGCGCCATGATCCTCCGTTCCGTCCTGCCGGCGCCCGGGGATCGGCAGCAGCATCCGCACGGAGTTCGAGCTGTTCGGCGCGGCGGGATCGCCGTCGCGATCGCCGCCGCCGCGTGCGGCCGCGACGAGGCGGGCGCGCCGCCGGTCCCGCCGGCCGAGGTGGTGGCGACCCGTCCGCCGCAGCCGTGGCCACCCGGGATGGTGTGGATCCCGGGCGGCGAGTTCGCGATGGGGGGCGTCGGGCCGGAGGCGCAGGCCGAGGAGTTCCCGGTCCACCGCGTGCGCGTCGACGGCTTCTGGATGGACGAGACCGAGGTCACGAACCGGCAGTTCCGCGCGTTCGTCGACGCGACGGGCTACGTGACGACCGCGGAGCGGAGGCCCGACTGGGAGGAGCTCCGCAAGCAGCTCCCCGCCCACGCGCCGCCGCCCGACGAGTCGCTGCTCGTGCCTGGCTCGATGATCTTCGCGCCGACGCGGGGGCCGGTGCCGCTCGACGACTGGCGCCGCTGGTGGGAGTGGAAGCCGGGGGCGAGCTGGCGCCACCCGCTCGGGCCGCAGAGCGCGCTCGGCGAGGACCACGAGGGCCATCCCGTGGTGCACGTCTCGTGGGACGACGCCGTCGCCTGGTGCCGATGGGCCGGAAAGCGGCTGCCGACCGAGGCGGAGTGGGAGCGCGCGGCACGCGGCGGCGAGGAGGGGCGCCGCTTCATCTGGGGCGACGACCCGCCCTCCGACACCAACATCCAGGCCAACCTCTGGCAGGGCGGCTTCCCCTGGGAGAACCGCCCCGTCGACGGCCACCTCCTGGCGGCGCCGGCGAAGTCGTTCCCGCCCAATCGCTTCGGGCTCTACGACATCATCGGCAACGTCTGGGAGTGGTGCTCCGACTGGTATCGCGCCGACGAGTACCAGAGGCGCGTGGAGCGCGCCGGCGCCGGCGGCGTCACCGTCAACCCGCGCGGACCCGACGCGAGCCTCGACCCCGACGCCCCCTTCACCCCCAAGCGCGTGAACCGCGGCGGCTCGTTCCTGTGCAACGAGCACTTCTGCGCCAGCTACCGCCCCTCCGCGCGCATGCGCACCGCGCCCGACACCGGCCAGCTCCACCTCGGCTTCCGCGCCGTGCTCGACGACGCGGCGTGGCGGGAGCGGCTGCGCGGGGAGGCGCCGCCGGGGCGGTGACCGTCCGGCCTCCCGTCCGGGGAGGAGAGCCTCCCGCGTTCGACGCCGAACGCGTAGCTTCGTGCGCCGTTGGGGAGCTCCGGGGGAGCTCGGGGATGAGGAGGACATGTCGCGAAGCGTCGGACCCCTGATCGCGGGCGCCCTGCTCGGCGCGGCGCTGGGCGCGGCGGCCGCGTGGCTCGCGCTCGGCGGTGGCGAGCCTCCGGAGCTCGAGGCGGCGGCGAAGGAACCGCGCGGCGCAGGACGGCCCGCCGCCGGCGGAGCGGACGGGGCGACCTCGGTCGAGCCTGTGATGGTGGCCGCTCCCGTCGAGGTCGAGCGCGCCGTCGGCGCGAGAGGCGATTCGGCGGCGCCGACCGATCTGATCGATCGCGTGACCGCGCTCGCGAGGCGCGCGCCCGCCGCCGACGCACGGCGCGGCGACCGGGTGCTGCGCGGCCGCGCGACCGACGCGCGTGGGAGGCCGCTCGCCGGCGTCGTGATCCGCGCGACGCGGCACGGCGACGAGCAGCCCGGCAAGCCGGAGCCCAGCCGGACCGGGCAGGCGGCGCCGCCGGCACCCTCGCTCGAGGAGGCGGTGCGGTCGGCGGTCGAGTCCTACTACGAGCACGCCTCCGACTTCCGCGAGGCGACCACCGACGCCGACGGGAGGTACCTCATCGCCGAGCTGCGGCCCGGCCGCTACGGGGTCGAGGCGTGGCGCGAGGGGTTCCGCCTCCACGACCCCGACGGGCGCGCCGGCGACGTGCGCCCCGACGTCACCGTCGACTTCCTCGCCAAGTCCGTGGTGCCGGTGAAGGTCGACGTGCGCCTTCCCGGCGGATCGCAGGCGCCCGCGGCCTACGTCTGGTCGACCGAGCGCGGGAAGGGGAACAGCGAGTCGGGCGGCTGGTCGCCGGCCGAGCCGACGATCGCCCTCCCGCCCGGCGAGCACGAGCTGCGCGCGTCGCTCGGCGACCCCAACTCCGGTCCGCCGTGGCCCGAGTTCCTCACCGCCGAGGCGGCGAAGCTCACCGTGGCCGAGGGGGTCGCGCCCGCGGCGGTGACGCTGACGCTCAAGGGGGAGCCCGGCGTGCGCGGCCGCGTGCGGCTTGCCGACGGCACCGCGCCGCCCCACGCGCAGGTGCGCCTGCTCGCGCAGCCCTCCGGCGCGCCCGACCTCAAGCGGCTGGCCGAGGACCCCGAGGCGAAGAGCTGGTGGACCGAGAACGGCGAGTACCTCTTCCGCGAGCTCGCGCCCGGCCGCTACGTGGTGGGGATGAGCCGCGACTGGCGCAACCGGATCCTCGCGCACGCGGTGGTGGAAGTGGGCGCCGGCATGGTCACGCAGGACCTGGTGGTGCCCGACCTCGATCCGTCGACCTGCGTCGTCGTGCGCGCGACCGGTCCCGACGACGAGCTCCTGAGCGAGGTCAACTTCCAGTGGCGGGTCGAGCGCGAGAAGAACCAGTGGCAGGGCGACACGCTGCCGCAGCGCAAGGGACCCGGCGTCTGGTGGCTGCCGCTCGAGGCGGTGGGAAGCAACGACTTCGACTCGCTCAAGCCGTGGCCCCCGCAGACCCGCCTGTTCCTGGTCGCGTGGTCCGGCGGGTTCGGCTCGATGGGGGTGGAGGTGTTCCAGGGCACGCGCAGCGTCGACCTGCGCTTCGCTCCGCCGGCGACGCTGCACGTCACCGTGCCGGGCTACGTGGGCGGGCCCTACGTCGGCCGGGTCAACTTCTCGCTCGAGCGCGCCGGCGAGGGGATCCACAAGCTCGGCTGGGGCGGCGGCGGCGCACCCGGGGGGAGCGACGGCGTGGCGAAGATCGGCCCCCTGCAGGCCGGCCGCCACCGCCTCGTGATGACGATCAGCGAGAAGGGACAGCAGCGCTGGAACCAGAGCGAGGCGGCGTCGATGGAGCTCTCGCTCGTGCCGGGCGACAACCACGTCGCCATGTCGATCCCGGCGCTCCATTCCCTCGTCGTGCGCATGCCGGCGGGGAGCGAGGGGCGGCTCACGCTGCAGATGATCGGCCGCACCTCGCAGCGCGCCCGCTCGGCCGAGGTCCCCAAGGACGGCGTGGCGACCTTCACGGAGCTTCCGCCCGGGGAATGGCGGCTCACCTGCATGGGCGGCGCCTCGCCGGGCGTGATGCACGTGAGCGTGCCGTCGGGCGGCCCGGTCGACTACGAGCCGATGGTGGTGAACGCACTGCGCGCCGTCGTGCAGGACGGCGCCGGACAGCTCGCGGCCGCCGGCTTCCAGGACGGCGACCTCGTGGTGGCGGTGGAGGGCAAGGAGATCGCGAGCTTCCTCGATCTGCAGCTCCTCTCGACCGCCGCGCGCATGGCGAAGTCGCTCACCCTCACCGTCCAGCGCGGCGCCGAGAGGATCCCCCTCACCGTCGAGTCGCGCTGGGTCAACGACACGGCGCGGTTGGGCGGCTCCTTCGAGCCGGCGACGCGCTGAGGCGTCGCGGCGGCGCGCCGCCGTCCGGCCGGCGCGCCGCCGCGATCCCGACGCGAGGGGTCCGTACCCGAGCAGGAGCTCGATGCCCGGCGAGAACGAGTCGCCGCCGGCCGGCAGCCAGCGGAAGAAGGACCACATCGGCTGGACCAGCAGCCGGCCGCCGCAGCTCGTGGGCAGGTCCGCCCCCGTCTCGCCCAACACCAGGAAGAGGCAGGTGAGCTGCTGCTAGGAGTTCCCGGTTTCGACGCGACGTCGTGGTTCACGCGCGGGTCGGCGCTCGCCGCGCTCTGGAAGGCGACGAAGCGGCCGTCCGACGTCGTCGCCGGCGCGTCGGAGTTCCCGTGCGCCTCGGAGAAACGGAGACAGTGCGGGCCGGACCATGAGAGTTCCTCCTTTCCGTTGCGAGGACGGCCGAACACGTCCGGCGTCGCGCGACCCCGAACGCCCAGGTTTCGATGCTCCGGAAGATGGCGCGTGGCGGCGTTCCTGCGGGGGTGCGAGAGCGCCGCACCGGAAGGTCGCCGGCTCGTACGGAGGCGTCACGGGGCGCCGCCCGGGGGCCGGCGGGGAGCGCGCCCCGATGGAGGAGAGGGCGATGCGGGAGGTCGAGCGGCTGGCGCGGGAGGTGGGGAGCACGCTCTCGGGAGACCCGTGGCACGGGCCGTCGGTCATGGCGGTGCTCTCGGGGATCGACGCGGCGGCGGCGGGGCGGCGGGCGATCCCGGGCGCCCACACGATCGCGGAGCTCGTCCTCCACATGGCGGCGTGGACGCGCGAGACGACGCGGCGGCTGCGCGGCGGCGCCGCCGGCGCTCCGGCCGAAGGAGACTGGCCGGCGCCACGGGCCGCGACCGCGGAGGCGTGGAGGGCGGCGCTCGCGGAGCTTCGCCTCGCCCACGAGGAGCTCGCCGCCGAGCTCGTGCGGCACGACGACGCCGACCTCGACCGGCCGGTGGCGGGCGGACAACGCGACGCGCTCGGGGAGATCGTGACGCTGCGCCGGACGGCGGCGGGGCTCCTGCAGCACGACGCCTACCACGCCGGGCAGGCGGCGCTGCTGCGCAAGCTCGCGGCGGGGGCGGCCTCTTCCTCAGCGCCGTCGGACACCGCCGCGGCCCCGGCGGCGCCGGTGCGCCTCGACGACGACATGCGCGCCGTCATCGCCGCGCAGCGCCTCGGCTACGCCGCCACGGTCACGCCCGAGGGCCGGCCCAACCTCTCGCCCAAGGGGACCATCCGCGTTCTCGACGACCGCCGCCTCTTCTTCTGCGACATCGCCTCGCCCAACACGCGCGCCAACCTCGCCGCCAACCCGTGGATCGAGCTCAACGTCGTCGATCCCCTCTCGCGCCGCGGCTGGCGCTTCCTCGGCCGCGCCACGCTCCACGCCGGCGACGAGGTGCATCGGCGCGCCGTCGAGCAGATCGACGGCGAGGAGGGCGTGCACTATCACGTCGAGGCGGTCGTGGTGATCGAGCTCGAGCGCGCTCTGCCGCTGCGCTCCCCCGGCTACGACCACGTCCCCGACGAGGCGGCCATGCGCGCCCGGTGGACCGGGCTTCGCCGCCGGCTCGACGAGGAGTTCGAGCGCCACCTCGCGGAGCGCCGCGGCGGGCGTTGAAGGCACGGCCGCGACGTCCGACGTTCCCCAGCAAGAGCTCGAGCCCCGGGCTGAAGGAGTCGCCCCGAGCGGCGACGGGGTCGAGCACGAGGATCTCCGAATCGATCACAAGGCCGTCGGCCCGGTGACCGGTGGGGACGGCGTCGGCGAGCGTGGCGCCGTAGGGCGTGAGCGGGAGCGGGAGGACCGCGAGGGGGCGGGCGCCGTCAGCCTCCGCCTGCCGGACGACGCGGGGCAGCCCGCGCGGCGGCGGAAAAGGCGTCCTCGAGCTCGGCGACGAGAGCGCCGATCGAGGCGGCGCCGGCGGGACGCGCGCCATCGGGCGTGCGCGTCCGGTAGCGCGCGCCGGTGAGCTCGGTCAGGGCGGCCGCTGCGCGAGCCGCGAGCGGCGGCGGGACGCCGGCGGCCGCGAGCCGCGCGGCCAGATCGGGAGCGATCACGGCGGCGGGGGGGCAGCGCAGCCGCGCGGCGAGGTAGTCGGCGAGGGCGGGCGCGAGCTCCGCGCCCGTCGCGCGCCGGCAGTGGTCGAGCGCGTCCGCGGCGTCGCCCGCGGCGGGATCGGCGAGGCGGGCGGTCGCGCGCCGGCGGGCGCGGCGCCATGCGAGGAGCGCGGCGACCGCCGCGACGGCGACCGCCGCGGCCGCGATCTCCTGCGCGAGGCCCGACCCACCCGGAGCGTCGGCGACGGGATCGGACGGCGGCGCGATCGGCCTCGCCGCGCCATCGGGGCGAACCGCAAGCGTGATCTCCTCGGTGCGCAGCATCCGGTACCCGGCGGGCGGCGAGGGGTCGAAGAAGGTGAAGGAGAGCGGCGGCACCCTCTTCACTTCCGCGCTCAGGGGCGCGATCTCGCAGACGATCCTCCTCCGGCGGCTCCCCCGCTCCTCGAGACGGCCGAGCACGTGGAAGCCCTCGAGCTCGTCGAGCGGCGGCGCCTCGAACCGTTCGCAGTTGCCCTCGCCCTCGATGGTGAGCGTGAGAGTCAGCGGCTCGCCCGCCGTCAGTTCGCGCGTGGACGCGTCGGCGCGCACGGTGAAGCGGCCCACGGCGCCCGTGAATCGCGCCGGCCGGCCGGCCTCGGGTAGCGGCTCGATCGCGATCACGATCGGCGCCCCCTCGACCTGCGCGTCGCGACGATCGGCCGCGACGCGGCCGCGGATCAGGTCCTCGTCGAATCGCGTGGCGTGGGCGAGGCGCAGCCGCGGCGCAGCGATCGTGATCGTTCCGGCCACGACCGGCCGGAAACTCCTGCGGAGCTCGAACGCGGCGAAGGTCCGGCCGTCGCGCACGAGATCGTCGAGCCGCCGCGCGACGGCGACGCCGTCGTTCAGCACGAACGTCCTGCGCGCGGCCGCGTCCTCCGCGCCGGGCGCCTCCTCCTCCCCGGCGCGCGCGACGGCGCCCGGGAGCTCGTCGAGGCAGCCGGCCTCCACCTGCACCGGCACGTCGAGCCGCCGCTGGAACGGCTGCAGCACGTGCTCCTGCAGGAAACGCGCCTCGATCCCGAAGCGCAGCCGCAGCTCGAGCGGCTCCTCCACGAAGGCGCGCTCGCGCGAGGCGGAGAGCTCGACGAACGCGCGCGTCTCCGACCCGGTCTGCGGCAGCGGCGCGAGCGCTGTCGCGCCAAGCAGCAGCAGCAGCGCGCCGCTCACCAGTCCTTCTCCACGTCGGCGGACCGCTCCTGCCGGCGGCGGGCGCGCAGCAGGAGCTTCTCGGCCTCCTTGCGCGCGAGCCTCTCGAGCAGGCGCGCCACCTCCTCGGACGGAAGCTCGTCGAGCACCGGCTCGACCTCCGCCGGCTCGGGAGGAGCCGGCTGCGGCGTCGGATCGGGATCCGCGGACTGCGGGCGCGTCTCCGGCTCCCTGCGCCGCTGCGCCTCCCTGCGCTGCCGCTCGAGCTCGTCGAGCTTGAGCAGCGCGCGCTCCACGTTGCGCCGCGCCGCCGGCCAGTCGTCGCGGCTCGCGGCCGCGAGCTCCCACGCGGCTCTCGCCGCGTCGACCTGCTCGATGGCGCGCTCGATCGCCGAGAGCTCGGCGTCGGGAAGGCCCGCCTCGGCGGCGGCGAGCTCCCCGCGCGCGAAGGCGACGTTGCCGCGCAGGAAGTCGTGCAGCGCGGCGAAGCGGGCGCCGCCGCGCCCGGCCGCGAGCGCCGCCGCCGACTCGGCGCGCGCGAGCGCGCCGGCGCGCAGCGCCGCGAGCGCCAGGTCGAACCGCAGTTCGGCGGGAGCGGCCTCGCCCGCCTCCGTTTCGGCCGCTGCGAACGCCGCGAGCGCGTCGCCGAAGCGGCCCTCGCGATACGCGCGCCCGCCCTCGGCGACGGAGTCGCCGGCCGCGACGAGCGGCAGGAGCAGGAGCGCCGGCCTCATCCGAGCTCCCGGTCGGTGAACGCGAGTCCGAGCGTCCAGAGCAGGAACGCGGCGAGCAGCGGCCACTGGAAGCGCGGCTCGCGTCCGCCCCGCCGCCCCGATTCGGCCGCGGCGAACGCCGTCGGACGCACGTGCCGCTCGTAGTGGTCGACCAGCGCCGCGGCGCCGCGGCCGAGGTCGATCGACTCGCCTCCGGCGGCCGCCGCGATCGCCTCGAGGCCGGCGGCGTCGAGCGCCGAGACGACCTCGCGGCCGGCGCGATCGCGCAGGAAGGCGCCGCCGCCCTCGACCGCGATCTTGCTGCCGAGCGGCGAGCCGACGCCCGCGCAGTGGACGGCGAACCCGCGCCGCGCCAGCTCCCGGGCCGCGCGCAGCCCGCGCCCCTCGTGGTCCTCGCCGTCGCTGATCAGCAGCACGGCGGCGTGGTCGGCGCGCGCCCCCTCGAGGGCCGCGCGCGCCGCGTCGAGCGCCGCGCCGAGATCGGTCCCGCCGCGCGCGATCCGGCTCGGCTCGGCGAATTCCGCCAGCTCCGCGAACGAGTCGAGGTCCTGCGTGAGCGGCACCGCGAGCTCGGCGGCGCCTGCAAAGAGGACGAGCCCCAGCCGGTCGCCGCGCGCCCGCTCCGCGAGAGCGGCGATCGCGCGCTTCGCCGCCTCGAGCCGGCTCGGCGCCACGTCGGTCGCCAGCATCGAGCGCGAGACGTCGAGGCAGACGAGCAGATCGGCGCGGCGCGGCTCGAGCTCCCGGCCGCTTTCGCCGATGCGCGGCGCGAGCGCCGCGACGAGCGCCAGCAGCAGCCCGGCGGAGAGGAGCGCGCGGCGCAGCGCGCCCTCGCCTCCACGCAGGCCGTCCGCGAGCGCGCGCCCGCGCGACCCGGCGACGCGCTCGAGCCGCCGCGCCCGCCTCCGCTCGCACGCGACGAGCAGCAGCCACGCCGCCGGGGCGAACAGGAGCAGCGGCCAGAGCTCGGCCCGCTCGAACAGGTCGCGCGCGCTCACGGCAGCGCCTCGAGGAGGGTCGCGCGCAGCAGCCGGCCCGCGAAGAGCAGCGCGAGCGCCGCGGCCAGGAACGGCAGGAACTCCTCCACGATCCGCAGGCGCGGCGCCGCGAGGTCGCTCTTCTCGAGCGCGTCGATCTCGGCGTAGATCGCCTCGATCGCCGCGGCGTCGCGCGCGGTGAAGTAGCGACCCCCGGTCACCTCGGCGAGGCGGCGCGCCTGGCGGGTGTCGAGCGGCGCGAATCCGCCGCGGCCGTCGGGGCTGCCGACCCCGGCGACGATCACGTGCACGCGCACGCCGAGCTCGCGCGCGAGCTGCGCCGCGTGCAGCGGCGCGATCTCGTCGGGCGCCTGCGCGGTGGCGACGTTCTCGGCGCCGTCGGTGAGCACGACCACGACGCGCGACTTCGCCGCGCCGTTGCGCAGCGCCTGCGCGGCGCGCGCCACCGCGGTGCCGATGCCGGTGGCATCCTCCGGCCCGTCGGCCTCGACCATCGTGGTGGCGGCGAGGGTCGCCGCGAGCGCCCGGCGGTCGAGCGTGGGAGGGCAGCGCACGTCGGGAAAGCGCGCGAAGGCGATCAGCCCGATGCGGTCGTCGGGCCGCGCCGCCATGAACCGGGCGGCGGCGTCCTTCGCCACCTCGAAGCGCGTGCGGCGCCGGTCGAGGTCGTCGGCCGTCATCGACGAGGAGGCGTCGAGGCAGAGCATCAGGTCGACCCCGCGTTTCCGGGGCGGCAGCGGCTCGCTTCGCACCGG
>Ga0187893_10003974_pt1 | contig 28901 bp, 22 predicted proteins | sample MA1701074metaG_FD_139574 | JGI IMG/M metagenome (GOLD analysis project Ga0187893, IMG submission 139574) | White microbial mat communities from a basaltic lava cave in the Kipuka Kanohina Cave System on the Island of Hawaii, USA - MA170107-4 metaG ...
CAATCACTTTCCAATCATCAACTTTGCAATCGTTTGCAACTGCATGTTCGAAGTGCCTTCATAGATGGCGCCGATCTTCGAATCTCGCCAGAACTTCTCAACCGGATAGTCTTTAACAAATCCATAGCCGCCGTACAACTCAATCGCCAGTGAGCTGATTCGTTCAGCCGCGCGCGAAGAGTAAAGCTTGGCGATCGCCGCCTCCTTGACAAAGTTCAAGCCCGCATCCTTCATTCGGGCCGCGTTGTAAACCAGCAAGCGCGCCGCCTCGAGCTCCGTCGCCATTTCGGCCAACTGAAACTGCACCCCCTGAAACTGGTTGATGGACTTTCCAAACTGTTGCCGTTCGCCCGCATAAGCCAGGGCTGCATCGAGCGCTCCGCGGGCGATGCCAACCATCTGGGCGCCAATGCCGATGCGGCCTTCGTTCAACGTTTCAATCGAAACTTTGTAACCCTTCCCAACTTCACCCAGCACATTCGATTTGGGAACCTGGCAATCTTCGAGAATCAATTCGGTAGTTGAAGAAGCGCGGATGCCCAGCTTGTTTTCCTTTTTACCAACGGAAAACCCGGCGAAGCTTTTCTCGATAATGAAGGCGGTGATGCCGCGATAGCCGGCCTCCGGGTTGGCATTGGCAAACAAAACAAAAATCTCGGCTTCGTTGCCGTTAGTGATCCAGAGCTTTCGGCCATTGATTACGTAATGATCACCCTGGTCGACGGCCCGAGTCTGCATGGCAAAAGCGTCTGAACCTGAGCCGGCCTCACTTAGCGCATAGGCCCCGACGTGCTGGCTTGCGAGTTGCGGTAGGTATTTGCTTTTCTGTTCCGCACTTCCCCAGCGGATTAGGGCATTATTGACCAACGTGTTTTGGACGTCGACAAGGACGCCCACCGAGGCGTCAACGCGCGAGAGCTCTTCAACCGCCAGAATGGCAGTGAAAAACGATGCGCCGGCGCCGCCGTATTCATCCGGAGTTTCGATACCCATCAGGCCGAGGTCGAAACAGTGGCGGATCAAAGCCGGGTCGAGTTTTCCGTGCTCGTCCATTTCCTCGACGCGCGGTCGTAACTCACCTTCAGCAAACTCGCGCACACTGGAGCGAAACATCTGTTCGTCTTCCGAAAGCGTTGTTAAAGGAAGTCCGGAACGCTGCTCGATTGCTGTTTGACTTTGGCTCATCTTTACCTCTGACGCTAATCGAAATGCTAGCCCTGAAACCTACCCGGATTCTGCTGAGGGAACGGCTAATTGAAGCTGGAACAGCTAGCATCATAATCAAGGGAAAAGTTAAAGGCAAAACGCGGAAGGCATCATCCACCGATTTCACAGATTACAAAGACACAAACTTGCAATAATTGACGGCCAAATCTTTTTGACTTTTCTGAGGGTGATCTGCGGAATCGGTGGATGGTCAGGCATGTGGCTTGCCCGTGCAGTCACGTCAGAGGCATCATTACCGCAGTACCGATTGATGGGTGTGGAGGAGGCTTCTACTGAGGCTTGTTGCACTCATCGAAGAAGATCTAACCGAAATGAACAAGTCCGCCAAGGTCCAAACCAGAAAGTTCGCTCCCCTGGGAATCATTTTCGCGATTCTGGGCCTGGTGCTTTTTGCTTACACGGTCAGAAAGGCCGGCGTTACTCAGATTATTGAGGGAATCCAGAGGCTGGGAGCCGGATTTCTGCTGATTCTCGGATTTTCGGCAATCCGCCACATGGTTCGTTCATTGGCTTGGACAAAATGTTTTGAGCCGCCGTACAACCTTCGCTTTCGTGATGCCCTTGCTGCACGACTGATGGGTGATGCCCTGGGTAACATTGTCCCCCTTGCGAGTATCGCGGTCAGCGAACCATCGAAAGCTGCTTTTGTAAGGCGCCACGTGCCGCTGATGGCGGGACTTTCTGCGCTCGCAATTGAGAATATTTTCTATAGCCTCTCGGTCATGCTCGTCATCTTCTCCGGCATGACGGCGCTCTTACTCAGTTTTCCATTGCCAAAGCCATTGTATTACGCCGCGGTCAGCTCTCTGGTAGCAATTCTCATTATTCTTCCAGTTGGCTATTTGATTATTCGCAATCAGTGGAAGTTCTTAAGCGGTGCTTTCAAGTGGCTGGGCGGTCGAGTTACCGGAAGAAACTGGATCGAGGCGGCAGGGGCGCGCGCGCAAACGCTTGAAGAAAGGATCTATGGGTTTTATGAAAGAAATCGCGGGCGTTTCCTTTCGATCCTTGCGCTTGAGATCAGTTTTCACCTTGCCGGCATAGCTGAGGTTTACACTACCCTCTCGTTTATCAGTGAAACCGTTGCGCCCACGCTGCTGACGGCCTTCATTCTGGAATCAGTCAACCGCGTGATCAACGTCGCTTTTAAGTTTGTGCCCATGCGCACGGGAGTAGACGAATACGGATCTGGATTATTGGCGAAGGTGCTTGGCTTCATCAGAGCAACTGGAGTAACGCTGGCGATTGTGCGCAAGGCTCGGGACATTTTTTGGACATCGATCGGCGTTGTTTTAATCGTGCGCCGTGGGTTATCACTGAGGGCGGCGGCACTTCAAAGTGAAGCAGCAGTCGTGGAGGTCAAGCTGGCCGCTCCTAAGACTCCCGGTCTTCACATTAGCGGCTCCGGTTGAGTTGGATAACCGATCACCTGACGCATTTCAATGGAAAAGGTCATTCAAGTGCTGAACCGCATGCAAGCTGACGGCGTGGTTGAGAAGTACGCGATCGGCGGCGGAATAGCTTTTGTCCGTTATCTGGAACCGTACGAAACCGATGACATCGATGTTTTCATTTCGCCTGTGACGGTCGGCCAGATGGGCTTAGTGTCCCTCGAACCGATTTACACGTATCTTAAGAACCTCGGCTATGAAGCTGTGAAGGAGGGCGTTGTCGTCGAAGGTTGGCTCGTGCAATTTGTGCCGGCGTTCAACTCGCTTCAAGAAGAGGCCGTTGAGAAAGCGCATCGGGTGCCGTTTGGAAAAGAGTATACTTATCTTTTCTCGGCTGAACATCTTGCCGCCGAGCTTCTCCGTTCAGGTAGACCGCACGATCATGCGCGAACGGTGGCTTTGGTTGAATCTGATCAAATGGAGATGAAGGCGTTCAGAGAGATCATCAACCGGCACGGTTTAGCAAAAATCTGGAAGAAGTTCGTAATCCGGTTTGAACTGGAAGAGCATGAATAGAGAGACTCTCGACCTCAGTAGAATGACGGTAGAGGATCTCTTCCGCGCCAAACAAGAGCGTCGGAAGCGACTCGCTCGTCTGCCTTTTGAGGAGAAGATTGCGATTGTTGAGAGGCTGCAAACTGTGTCGAAGGCTTTGAAAGGTGAGAAACCTATCTTCGCCGAATTTCTAAGAGCGTGTCCCGACTTTGCGGGCGAGCCGATCGCAGAATGGGATGTGGTTGAAGAGTGGTATGCCAAGCGCAACCTCACTGCTCCAGATCATCCCTTTGACAAGCGCCCTGATGTCATCGCCCGCACCGTTTCCGGGAAAAAGATCGGTGTGGAACTTAAGAGCTGGGTGAATAGAGATCAGATAGCGGAAGCACGAAAACAAGAAAACATCCAAGACAACCTTTTAAAGGCAATCGGCAAACAGCCGCCGAACAACACTCAACACATCGGATACGTTTGGCTTTCGGAGAAAAATGTTAGATTCGACACCCGCGATGCAGCCGACTTCCGCCAGCAGATCTTCGCTTTAATTAAAGAAGTAGACCAGAACTGGTCCCAAACTCCCGATCATGAGCAGAATTTATGGAAGGATAGATCTGACCTTGCCGATTTCCCGATTCTGCAAAAGTATTTGAATAGAGTTCGATATCACTCAAAGACGCGACCTCATTCTCACAACTGGATAAAGTTTCGATTTCCGTCTCCGTCTTCTTTGAAGAGCCATTTTTCTCCGAAGACAATGCGCGACACGCTAGAAAGAGCGCTACTCGAGCATAGAGATGACAATCGGTACAAAGACCTGAAAAAGCACGTCGGTCTGGATGAAGTCTATTTGCTTGTTCACTACAACTTCAAAGCCTTTGCTTACAACCCGCCCTTTAAGTCTCCTGACTTCGGCTTTAAGGAAGCTGCGGAATTCGCGTCAAGCGTACTCAACGGTGATGGCGGACACTTCGATCGCATCTTTCTTTTTCACTTCTTAATAGGCAAGGAAGAGGCATTTAACATTCTTTAATAGCGCCCAAAAGCTGTGTTGGGCGTTTCCTGAGGACACAGTTCAAGCCTACCAATCTCCGCGTGTCCGTGTCTCCGCCTCCCCGCGTCACCGTGCCTCCGTTTCCTCGTGTTCGCATTTCTCACCTATCAACCGTCCGATACTTCTCTTTCTCCTTCTCCCGTTGTAGATAAGGAATGCCTTTAGCCATCCACTCCGGAGCCGGTTGTCCCTTCAGAAAGTGATCGAAAAATTCCTGTAGGCGCCTGGTGTAGTCTTTCTGATTGATGCGCTTCCGTAGTCCATGCTTCTCGGCGTTGTAATTGAACATGTAGACTTCGCGGCCCAAACGCCGCAACGCGAGGTAGTATTCAATTCCCTGATACCATGGCACGGCGTCGTCTTCGTCGTTGTGCAACATCAGCAAAGGTGTCTGCACGCGGTCGGCGCGAAACACCGGCGAGTTTTCGAGGAAACGCATCGGGTATTCCCAAAGGCTGCCGCCGATACGCGATTGTGCCTGCTCGTATTGGAATTGGCGCGGCAGGCCCGTGCCCCAACGAATGCCGCTGTAGGCGCTGGTCATGTTTGAGACGAGTGCGCCTGGCGCCGCCGCGCGAAAACGGTTTGTCTGCGTCACCATGTAGGCGATCTGGTACCCGCCCCAACTATGTCCCTGGATTCCAATTGCATTCTCGTCTACGAAGCCTTTGTCAACTACCGCCTGAATGCCCGGCAGCACGCATTTGAGCGCGCTGTGTCCCGGATAGCCGATGGTATAGACGATGTCCGGCATGAAAACCAGATAACCGTTGCTCACATAGAAAGCCGGATTGATGGAAGTGCCGGGACCAGGACTGCGAAAGTTGTGCAACCCCTGTGAAAGTCTTTCATAAATGTAGACGATCATCGGGTGCTTACGAGCCGGATCAAAGTTTTCGGGCTTGAGCAGCAAACCTTTGAGCGGAATCCCGTCAGCGTTTTTGAATCGAACCAGCTCGGCGGTGCCCCATTTGAAGGGGGCGCGTTGCGCATCGCCGTCGCTGACCCGCTTGAGATCCCGAAAGTTTGAACCAGTAATCCACAGGTCTGGGAACTCGTCGAAACGCGCTGCCGTGAGCAGCAAAACATCAGCGTCCTTGGCTTTGGTAGGATTGTTGAAGTCTTTCGCGGCCAGCAGCAGCAGCTCCGGCAGTCCACCGTTGACCCGATCGCGATAGAATCCCGCGTCGCGGGTCTCTTCGTTGACCGCGTCAAGCAACATCGGCTTGGCCGGGTCGATCCAGCGTTCCTTCGGATCGAGCCGCACGTAACGCAGCGCCGTCTTTTCCTTTCGGCCCACGCCGTCAGTCAAGTTCTTGGCCCCGCTGCCGTCCGGTTGAACCTGCCAGATGTCGTAGCGGTCGTATAGCAGGACGGCCTGATCGTCTTTGGTCCATCCGGCGTTTCCATAAGAGCCGGGCGTCGAAGGCGTATCGTTGTCTTCGTTAAAGAACCTCACGCCCAGATTCTGAGTAAGATTCACAAGCTTCCCGGCGGAAACGGAATACGAGTGCCAATCCTTGCCGTCGAAATAAATCGCATACTTCGCGTTGGGCGAAAGCGTCACCGAAAACCTCTGTTTGGAAGCGATCAGTCTTCGGCTTCCATCTTCAGTGTTGACCAGATAGTAGTCAGTCAGGCCGGGGTTATAGTCAGCCATCGTGCGGTATTGCCGATTGTCTGAACCGATCGCGTAACGCCCATCATTGGAAGGCGAAATGCTTTCCATGGTCTCGTCGGCAAGCTGGACGAATTTCTTGTCCTTGATGTGATAGACGGCACGATAAGATTTATTGCGCTCCTGCTCGGCACGGATTCGCTGAATCGGTTGAATGTAGTCGTCTTTCCAATGCCACAAATCAACCACTACCTTTTCGTCCGCGGAAACTTCTTCATCGGGGTTCTTCTCCGGGTCGGGCGGTGGCGCTGTGCCGAGGAACAGTCGCGCGCCGTCAAGCGAAAAGCTCAGGTTTGCTTTTTCGCTGACAACGAAGTCTTTACGAAAGCCTGCTGAGGAAACCGAGACGGCTTCAGTCGCCTGATGGTCTTTGCGGTCCCAGTGATAGACCTTGAACTTTGGTTGATTTGCTGCGGCGTCGTCCCGGTCGCTGATAAATGCGAGCCGTGTCTGGTCCTCGTCCCAGGTAAGTTTGAGGTACTTGCCTTTACCGTTGAGCAGGACAGCGGGCGAACCATCGCCCGGCGTTGTTACCGCATAGAGTCCGTTATCTTCCTCCTTCTTAGCCGAGACTGCATAGACAAGCGTGCGGGCGTCCTTGCTCAGCGTGTAATCGAGCACGTCGTTGAATTTGCGCTCGGTGCCCGTGGCCATGTTTCGCAAAACGAGATCGCTGCCGTATTCCTTTTTCTTCTGACCACGGGCGGGTGCTTTTTCCGAACCCTGAGTGCCTGTAGCCCCAGGGGGTCCGCTTGATTGAGAAGCCGGTTGTGACGGTGTCCCGGGCGATGCTGCCGGCTGCGGAGAAGCGGAAGGTTCGGTTGGTGGAAGTGGCTGACCTTCAGTGGGACGCCCCGCCGTGCTCGCAGTGGGTTTGCTGCTTTTATCTTCCGTCTCCTTCTTATCCGGCTCCAGCGCCTTTGGTTCCAGGAGATAGGCAATAAATCCTGAGCCATCCTCCGGCACCTGAAAATTTTTCACCCGCTCAGCGCGCGTCACGTTCCCGGTAGAAAGATCCATGATCCCCAGAGCGTTTTTCGGCATCTCTTCCGGCTTCTTCTTATCTTTCTTTGCCTTGGTGATTTCAGCTTTCGTCGGCTCGATGCTGAATAGCAGGAAACGGCTGTCGGCGGTAAAGAGAGGGCGAACCAGTCGCGCCTGGGTAGCCAGGACTTCGCCGACGTTCACGCTCGGATCATCTGGTGGCGGAACCGGAGGCCGATATCCACGCGGCGCGCGCCAGTCTTTACCGCTCGCGACGTTGCGCACCACAATCTCGCCATCACCGTCCTGCGGCATGAATGCGTAAGCGACGAATCGGCCGTCGCGAGAGATCTGCGGAGCTTGAATGGAGCGCCACGAGTCGTAGTCCTGATGCGTCAGCGCTCGCTTGATGGACGTTGCCTGTTGGGCCGTTGGATTGAGGGCTCGAGCAACAGCGATGGGACAGAAGCCGGCGATTGAGGCCAGCAGAGTTAATACACAAAGTATGGATAGACTGCGTCGCACAACGGTAGGCGGATTCGACACTTTTCCAAAGCGTTTCATCGGGGTTCACCTCACGGTTGTCAGATTGTTTCAGGACGAGACCGGCCAAGTTTTAACTGTCGAAGATCCGATGTCAAGTGCGCTGTAAATAACAGGCTCTACGCAAGGACTGTTTCGAAGAACTTGACGACGAGTTCTCAAGGTGAGAACATGTGGGTGATGTTATCCCGGCCAAGGGAAGCATCCCAAACGAAAACGAAATCTAAACCGAACCAAAACGCAAAACGACGAAACCGAATACGCAAACGACACGCAAACGACAACAACTTCGTAAAGGAGAATCTGACAAATGAGCGAGAAATATTTCATTAGAGGAGGTTACGTCCAATATGAACGTAATCAGTTACAAGAGAATTCGAGAATTCTCTTCCCGACACCGCGATGCGGAGCGATCATTAAGGGCATGGTACAAGACGGTAAAAAAATCTAACTGGCAAAATTTGGCCGATCTGAGACAGGTTTATCCATCAGCCGACCTTGTCGGCCGATACATTGTCTTCAATATTGGAGGCAATAAGTACAGACTGATTGCCAGAATAGTTTATCGTAGTCAAACGGTCTTTATAATTACCGTGCTCACGCACGAAGAATATGATTTAGGAAGATGGAAGGAATGACGAGGGTAGTTCGCAAAATAGATCCTACGCGTTACAAGAGACTGCTGTCTCAAACTATGCCTGTCGTGATCGAAACCGAAGAGGAAAACGAACGGATGTTGGCGACTGTGGAAAAGCTGATGGACAAGGGGGAAAACCTCTCGCCTGAAGAAGAAAAGCTTCTCAAACTCCTGGCCAAGCTAATCGAAGATTTCGAGGAGAGATACTACAATCCGCCAGATGCCTCACCGCTGGAAGTTTTACAACACCTGATGGAAGCTCGGGACGTGAAGCAAAGCCAGCTTTGGGAACTGTTTGGTTCCAAAGGAATTGCCTCTGAGGTGCTTAGCGGCAAGCGTGGGATCAGCAAAGCCCATGCGCGCGCCTTAGCAGATTACTTCCACGTGTCAGCCGAACTTTTTATCTAAAAGAGTGCTATCGGCAATTAGTCCTCAACCCTTAAATGCCTCCACGCTTGCTTGGTTCGTGATATAAGTTCAAGGTTCAAGAGAGCATACCAGAAAACGATCCACTAAACCTTAAACGCCTCCACAATGCTAAACGGCGACTTGGTCGGAATCACGCGGCGCAGCTTGAATCCAGCCTGTTCCAGTAGATCACGATACTCAGCCTCAGTGCGTTCCACTCCGCCCGGCGAGACTAGCATCTCGAGATCCTGAATCACGCTGAAGTTTGACGCGTTCCCTTCGGGCACCACCATCTCAAACAACAAGACTCGGGCGTTAGGGGCAGAGTCACGATGAATGTGCTTCAGAATTTTTACTGCTCGCTCATCATCCCAGTCGTGAATGATGAACTTCATCATGTAAGCGTCAGCGCCTTCCGTGACCTTCTCGAAAAAGTCGCCGGATTCGAGCCTGACGCGTTCAGCAACGCTTTCCTCTTTCAGCAAGACTGATGCGCCCTTAATTACCTCAGGCAAATCAAATAGAACGCCCTTGAGATGCTGATTAGATTTCAAAAACCCTGCCAGCAACCTTCCATGACCACCGGCAATATCAACGAGAGTATCTACGCCGGTAAAGTCGTAGGCTTCGACCAATGCGGGCATGACATTGGTTGAGAGGCTGGTCATCGCCCGGTTGAAGATCTCGTACTCTTCCGGATGTTTCTGAAAATAAGGAAAGACCTCGAGACCATGCACCTTCTCCCAACCGACTTTGCCGGTTTGCACGCTGTAGAGCATTTCGGCATAGACGACCCAGTGCCACTTCTCGCCCATGAAGATTGCCGCATCGCGGAGCGAGCCGGGGTGGTCGGTCAACAGCAATTCCGCCGCCGGGGTTAACTCAAACGTCTTCGAGCCAGTCTCTTCGAATACCTGTAAACTGGCCAGGGCGCGCAACACGCGGTAAAGCGAACGCTCGTGAGTATTCGTCTTTTCAGCCAGCTCGGCAGTTGTGCGCGCTCCTTCCTTCAGCAAGTCTGCGATGCCCAGTTTGGCGGCTACGTAAAGAGCCTGGGTTGGAAAGCTTCCCAGCATGATTTGCATCAACTGCGCCGTGGGGTCTGACTTTTCGGTTGCGGTCTGAGTTGCCGTGGTATGTATATCCATTAGCTATTCTCCTGTTTTATTGATGCCGAAAGATAAACTCCTGCTTTTTTAATGATGCCAATAGATAAACAGAATAGATTGAACTACTCAAGTTGGGACTATCCAGCTTGAGTATCAATTGAATGGTTTTGAGGCTTTCTATTTTGTATTCAGAACTCAGTACTCAGCACTTCTCACCTTAACGGCTCGCGTAACACCACTTCAGCAGCAACTGAAGCAGTGCGGGCGGCTTCGGGATGCGCGCGACGCAAACCAGCGATTTGCAGCAGCGCCTCGCCGGTGCGTGACAACATGCGGAACAGATCGCCTTCCTCAGCTCGGGTCTCGCGCACCAGCGTCGTCCACTCGTCGCCGCCAGCCCAGCGCGACGCCGCTCCCGCGGCCGAAAAATTCAGCTCGGGCGCCGGCTCGACTCCGTACTTCCATTCCTCTGACGAGACACGGAAACCAATATCTTCAAAGCTGACCAGGTTACTCACCAGGTTGTCATCCAACTCGATTTCGCCATAGTCGCGATCTTCATCAGCAGTAAGCGCGGCCACGATTGCCGTCATCGTTAAGTGATCGAGTGTTTTGAAGAGCCCACTTTCCAAAGCTTCGCCAACAATTAAAGGCCGATCGATATGCAGGTCCGCGAGCCACCGACCCCGTTCGGTAACTTTTTCCGTGTCAAAATCAAGATAGCCAAACGAAGCGAGGATCCGCGCCCGTTGCTCGAATGGCAGCCAGACTTCCTCACGCAGTCTTTCAATGCCCTGCGTCGCGCGCTGGAAGACTTCCGCGTCGGCCAACGTGGCCCACAAGGCTTCGGTGCAGCGCTTTTTCTCTTTTTCATTTGCCGAATTCGCCAGCAAAGCCTCGATCGCATCCTCGATAAGATTCAGCGCATCGACCTCTTCTTCGTGCGCGTCGCGTAATCGCGGCTCAGGAACGACAAGTTCGCGCCCACGGGCGTGAATCTCCTCGAAAGCGTTTTCGATGGCAGCCTCACGCAATGAGTAAACGGGCGCGTAGACTCGTCCAATCCGTTGAAGAGGAAAGGTTGCCCGGCGCCCGTCTTCTCGAATGCCAATAACGTTTCCATTCTGCCGCTGCGTCACCATGACGAGTCTGCGTCCACTACGGCCAATGCCGACGACCCGGCCCGGTTTCACCGCCTCGTCCAGCCAACGCAACAGCAACTCAGCCCTGGTTTGAGGTTTAGCCTCTTGCAGTCGGGCCCGGGCGCTTGCTAATCGTTCGAGACCGAGAGCGGAAGAGAGCGGAAGTCGGCAACCCGCCTGATCCAGCTTCAAATTGATCTGTGCCTGACTGGCGGCGCGCTGTTGCTCGAGCCGCGCTATCTCTCGTCCTGCGTCGCGATAGGCAAAACTCTTTTCCGCAATGTCACGGACCTGAGCGAAGTTCTCGTAAGCGTCGAGCAGATTCAGGAGGGTCGTATAAGTCGCGCGAAACTGACTGACAAGAGGATCCGGAGGCGCTCCTAATAACTCCGCGATGCGCGCCGGATCCTGATGCGAGCCCGGAGCGGCCACAATGAAACCTACATGATCGCGCCCGCGTCTCCCGGCGCGGCCGGTCATCTGCTGTAGCTCGGAGGCCGTAAACTGTCGCCAGCCGTTTCCCGTGCGCGTATCTGATCCGGTCAACACAACTGTGCGGGCCGGAAAATCGACGCCCGCCGCAACGGTAGCCGTCGCAAAGATCGCGTCGAGCAGTCCCGCGCTCATCATCTTTTCGATCACCAGTTTCCATGCCGGAATGTGGCCCGCGTGATGAGAGGCGACGCCACCCTTCAGAATGGTATCCCAGTGACGATGGCCGCGGATCTCCGGGAACTGCTCGACAAAGCCGTGCATGAAATCGCGTCTTCGGTCACGGCGTTTATCGTCCGGGTCGCGCCGCAAGTAAGCAGCCTCGGAAGCTGCCTGGTCGCAGCGCCGGCGGGTGGGCAGAAAAACAATTGCCGGAAGCAGGTTATAGAAGCCGAGCGCCGTCAATAATGTTGCGGGCGGCATCTCTGGCATGCTTAGTTTCATAGTCATGTCCGACAAACTTCAGTTTGTCGCTTTTTCTTTCAGAGTTGACGGCACCCGTGTTGGACGGCACCCGTGTTAGACGGCATCCGTGTTGACGGCACCAGTGTTGGACGGCGCCGTAGGGAACGACAAACCAAAGTTTGTCGGACATCCTTGCTTAATACCGTCGCCGATAGCCGCGTGGCGGTCCTCGCCGTTCATCCCGAGCACGCTCGCCCATTTTTGCAATCTCCGAATTCAATTTGCCCACCTCATTCAACAAAGGCAGCAAGCGTTTATCGGGGAGCAGAAAGGCCGCACGCAATGGGACGGGTCGAGCTCCCGGCCGCGTTACAACTCCACAGCGCACGCCGCGCACTTCTTCAATCCATCCCGCAAATTCGTCAGCGTTGCCGATCGTCGCCGATAACAGGAGCAATCGAATGCGCGGCGGCGTCAAGATAATCGCCTCTTCCCAAACGTGGCCGCGATCCTCATCGGCGAGATAGTGGGCTTCATCAAGCACGACGAGGTCACCGCGCACTTCACCGCCACCGCGCAGTGAATCGAATAGCTGATTGCGGAAGATTTCTGTGGTTCCGACGATCAAGGGTGCATCCGAATTCTCTTTTCGATCGCCGGTCAGGATGCCGACTTGTTCAGCGCCGAACTCATCGGCAAACTCCTGATACTTTGAATTTGTCAGCGCTTTGAGCGGCGACGTGTACCAGGCGCGCTTGCCTGCCTCCAGCAAACGGCGAATTTCTTCTCGAGCGATCCACGTCTTTCCGCTGCCAGTCGGAGCCGTTACCAGTACATCCTCAAACTCCAACGCCGCCAGCGCTTCCAGTTGAAAGGGGTCCGGCTTGAACGGTGTTTGCGGGGGCGTCCCGATTCCGTGTAACAGTCTGCGCAGCTCTCGGGGTTGATCGCCGGGTCGTGGCGCTATCAATGAGGTACTTTCGAGAACTGGCCGGTCCGGGCGCCGGTTTTGTTTTTGGGCTGCCTTTTCCTCGCCTTTTCGCCTTTTTGAAGGTCTTCTTCGGTCCGGCCCTCTGCGCATGCAGACCATTCTACTCCAGCGATACCGATCTACTGCCTACTGGGAGACCAAGGTTTCCGGCGGGTTTGAGGGTGCCCTTCTGCTAATGACTCAAGCTCCCGATAAGGTTCGTTTGAGGGCGTTCCCGCAAAGTGCTAACGTATATGTTGTTTTTGTGATTTCGCAACGCGCTGGGCTGAAATCGCGTCTAATGCCGGAACACAAAAAGCTTGAATGGCGTTATGTTCAGAGTTCAAGCAGGTGAGAGTTCAACCACTTGAAACTTATTGAGTTGTAGATATGGCCGAACTTTTTACAGATTCTTTCATTAATCGTGAGCCCCGCTGGCAGATTCTTTTGAAACTGATCGGCGCCTCGGTCGCGCTGCACCTGACCTTGCTGGCTTTACTCTTCTACGTACCGGGTGTGCGCGACACTTTCAATATTGCCGCCATGTTATCGGACACCGGCTATGTTGATCGCGCATACACCAAAACTGAAATCGGCGAAGACGTGCAGCTTCTGATGTTGGCCGACAAGTTTAGTTATCCGCCGGGCTATTTTGCCACCGAGGCGGATTGGGCATTGGCACAAGCTCAAGCGCTGGCAAACGCCGCTCCCCCACCGATACCTCAATTCAATGTGCAGCCGGAAATCACTCCGTCTCCGAGCCCTACGCCTGAGCCTTCGCCATCTCCGTCGCCAACGGTAGCGGCGTCGCCGTCAGGCACCGCTAACACGTCAGTCGCAGATAACTCTAAAATCGCCGAACCAAAAACTCCCGAACCAAAAACTCCCGAGCAAGCCGAGCAAGAGCTCAACAAGATTGCGGCTGAGAATAATGTTGTCAGACCAAACGAAAACGAGATTAACACACGGCCACTCAAAGACTGGCTGGCTCGCTCGAATGCTCTAAGGGACAAAGGAGAGTTGGATTTAAATTCTGAGATTGAGATTCTGATTGCGGCGAGTCTCAACCCTGATTGCACATTAAGAGACGCCCGGGTGATTCAGAAAACCGGGGACGCGCGGCTGATCGATGTCGCTAAGGATATGGTGTCGGCCATCGGCGACAGCGGCATGCTTTCCTTCCTGCGCGATCCCAACAAGGCGATAGATAATCCCGAATCTCGTTGCGATGAAATGCCGCTGCAATTAACCATCAAGCTTGACAAGAACGAGATTGTCGCCAGAGTAGAGTCTCAAGCTGATTCGCCTGAGCGAGCGGTCCAGATGGCCAGAGGCTATAACGGATTGTTGACTATCGGCCAATTTGCGAAGCGCGGGAAAGACGAGGAAATCCTTTACAAAAATACCAAAGTCACCGCCGAGGGCAAACAGATTGTTGTGAATTTCACGATGCCGCGCCAGGCCGCCGGCGAAATGCTCAAGAAGCAACTCCCGCCAGCCGGTTAAATACTGCCTCCTGACGAGACTAAGACCAAGAACCAAATTAGCCGCGGATTACGCGGATGAAACGCGGATAAATCATTAGGACTAAAAGGTTGGGTTGTGCTTTTTTCTAACCCCCACTGGGTTTCTTGGTTCTTTGAATTTTCGGTTTCTTCATAATCCGCAAAAAACCGCGGCGGATTCTTGTTTCTTCGTGGGCTTGCCTTCAGCGTTCTGTTTTTCTTAGTATCCGCGTTCATCCGCGAAAATCCGCGGCTGATTTCCTGGTTCCGCGCCAGGCGGCCGGGGAAATGCTCAAGAAGCAACTCCCGCCAGCCGGTTAAATACTGCCTCCTGAGACTAAACCAAGAACCAAATTAGCCGCGGATTACGCGGATGAAACGCGGATAAATCATATAGGACTAAAAGGTTGGGTTGTGCTTTTTTCTAACCCTCACGGTTTCTTGGTTTCTTTGAATTTTCGGTTTCTTCATATCCGCAAAAAACCGCGGCGGATTCTTGTTTGTTCGTGGGCTTGCCTTCAGCGTTCTGTTTTTCTTAGTATCCGCGTTCATCCGCGAAAATCCGCGGCTGAATTTCATAGTTCCTTCCCGGTTTGCCTCGCTTGAGTTCGGTAATCTAAAATCACAAATCGTGAGAAACGGGCCAAGTTCTTTCCAATTGGGTTGATAAAGGAAGACAGTCTCATCCATTTAGGTTGAAGATAAGAAACGGTAACAGCCATGATCGACAAATTTTTAACCAAAGTATTTGGCAGCAGTAACCAGCGTTATCTGAAATCGGTTCAGCCTCTGGTACATCAAATCAACGACCTCGAACCCTCGATCAAGCAACTCTCTGACGATCGACTGCGCGCCCGCACCGCCGACTTCAAGGAAAAGGCCCGCCAGGCTGTCGCTGGAATCAAGGACAAAGACCAACTTAAACGCGCCGAGCGGGTCGTCCTCGACGAAATCCTGCCGGAAGCCTTTGCGATTGTCAGGGAAGCCAGCGTGCGCACCACGGGCATGCGGCACTTTGACGTGCAATTGATCGGCGGCATCGTCCTGCATCAGGGCAAGATTGCTGAGATGCGCACCGGCGAAGGAAAAACCCTGGTCGCTACTCTGCCTTCGTATCTCAACGCGCTCACAGGCCGCGGCGGCGTTCACGTCGTTACCGTGAACGACTATCTGGCATCTCGTGACGCGGAATGGATGGGCCAGATCCATCGTTTTCTTGGACTGGAAGTCGGCTGTATCCAGAATGACATGGACGACTTTGAGCGGCAAACTGCTTATGCCGCCGACATCACCTACGGCACTAACAACGAATTTGGGTTTGACTACCTCAGAGACAACATGAAATTCGACCTCGCGACGTGTGTTCAGCGTGGGCACTATTTCGCGATCGTGGACGAGGTCGACTCAATTTTGATCGACGAGGCTCGTACGCCGCTCATCATCTCCGGGCCGTCGGATGAAGCGACCGACAAGTACTATCAGGCCGACGCCATCATTCCCCAGCTCAAGCGTGGTGAAGAGATCGAAAAAGTAAAAACCGGCGATTATGTCGTGGATGAGAAGCAACATACCGCGGTGCTGACAGAGGAGGGGGTGGATAAGGCCGAGCGCCTGTTGGGAGTCGGCAATCTTTACGATCCCTCGAACATGGATCTGCTGCACTGCGTCGAGCAGGCTCTGAAGGCGCACACACTCTACCGATTGGATCATCAATATGTAGTACAGGACGGCGAGGTGATCATCGTTGACGATTTTACAGGCCGTCTGATGAAGGGCCGGCGCTGGTCCGACGGTTTGCACCAGGCAGTCGAGGCTAAAGAGGGCGTAAGGATCGAGAAAGAGAACCAGACCCTGGCGACCATCACGCTGCAGAATTACTTTCGTCTTTACGAGAAGCTTTCCGGCATGACCGGTACCGCCGAAACCGAAGCGTCCGAATTCAATTCGACTTATAAGCTCGATGTCATCGTCATCCCTACCCACATGCCGATGATTCGCACCGATCACTCCGACGTCATCTACCGCACGCTGGGTGAAAAGTGGGACGCCGTCATTGATGAGATCAAAGACTGCTATGAGCGGGGCCAGCCGGCGCTGGTCGGCACAGTCTCGGTAGAGAACTCCGAATTGATCGCTCGCCGGCTCCAGAAAGAAGCTGTGCCGCACAATGTGCTGAACGCTAAATACCACGAACGCGAAGCGGAAATTGTGGCGCAGGCTGGTCGCAAGGGCGCCGTGACGATCGCGACTAACATGGCTGGGCGCGGCACCGACATTCTGCTCGGCGGCAACCCGGATTTTATGGCGCGCGAGTTTCTCAAGAAAGATGAGATCGATCCCGACGAAGTCACCGATGAAGACTGGTCGAAAGCCTTCGCCAGCGCAAAACGCATTGTCGAAGCCGAGCATCAGGAAGTAGTCGGCCTGGGCGGACTGCACATCGTGGGCACTGAACGCCACGAATCACGGCGCATCGATAATCAGTTACGAGGCCGTTCCGGCCGTCAGGGCGACCCCGGCTCGTCGCGTTTCTTCCTTTCGCTCGAAGACGACCTGATGCGCATTTTCGCGGGCGACAAGGTTAAGGCGCTGATGCAGCGTCTGGGAATGGAGCAGGGCGTGGCCATCGAGTCGAAGATGGTTTCGAAACGCATTGCCGCAGCGCAAAAATCGGTCGAAGGCCGCAACTTCGAGGCGCGCAAACACCTGCTTGAATACGACGATGTGATGAACAAGCAGCGCGAGACGATCTACGGTCTGCGCCGCCAGTTGATGGAAGAGCCCGATCAGCGCGATTACCTGCTCGGCGACCCGCCCAAGTCAGGGGTTGCCTACGACCTGCTTTCAGACCTGACAAAGCAATATCTCAACCCGGATGTTTCTCCGGACGACTGGGATATAGAGAACTATAAAACACAAATCAAGACTATTTACGACCTTGACGCGGACGCCGAGCACATCGATTTCGAGGCGCTCTCGTCGCCGGAAATTGCGGATGCGATTTGGGAGAAGGCCAAGGTCAAGTATGCCCAGAAGGAACAGCAAATCGGCGTCGAAGCGATGCGCACCTACGAACGCATCATCATGCTCAATATCATCGACGCGCAGTGGAAGGACCACCTGCTGTCGCTCGATCACCTGAAACAGGGCATCGGTCTGGTAGGCTATGGCCAGAAGGATCCGCTGGTCGAGTACAAGAAGCAGAGCTTCGACATGTTCCAGGAAATGCTCGACCGCATCGATACGACCACTATTCGCTCGCTCTTCAATCTTCAGATTGTCGCGGAGGAGCCGCCGGAAGCCTTGCGCCAGCGCCGAATGCCACGCCGTCCTTCGGGTCTGACCTTCACCGGCCCTAATCAGGGGGCAGCGCCCGCCGGAGAAGAGGCCGGTAAGGTAAAAACAGTGGTGCGAGATCAACCAAAAGTAGGCCGCAACGAGCCGTGTCCCTGCGGTTCGGGGAAGAAATATAAGAAGTGTCACGGCGCTTCAGTTTGAGTGTGTATTCACTCGCTTGAGCTTGGTTGAGAGGAGATAACCCCATGCGTGTCCTCGGCAGACCCTTCGCCCAAAGTCTTTGTCTCGCTTTGCTGTTAGTTTTATTGGTTCCCGCGGTTCCGGCTCAGGAGCCCATTACCGCCACCGCCACCGACATAAATCGAGCCTTGGATCTCTACCGCAGCGGCAACATCAGCCAGGCGATCGAAAAACTAACCGCGATCACCAGGAAGCGGCCTGATGACCCCGAGGCGTGGAACATTTTGGCGGCTGTGCTTGAAAGGGAAGGGATGATCGTCCAGGCACGTCCCGCCCTTGAAAGGCTTGTAAAGTTACGCCCCAACGCCGCCGATGTTCATGCGCGTTTGGCCTATGCTTTAATTCAGGTTAACGAATGCGCGCGAGCTATTTCCGTAGCTGAGCGCGCGGTGGAGTTGGGCGACCAAAGCCCCGAAGCCCATTATGCGATTGCCGAAGGGAGCTTAAGAGCAGGAGCATTTGCAAAAGCATTAGCAAAAGCAGAAGTAGCGTTGACCATCAAGCCCGACTTTCTACCTGCATGGATCACTAAAAGCCTGGCACACTCTGCTCTTCAGCAATATCCGGAGGCAGCCCTTAGCGTGGAGAGGCTTCTAGCAATTAACCCGAACGATATCGACGCTGAAACCTGGCGCGGTCAATTGGAAGAACTTAGCTTGCGAGCCACCGAATCGCAATCGTCGCCTTCAATCGGCGGTTCACCCATCTTCACCGGTAAAGAGGTTACTGAGAAAGTGCGCGTGCTATCCAAGCCTGAGCCGCAGTTTACCGAGCCGGCGCGTCAGGCAGGAGTTAATGGAACAGTTGTTCTGCGAGCTGCTTTCACCGCCGACGGGGAGGTAAAACGCGTCTTTGTCATGAGAGCGTTGGGCTATGGCCTGACCACTCAGGCCGTCAAGGCAGCGCGTTTGATAAAGTTCAACCCCGCGATCAAGGACGGCCAACCGGTCTCAGTGTTTATCCAGCTTGAGTACAACTTCAATGTTTACTAAGCACGTCACGAGATCACACGTTCAATGAACTAAGTCCCGCAGATTATTAACCGTATAACTCGACCGGAATGAACGAAGCCCGATCAACTAAGAGCCTGCGACAACTCCACACCAGGCTTCCTGCGCTTTTTGCTGCCTTGCTGTTTCTCGCCAGTGGCTGCTCTTTCGCCGTTACCACCAAAGCACAAACCCCGGCGCCCGCAAGAACTGAAGAGCGCGAACTAGGCATCGAGCTTTATCACCAGGGCAAGTTCAAAGAGGCCGCGAAACAACTGCGGAAGGCGGCGAATAAGAACAAGGCGGATGCCGAAGCCTGGCATTATCTCGGCCTGTCCCTTCTGCGCCAGGAAAAGGAGATCAAAAACGCTTCCAAGGCATTTGAGACTGCGGTGAAGCTGCGCCCAGATTTTGCCGAGACTCGCAGCGGGCTAAGTTATACCTATCTCCTCAGGAACAAGCTCTCCGAGGCGGTGCGCGAAGCTCGGGCGGCGCTGGATTTAGATCCGAAGATCGCACAAGCCAATTACATTATCGGGGTCGTTCGACTCAGGACTGGGTCGTTCGACGAGGCTTTGAAAGCAGCTCAAGAGACAATTCGTCTGGATCCACAATTGGCACGATCTTATTTATTGAAAAGTCAGGCGTTGATAGGTATTTACTCAAAAAAGGCTTTTGAAAACACTCGGGCAGCACGAAAGCCCTCGTCTGAACTCACACCTGAGGAACGGGCCGAGCGTCGCAAAAAGCTTATCCAAACAAACGGCCCACTGGTTGAGGCAGCCGAGAGTCTGGAAATCTACCTGAAGCTGAACCCCTCTGACCCGTCGGGCAATACCTGGCGAGACCAACTTCAAACATTAAAGGTTTTTGCCGCTTATAGTGGAGATAAAGCAATCAGCGATGAAACAATTTTTGCCGGCATTGATGTAACAACAAAAGCGCGGGTGCTGACCAAGCCTGAACCGGCTTACACTGAAAAAGCACGGCAGGCAGGAATCACGGGTGTCGTCGTGCTTAGGGCGCTTTTTGCCGCCGATGGAACAGTCAAACACATTCTGGTGTTGACCGGCCTACCCGATGGCTTAACCGAAGCGGCGATCAGAGCCGCGAAGAAGATAAAATTTATACCCGCGACCATCGACGGCCGCCCTGTTTCGATGTTCATTCAGCTTGAATACAATTTCAATTTGTACTAACGCGCCAACAAATTTTAGAGTAAACTCAAAACGCCCCGCCTTTTAAGAACTTCAGTTGATTCGTGCCTTCTTGATGACGACAACCACATCAACCAATCCGGCCGTACAAGCGATCATCAATGGCACTGCTCCACCTCAGGCGCGTCTGGCCGCCGCCAGCGGCCTTCTGCCATTGCCGCAAGCAGACCTGCTTGAAGTTCTGGTCGCGCTGCGTAACTCGGAAGATCTCGAGATTGCTCAGGCTGCCGCCTCAACTCTTGAATCGCAGGATCCGGCGGATCTGCTGAGTGCAGCAAAGGACAGCGGCACTGCTGCGGAAGTGCTGGCGTTTTTTGCTTCGGCGCCGGTTAGTCGTGACGTTCATGAGGCGGTAGTGCAAAACAGCAACACCCCTGACGCCGCCCTGACCTTGTTAGCCGCATCCACCACCGAAAGCTCGCTGTTGGAACTCATCGCCGTCAACCAGCAGCGGCTCGTGCGCGCGCCTGAAATCATCGACGCAATACTTGAGAATGCCGCACGCTCAACCGAAGCGGAACGGCGAGCGCGGGAGACCAGGCGCGAGTTTTTCGAAAAAGAACGCGGCGCCCGCCAGATCGCCCAGGAGTTGAGAGCGCGCGGTCAAACTGCGGCCGCCGAATTCTTTGAGACTGCCGAACTCACCACCGCCACCGGCGAGCTGAGTCTGGACGATGCCTGGCTCATCGCGGAACACATCGAGGTGTCCGACGCCGACCTCGACGACTCATGGCTTCCTGCCGAGCGCTTTGAGGAGCTGATCACTGAAAATGCAGCAGAGCATGCCGCTGCCGTTCAGCGGGTCATCGAAAGTGAATCCCTGGAGCTGGGAACAATAGCACCGGAGCGCATCTCCTTGATCCGCCGCATCATGTACATGAATGTCCGGGACCGGATGAAGCTTGCAACCAAAGGCGACCGCGAGGCGCGCAGCATTCTGATTCGCGATCCGAACAAGATCGTGGCCAGCGCAGTGATTAATAATCCGCGCATTACGGATCAGGAGGCGGAAGGCATAGCCGCCATGCGCACGGTCGCCGACGAAGTATTGCGGCTGATGGCGTTGAATCGAGGCTGGGCGCGCTCTTACCCAATCATTCATAACCTGGTGCGCAATCCACGCACTCCGATCCCAACCTGCCTCAACATCCTCCCTCGCATTCGTACCAAAGACCTCCTGCATTTATCTCAGAATCGGAATGTCTCGGAAGCTGTCCGGCGCCAGGCGCATCGTCTTTCCCAAACACGCTCGGGAGAGTGATATAATCCGCTCGCTTCAAAGAACCCGGATCGGGTAGATCTAGTCTTTTCAAAACTCAACACGAAGGTTAGCGGTGAAGTGTGAGTGCCGGGAGTGGCATTCAACATCCTGCTTCACCGGGTCTGGAACCTAAAACCGAAACCGCTGCTGGATTGGAGATCCGTCAATGCTTAATTCACGTAAACGGCTGATCAGTTTCATTGTCCTTCTTTGCTTGTCCACCGCATTGGTTGTACTCAGTCAGCCCTTGGTTTGGGCTCAGCAAACCAACCGTGACATTGCCGGCGCGCTCCGCTATCGGCACATCGGTCCAGTCGGCAATCGCTTGACTTCAGTTGCCGGAGTGCCGGAACAGCCCAACATTTACTACGTCGGCGCGGCGTCGGGCGGCATCTTTAAAACCATCGATGGCGGCGTTCACTGGGAGCCAATCTTTGACGATCAGCCGGTTTCCTCAATCGGTTCTTTGGCCATTGCGCCTTCCGATCCCAACATCGTCTGGGCGGGCACGGGTGAGGCATGGATTCGCAGCCATATCTCGGTCGGGCAGGGAATCTATAAATCGACCGATGCGGGGAAAACCTGGACATTGATGGGACTCGAGAAAACGGGCCGCATCGGGCGGATCGTAATTGATCCGCGCAATCCGGACATCGTACTGGCGGCGGCAATGGGCCACGCTTACGGGCCGCAACCTGAGCGCGGTGTTTTCCGCACTGCAGATGGCGGCAGACCTGGGAGCGCGTGCTTTTTACCGACGAAAACACCGGCTGTTCAGATTTGGTCATGGATCCGAACAATCCTCGGATCTTGTTTGCCGGGATGTGGCCGTTGGTAATTCGCACGTGGGGAAGAGAAAGCGGTGGGCCGGGCAGCGGACTCTTCAAATCCACCGATGGCGGCGTCACCTGGAAGCGCCTCACCGGCCGGGGACTCCCCACCCGTGGCACCGGGAAGTTTGCTCTGGCCATCGCGCGCTCAAACTCCGATCGAATTTTTGCCCTGATTGAGACCGGTGATGGAGTGCCCTTGAATGGCAAAGAAACTGATCGCGGAAAGCTCTGGCGCTCGGACGATGGCGGCGAAAACTGGCGATTGGTTAGCCATGACCGTAATATGGGTGGCCGCACGCACTATTACTTTCGCACCGAAGTTTCCCCGAACAATGAGAACGAGCTTTACTTTCTGACCGCAGGGTTCGCTGTTTCGCTCGACGGCGGCGAGACGGCCAGGCTCGCGTCGTTCGGTAACAGTCCCGGCGGCGACAATCACGACATCTGGATCGATCCTACAAACCCTAATCGGATGGCTGTGGCAAATGATGGTGGAGTTTCGATCTCAGTCACGCGCGGTAAGACCTGGCAACGCATCCAGCTTCCCATCGCCCAGATGTACCACGTCACCGTGGACAATCGGATTCCTTATTACGTCTACGGCAACGAACAGGACGATCCTTCATATCGGGGGCCCAGCCGGGTGTTGGGAGGGGGCTTCGGCGGCGGCCAGATTCCCCGCAGCGCCTGGCACGCGGTGGCTGGTGGAGAAAGCGGCTGGGCCACTCCCGATCCGGTGGATCCGAACATCATCTGGTCGAGTGCCTCGGGATCGGGCAGCGTCGGCGGCATTGTCGAGCGCTACGATCTGCGCAACGGCCAGGCCCACAATGTCGAAGTCTGGCCCGATCAAACCAACGGCTCACCCGCCGGAGATCTCAAATATCGCTTTATTTGGACCTTTCCTTTGACGATCTCACCGCACGATCACAAGAAACTTTACGTGGGCAGCCAGTTCGTTCACCAGACCACGGATGACGGGCAGAGCTGGCAAATCATCAGTCCCGATCTCACCACCAACGACAAAAGCAAACAGGGCTTTTCAGGCGGCTTAACGGGCGACAACATCGGCGTCGAATATTTCTCAACTCTTTTCGCGATCGCTGAATCACGGCTGGAGAAGGGCTTGATTTGGACGGGCAGCAACGACGGGCTTGTTCACATTACCAGCGACGGCGGCAAGAATTGGACCAACGTAACAAAGAATATTCCCAACCTGCCGCCCTGGGGCACCGTGAGCAACATCGAGCCTTCGCGTTACGATGCCGCTGCGGCTTACCTCACCGTGGATTTTCATCAAGTGAACAATCGCGACCCGTTTATCTACAAGACAAAGGATTATGGCAAGACCTGGACGGCGATCACGAATGGGATTCCCCGTAGCATGCTGAGTTATGCACACTGCGTGCGCGAGGATCCCGCGCGGCAGGGCCTGCTCTATGCTGGCACTGAGAATGGGCTCTATGTCTCTTTCAACGACGGCGAGAACTGGGAGCCGTTGCAGTCGAACCTGCCACACGCGCCGGTTTACTGGATGGTGATCCAGGAACATTTCAACGATCTGGTGGTCGGAACGTACGGGCGCGGCTTCTGGATTCTCGACGACCTGACGCCGATTCAGCAAATGAACGACACGGTGCGCAACTCGGATGCTCACCTTTTCCCGCCGCGCCCGACATATCGATTCAGGCCGGCGACAGTCCCGGTCACCATGTCCGACGATCCGACCGCCGGACAGAATCCACCATATGGCGCAGCTATCAGTTACTACTTGAAATCGCCACCCTCGGGAGAAGTGAAGATCTACATTCAGGATGCGAAGGGGCAAACGGTGCGGACACTTGTGGGCACAAAGAATGTTGGGATTAACCGAGTAACCTGGGACCTGCGTACTGAGCCTTCAAGGGAAGTCAGAATGCGCACGAGTCCCGCCTTTGCTCCGGATATTCAGGTTGGTTCTGACGGCACGCGTGCGGCGCCGGGAGCGCCCCGCATGTCCATCCTGCTGCCGCCCGGAAACTACACTGTAAAACTTTCCGCGGGTGGCCGGGAGCTTACCCAGCCTCTGGTCGTGAAGAAGGATCCAAACTCCTCCGGTACGGAAGCAGATATTGCCGCGCAGATGGAAACGCTTTTCGAGCTGCGCCGCGATCTCGAAATGGCGAGCGACATGGTGAATCAAATCGAGCTGATCCGCAGCCAGCTTTATCAGATCAATAGACTGCTAGGCGGTTCAGTCGGCGACGGAATGTCAGTACCGCCTGCGGTAGCGGGCGGGTCTGCCAGCAACTACCCATCCATCATGGCCGCTGCAGCAGATCTCGACAAGAAGCTAATCGAGGTGGAAGAAAACTTGATTCAGCGCAAGCTAACGGGGCAGGGCCAGGATACGGTGCGCTGGCCGCCCAAGCTGTTGAGCAAGATCAACTATCTGGCAAATGGCCTGGCCGGCTCGGATTTCGGTCCCACGACGCAGCAACGCGAAGTACAGGCGATGTTCAAGCAGCAGTTGGCTTCGCACCGTGCGCGTCTTGATGAGATTTTGAAGAGGGATCTGGAGGCGTTTAACCGCGCGCTACGAGAGCGCGGAATTCAAGGGGTGATCGCACGCGGGCCGTAATCATGGCTGGAGTCTGCGTCATCCAAAAATATTTTCAATGACAACAATTTCACCGCGCTTGATTACTGCCAGTGCTTTGAGCACTTCAGGTGCGAGTGGCGCCAGCGTTTCATATTTAATTCGTTTGGCTTTCATGATAACTACAGCTATATCTAAACCTTTAAGGTTCTGCTGATAAAGCAGGTTTTGATCGACCGAAAGGAGAACTTCAAAGCCACTAGCCGCAGCAGCCTGTAACAACTGACCATTCTTCATACCCGCAAAACCGGCGCGAGCTACAGCAGCCGTTTCGTGGTCTTGAAAAAGACGCCCAATTCGATGGGGTACGCACTCGTCAAGCAGCAGTTTCATGAGGTGTGAGGAGGTAATCGCGTGAAGCGGCAAGGACTCCTAGAGCCTGGTCGCGCTTCACAGTAGGAAAGTCTTCCAAAAATGTCTCGAGCGTTTCTCCCGTTTCGAGATAGTCAAAGAGTGTTTTGACGGGAACTCGAGTGCCATGGAAAACTGGCGTGCCGCCTAATTTCTCAGGATCACGTTCAATCAAGTTTTCCGAAATCATAAAATCACCTTGATGAATCCGACAGAAGGCCTACAGCTACCAGTCTTCCTGAGCGAGGTATTTGAGGACGCTCTTGATGGAGGCGACGGTGTAGCTGCCGTCGCGCTTTCTCACTGGAATGTGGCGATAACGTCCGATGGACATCTTGTTCAGCGCGGTGGCCACGGAATCCTGCTCCTGAAGCGTCTCGGGATTTGGGCTCATCAAAACTTGCACCGCTGTCGAGGGCGGGCACGCATTCACGCCCGTCATCTTGCGCAGCATGTCGTGCTCGGTGAAGATGCCGGCCAGACTCACACCGTCCATCACCAGGGCACAGCCTGAATTCTCACCTCTCATTAACTTGGCCACATCGAGAGCCGGCGTTTCCGGCGCCACCATAATTGGCGACTCCAGATCGAGCCGGCCCAGATTGTCTTGCATTACAGAGCGGGCCAGGCCGTCGGCGGCCTCGCCTCGCGGCACGTCCAGGTCGCGAAACGGCGCGAGGCAATTGTCGCAGCGATCCGTGCCGTCAATGTTTTCAGTTCCACAAGCTGGACAAACCATTTTTGATTTCCGATTTCCGATTGCCAATTAGAAACGTATCTACAACAAGCCCTCTAGTCTAGCTCTAGTGTGCTGTTTCTAAAGTTCGTCGTAAATTAATCAAGCGGTTTCCGGTGATGATCCACGAAATGTCACGAAATGAAAAATGGAGCACGAAAAAACTCTTTTATTCGTGCGGGTTAATGTCCTGATTGGTGTTATTTCGTGGATCATCCGGCCGCTAACCTGAGCTCTAATATTTCTTCGTAGTTTTTCTGAAACACCACACTAGTCCTTAAATAAGCGCGTTTTAGTTCCAGTTGTTCTAAGACGGATATACTAGTTGAGAATCATTCAACTCGAACGTTAATCCAATTGGCAATCGGCAATTGGCAATGGCAATGTTATTCCACCACCCACGTATCCCCGCTATTGATCAGTTTCTCAAGACTTCCAGCGCCGCTCTTCGCAATGGCGGAATCTATCTGGCCAGCCATCAACTCTTCATAAGTGGCGCGCTCGATGGCGCGGAAGACGCCGACAGGCTGCGGAAAGTTCGGCTGCTCCATCCGGGCCAACATGAAAGCCACCGAAGGATCTTCGAGAGAGATGTCATGCACCAGCAGATCGCTTTCCGTGATTCCATTCTCACCAATGGTCACCACCTCGGGATGAGCGCCATTCATGCGAATCCCCCGATTCCGATCTTTGCCGAAAATCATCGGCTTGCCATGTTCGAGATAGAGCACCCGATCGGACCTGACGCTGCGCTCGGCAAACTGATCGAAGGCATGATCGTTGAAGATGTTACAGTTCTGGTAGACCTCGATAAACGAGATGCCCTTGTGCCGGGCGGCCGCTTCAACCATCGAGCCAAGGTGCTTGACGTCGATATCGATAGAGCGGGCGACAAAGGTAGCCTCGCTCGCAATCGCCAGCGAAAGCGGGTTGACGGGATAGTCAATCGTTCCCAACGGCGTTGATTTTGTCTTTTTGCCAAACTCAGACGTGGGGCTGTACTGCCCTTTTGTCAGGCCGTAAATCCGGTTATTGAAGAGAATGTAATTAATATCCAGGTTGCGGCGGATGGCATGCATGAAGTGGTTACCGCCGATTGAGAGAGCATCACCATCTCCGGTAATCACCCACACACTGAGATCAGGATTGGCGCACTTGATACCGGTGGCGATCGCGGGCGCCCGGCCATGAATGCCATGGAAGCCGTAGGTATTCATGTAATATGGGAAACGCGACGAGCATCCGATCCCGGAAACAAAAACGATCTTCTCGCGCGGAATCCCGAGTTCAGGCATTACCTTCTGCACGTTATTAAGGATTGCGTAGTCGCCGCAGCCCGGACACCATCGCACTTCCTGGTCAGAAACGAAGTCGGCTTTCTTCAATTGGCCTGGGGGCGGCGCGATCTTGCCGGAAACGGCCGAGCCGACCTCGCTGTCCGCCGAGACCACCTCAACTGGAGGTTTGTTTCCGTTTCCGCCATGTCCATTTCCACTTGTGCTCATGTGTACTCCATAATCAAGTCACAAACGATACGAATAGGTAAACTCAATACTCGTTAATTGTTTACGCGCCACCAGCTTTTGTCAATCAGCGCTTGCAGTTAAGTTAGACAAGATGACAAAAGTTTATCAAGATTTGGCTCTGACTGGTGGTGCATTACCAAGAGATTCAGACAGGATTAACAAATTTACAAGATAGGCATGTTCGAGTCACCTGAGTAGCATCGTGAGCTTGAAACCGTTGGCTGTGCAACACCTTAGTTTTCCAGCTATTGAGAACATGGCAATCCATGTAAACAGCTATCTTGTGAATCTTGGTTAATCCTATCAAAGTCTCATTCTGCCGCTGGCACCGTATTTCCTCCGTGCGTGATATAGTTTCGTGGCACAGACTCGTGGCACAGACTTCAGTCTGTGGTTTGCAGCGTGGCAAACGAAGGCATCACAGACTAAAGTCTGTGACACAGCTAAAACGGAGCATCAATGCTCGACCAGTCAGAGATTCCGCCTGTTAATTGGGCCAAGGTAATCGATCATACGCGCTGCATCGGCTGCCATGCCTGTACGACCGCCTGCAAGTCTGAAAATCTCGTCCCGCTCTCGGTAACACGCACCTACGTCAAGCACGTCGATATCGGCACGTTTCCGCAAACTCGCCGAGCCCACCAGGTGACGCGCTGCAATCAGTGCGCTCATGCACCCTGCGTTACGGCGTGCCCGACCACCGCGATGTTCAAACGAGCGGACGGCATCGTCGATTTCGACAAATCGATCTGCATTGGCTGCAAAGCATGTATGGCGGCCTGCCCCTACGACGCGATCTTCATCAACCCCGAGGATCATTCGGCGGAAAAGTGTAACTTCTGCGCGCATCGCATCGACCAGGGTCTTGAACCAGCCTGCGTAGTTGTTTGTCCCACCCAGGCAATCTTGGTTGGTGACTTGAACGATCCCGTTTCTTACGTTGCGCAAATCGTAAATCGAGAACCCGTCACTGTCCGCCGTCCGGAGAAAGAAACTCTGCCAAAGCTCTTCTACAAAGGGGCGCACCAGGCGACGCTCGATCCACTGGCGGCGCGGCGACCTGAAGCTGGACTCTTCATGTGGAGTCAGCAGCAGGAAGACTCGACGCACGTGGTCTCTGGAAATCCAAGTTACAACAACAGCTCGGCGGCTGCGTTGCTTTCTTACGATGTGGCGCATGCGATTCCCTGGGACTGGCGAGTCAGTCTTTACACCTGGACCAAGGGAGTTGCAGCCGGCGCGTATTTGGTCGCCGCCTTGCTCGTTTTGTTTGGTTTCATGCGCGAGGATAGTCAGGTATGGCTGTGGGTCGCGCCGGTTGTTTCCGGGATCTTTTTGGGTGTTACCGGGGCGCTGTTGATTTGGGACCTCGAGCATCCGGATCGTTTCTATTTGATCTTTTCGCGGCCGCAGTGGCGCAGTTGGCTGGTCAAAGGCGCATTCATCATCGCCGCGTACTCGTTGGTTTTGTTGGTGCATTTTTTGGCGAGTTGGTTCGGCTCGCGGTTTTTGCACTTGTGGTTAACGATCGCCGGTGTACCTCTGGCAGTCCTCACCGCGGTCTACACCGCCTATTTATTTGCGCAGGCGAAAGCGCGCGACTTGTGGCAAAACCCGCTGTTGCCTCCCCATCTGCTGGTTCAGGCTCTGCTGCTTGGATCGGCGGTGTTGCTTCCCTTCGCGTCGCGGTATGAGCTCGATGCGCGATTCGGCTCG
>Ga0187893_10003976_pt1 | contig 28898 bp, 29 predicted proteins | sample MA1701074metaG_FD_139574 | JGI IMG/M metagenome (GOLD analysis project Ga0187893, IMG submission 139574) | White microbial mat communities from a basaltic lava cave in the Kipuka Kanohina Cave System on the Island of Hawaii, USA - MA170107-4 metaG ...
TCGCTTTGCTGGGCGCGGGCTATCTCTAAGTCGTCAAGCCACACAGTCGCTGACCGCCGCTAACATACTTGAAAATTCTGGCGCGCCCGGAGAGATTCGAACTCCCGACCCCCTGGTTCGTAGCCAGGTACTCTATCCAACTGAGCTACGGGCGCGTGCGGGCGCGCATCCTATCACAGGACGCCTAATTAGATGAGGGCCGGGCCAGGGTGGAAATCTCAAGACTTTCCTTGGGTTGCACGGGATGAAGCCGAAGCTCGTCGCACGGGATCTGGTGCCTTCATTGTGGCCGGCGCTGGAGACGCTTTTCGGTCCGCGCGGGGCTTGCGGAGGTTGCTGGTGCATGTACTGGCGCCTCAAAAAAGGTGAACGCTGGGTGGACATGCAGGGCGCGCCGGCAAAGCGGCGAATGCGTCAGCTCGTCGCCGCGGGGAAGGCTCAAGGCGCGATTGCATTCGCGGGCGAGGAGCCGGTCGGCTGGATTGCCTATGGGCCACGTCAAGATTTTCCGCGACTCGAACGTGCGCGGACGCTCGCCTGCGACGACGCGCAGCACGTCTGGTCGCTCCCCTGCTTCTTCATCAAGGCGGGCTGGCGGGATCGTGGCGTCGCGAGCGCACTTCTCGCGCACGCGCTCGGCTCACTGCGCCGGAAGGGCGCGAAGATTGCGGAGGGTTACCCGGTAAACCTGAAGCCGGGACAGCGACTGGCGAATGCCTTCGCCTGGACGGGCACGCGCTCGCTTTTTGCCGACGCGGGCTTTGAGCTCGCGGGTCCCGCGACGACATCGAAGCTTCGGATGCGCCGCAGGCCCTGAAGGCGTCAGGACGCCGGCGCGCTCTCGCTCAGGGCGACGCCTCCCAGGGTGAGATCTGCTGCAAGTCGGCGCCCATGCAGTTCGCATAATAGGTCACCGTCGCGGGCCAGTCCGAGAAGATGCCGCGAATGCCGACTTCGCGTGCGAGCACGTCGAGCGCAACGTACATGTCGCTGTCCTTTTTTACGGCCCGGCCCTTTGGGTCGAAGGCCCAGTACCAGCCTGCGGCAGCAGCTCCGAATCGCAAGTCCGAGCGCTCGAACGTCCAGGTGATGATCTCGAGCCCCGCTGCCTTGATGTCGCGGGCGTACTGCGACGGAACGATCTTGCCGGATTCGTCTACCTCAAGCAGCGCCGGGATCGGCGGGGCTAAGATGCGCACGCCTTTCTTGCGAAGCTGCTTCAGTTCCTCAATCGTCAGCCGCGGGCTGGCGGCCGTCGGATCGACGTCATCGAGATAGACGGCCTGTCGGCCGAAAGCGGGCTCGTTCTTGATCCAGTAGCGGATGTCTTCAATATTAAATGACTGCGCGAAGACGTTTTGCGGGTCGACACCGGCCTTCTTGTATTCGTCGACCATCCGCTGTGCATAGGCCGCCTGGCTGCCGAAGACCCGCTTAATTCGCTCGGGCTCGCCGGCCTTGAGCTCGGGCGTGTGCTTGACACCGAGCTTTTCGTTGAGCGCGATGTTCTCGGCCAGCGTCATGAGCGTGCCGCGCGCGCCGTACAGATTCGTGCGCCAGCTCGCGACGCCGCCGAGGAAGCCCGCGGCGTCGGCGGCCTCGGGATTGGCGGATTCCATCTTGCCTTTCAGCGTCCGGAACTGGGCGAGCGTGAGATCGCTGGCGCAGCAACGCGGGCTGCTCCCCTTGCCGGTATAAGGCACGCTGCAACTCTTGTTCAGCCCCGTCATCACGATATTCGTCGTGGCGTGCAGGTCGCACTCGTCGTGCCGGCAGACGAGCTCGCCGTCCTTTGTAAATGTGACGTCGCACTCGACGATCCCGGCGCCCATGCGCGCGCCCGCTTCGTAGGATTCCCGGGTGTGTTCGGGAAACTTCAAGGGCGCGCCGCGGTGTGCGATCGAGAAATCCGTTCGGCGGAATGGGCCGCCCCGGCAATGCTGGAGCCTCGTCTTGAGCGGCCCGTCGTCCATGCCATCGATCAGGTAGAACGGGCGCTCGCCCAGTTGAATGAGTTCGCCAGCGCTGGCCGATTCGTCCGCCGCCACACCAGCAGACGCGAACACACCCGCCGCCATCACACCGCAGGCGACTGGCAGGAGAAGTCTGCTAGTTCGGATTTTCACTCTGAAGCCGCCGTGCCACGGCCTCCGCCTGTTCGAGCGCGCGGAGCACGTTTCCCCCCGCAATCTTCGCGAGGTCTTCGTCACTCCATCCCCGCCGGATCAGCTCGGCGAAGAGATTCGGGAACATGGAGACGTCGGAAAGGCCCTCGGGCCAGTTGTCATTGCCGTCGAAGTCGCTCCCGATGCCGATGTGGTCGACGCCGGCGAGTTTGCGGATGTATTCGATGTGATCGGCGACTGCCGCGACGGTCACCTTGGGCATCTTCTTCGCGAGCTCGACGCGGATCTCTTCGTAGAGTTTCTTCCGCTCGGCGTCGCTCTTGCCCTGCGCGCGTGCGAGGTAGTCCTTCATGGCCGGCAGCGTAACGTCGGCTGCTGCCTGGGAGATGAACCCGGAGACAAAGCTCACCATCAGCACGCCGCCGTTTTTCGGCAGCATGGCGATCACATCGTCAGGGACATTCCGCGGGATCTCGCAGAGCGCACGCGCGTTCGAGTGGGAAAAGATCACGGGAGCCTGGGAGACGCGCAGCGCATCCCGCATGGTGTCGGGCGAGGTATGCGAAAGGTCCACGAGCATCGCGATCCGGTTCATCTCGTGCACGACCTGCTCGCCGAGGGCGTTGAGGCCGCCGTGCTTCGCCGGATCCTCCATCGCCGAGTCAGCCCAGTTGGTGTGCCGGTTGTGGGTCAGCGTCATGTAGCGCACGCCGAGGTCGTAGTACATGCGGAGCAGCGAGAGCGAATCCTCGATCGCGTGGCCGCCTTCCGCGCCCAACATGCCGCCGATGCGGCCGGACGCCTTGGCAGCGCGGATATCGGCAGCGGTGCTGGCGAGTGTGAAGGTGTCCGCATAGCGCGCGATGATCCGCCGCGCGAGGTCGATCTGCTCCAGCTGGGTCCGGGCGAAATTGCCGGGCGCCTCCGGCGGCGTGTACACCGACCAGAACACCGCGCCGACGCCGCCCGCACGCAGGCGCGGGATGTCGGTCTGGCCCTTGGCGGGCGCGCGCTCGCGGATGTCGTAGGCGGCGACGTCGCCCGGCGCCGCTTCGTAGCCGCGAATCGCCCAGGGCAGGTCGTTGTGGCCGTCGAACAGGATTGATTGCGCGAGCACTTCTTTCGCGTGGTCGAGCGCCGGATCGGCGTGGACGGGTGCGGCGACGAGCGCGGCCGTCAGCAGGAACAACTTGGGCGTGAAATGCATGCGGCGAATCCTAGCAGGTGACCGCGGCGCTCTCGCGGCGCGCTATTTCAGGCTGAGCTCGAGCCGCACCTTGCCGAGCGCTTCGAGCGCCGACTCGGGTACGGCATCCTTGGCGAGCAGCGCGAACTGCCCGACATTCAGCTCGAATATAAACGGATTGAACCGGATCTCGCCGATCTCGACCTTGCGGCCGTAGTTCTCGCTGACGAATTCCTCCGCCTGCGAGCGGATGAGCCGCGGTGCCCACTGGAACCCCGCGGCGGCGTAGATGGCGACGAGCGCCACTGTCACCGCCGCGAGGACGACCAGCTTCCGCGGGACGCGGATCAGGTACGGCTCCCGGCGATCCAGCTCAGCCGGCTGGCTTCACTTCGACGGCCAGTGCCTCGGTGTAAGCGATCTCGACCTGGTCGCCCTTCTTGAGCGCGCGGGCGAACTCCTTGCCTTCGGGCGTCTGGATCGTGACCGTCCGCGACTCGCCATCCGACCGAGTAAAGGTCACGGTGTTAGCCGTCGAGTCCACCGACTCGATCGTGACGGTCGTGCGCAGCAGCACGCCCGCCCCGCCGGCCGGCTTAGCGCCCAGTTCTGCGCGCGCCACGCTGACATCAGCCTCGACACCTTCGACGCCTTCGCCGGGCTTCTTCACCTCGGCGGCGAGGGCCTGGTAGTAGCTGACGACGACTTTGTCGCCGGCCTTTACCTGCGCCAGATTCCTGACCTCTGGGCCCGCGACAATCGACGAGGTCTTGCCATCCTCAAGGCGCAGCCTCACTTCGCGGGTGGACTGGTCGACCGACTCCACGGTCGCTGTTTTCTGGACCAGCTCTTCCCGCATAACGGGTTTAGGCGGCTCCGCCGCAAAGGCGGCTATGGCAAAGGCGGCCGCGACGACGGCCAGGGGCATTCTGAACATTTTCATCACATTAGACTCCCTTCAGGCTCGGCTGCGGCGCCGCAGGATCGCGAAGCCGGTGCGAGCGCAAGTTAAGAAACCGATGGTACCGAGGCCCGTAAGCCCCGTCGCGTTCTTCGGCACCAGGCAAGCGTACTGCAGCGCGGCCAGCACGCACTTCCTCACCGGGCGACTATGAAAATCCGGCAATCGGCTGTGAATGGGACCTTGGTCCCATCGCCCTCTGGAATCGCGCAATAATGCAGCAGTCCATCGGTTGACGCAGCTGGCCCAGGGAATCGGGCCGCCCATCGGGGGCGCATTGCAATGAACGGCGTGAAAGCGCAGCCGGTCGTTTTCCTCGTCGACGACGATGTCTCGGTCCGGACGGCCCTCAAGCGCGCGCTGGCGGCCGAAGGATTCGCGGTGATCGAATTCGAGAGCGCCGACGCGTTCCTGGCCGGACATGACCCGGAATCTGCGGGTTGCCTCGTTGCCGACATCGCGATGCCCGGCATGAGCGGACTCGAATTGCAATCCGTGCTCACTGCCCGCGGCTGCAGGCGGCCCATCGTCTTTGTCACGGCCAGGGGAAGCATCCCGATGAGCGTGCAGGCGATGCGGGCCGGCGCCGTGACCTTCCTCTCGAAGCCCGTGCGCCTGGCGGAGCTCATCGCGGCGATCCGCGAGGCACTCGAGCGCGACCGCCGCGATCGCGAGGAGCAGGCGCAGCTTTCGGAGGTCGAATCGCGTCTCACTGCGCTCACCAGCCGCGAGCGGGAAGTGCTGGAGCTGATCGTGGTCGGCAAGCTCAACAAGCAGATCGCCGCGGAGCTCGGGGCCGCCGAAAAGACCATCAAAGTGCACCGTGGGCGGGTCATGGCCAAGCTGCACGTCCGCTCCGTCGCCGAGCTGGTCACGCTCACGTCCCGGTTCGTCAGGCGGCCCGCCGAGCGTCCCACGGCGGGATGAGACGAAGGTCCACTACCCATTTCCGGCCAGAGGCTGCTTACTGGCCCCGCGATGGAGAAAGCCCGCCCATTCGTCGCGGTCGTCGATGACGAAGATTCGGTGCGCTCGGCCCTGCTGCGGCTGCTGCGCGCGTCCGCCCTTGATTGCGAAGGATTTGCCTCCGGCGAGGCATTCCTAGCGTCGCTTGAGGCGCGGCGCCCCGATTGCCTCGTCCTCGACCTGCAGATGGCGGGCCTCACCGGCCGCGACGTCCAGCGCCAGCTCATCGGATTGCAAAGCCGGATTCCGCTGATCATGATTACCGCGCACGATGAACCTACAATCCGCGAGCAATGCCTGGCCGATGGGGCTTCGGCTTATCTCCGCAAGCCTTTGCGCGGGGATCTGCTGATCCGGTCGATCCAGGCGGCAATCCATGGGGCGGCGCCGCGATAAGACCAAGGTCCGATGCACAACGACGCCGCGATCAACGAGACTGGCTGTTTCACATGAGGGCGACAAGATGAAGAAGATTCTCCTGGCCGGCGCGGTCGCGCTGTCGATGCTAGCCGGCTGTGCCTCGGGCCCGAAGATCCGGAGCAACGTCGATCCTGCGGCCAACCTGTCGAGCTACAAGACTTACATGTTCGCGGAGAAGGTCGGTACCGACCGTCCGGGGTACGCGACACCGATCTCGAGCTACTTCAAGGAATCGATCCGCCGCGAAATGGACGCGCGCGGCTACAAGTACGTCGAAGGCGGCCCGGCCGAGCTGCTCATCAACTTCAATGCAAACGCCCAGGAGAATGTCGACGTGCGCACGACGCCCGGCGCGACCTATGGGTACGGGTATGGCTACTATGGCTATCGTGGCGGGATGTATGGCGCAGCCGCGTTCCCGCCGGAAGTCGAGACTGTGCGCTACAAGGTCGGCACGGCCAACGTGGACGTCGTGGACCTGTCGAAGAAGCAGGTCGTGTGGGAGGGCATTGCGGAAGCGCGCCTGACCGACAAGATGATGAAGGATCCGCGCACCGCGATCAGTGGCGTCATCACCGAGATGTTCGCGCAGTTCCCGGGCCGGGCTGCGGGCGGGTGATTTCCCGTCACGTTTCGATCATCGTCCTCTGCGCTGCCGCAATAATCCTGCCACGGCACTCGCTCGAACAGGAGGCGCCGGCCGGCTAGGAGACGCAAGATCGCCGACAACAGCCTTGCACGAGCTGCGTTCGACCGCGCGATCGCGTTCCTGCGTGCCGGCGACGGCGCTATGGCAGAGCGGCTGTGCCGCGACGCCCTGGCGGATCTCCCCGGCGAGCCCAACCTCATGTCGCTCCTGGGCGCGGCGCTCAATCGCCAGGGCCGTGGACAGGAGGCTGAACCGCTCCTCCGCCGCGCACTAAGCGAGCAACCTGATTACGCCAAGGGCCATGAGGAGCTTGGCCGCAGCCTGCTGCAGCAGGGCCAGTTCGACGAGGCGATCGGAGAGCTGCGCAAGGCGCTCGTGCTCGACCCGAAATTGCAGTCCGCGCAATTGACGCTCGTGCATGCGCTGACCGAAGCCGGGCACGGCGACCAGGCGAACGAGCTGACGCAGTCCTTCCTGGGCGCCGATCCAACCCGCCAAAGGATCGCGCAGGCGGCGGTCCATCACCGCGCCGGTCGACTGGAAGAAGCCGAGAAAATCTACCGCGAGATCCTCGTGCGCGATCCGCGAAATGTCGAAGCCTTGCGGCTGCTTGCGCTCGTTGCCATGACGGCAGAGCACTACGGCCAGGCCGAGACGCTGCTACAGCGGGCGGTCGGAATCGCCCCGGATTTCCTGCCTGCCTGGATCGACCTGAGCCGCGCCCAGCTCGAGCGCCTCGACATTCCGGCGGCGCTCGTGAGCATCGAACGCGCGTCAGAACAGGCCCCGTGTTCCGCCCAGGTCCAGATTCAGAAGGCGAATGTGCAGGCGCGGTCGGGCCGCCATGAGGAGGCGATCGAAACCTACCGGCGAGCTATCGAGCTCAACCACGCATCGACGGCCGGCTGGCTGGGGCTTGGCAACACATTGAAGACCATCGGCCGCCAAGCCGAAGCGATCGATGCCTACCGGCAGGCAACGGTGCTCCGCCCCGAACTGAGCGAGGCCTGGTGGAGCCTGTCCAACCTGAAGACGTTCCGGTTCGGGGACAGCGAGCGCGAAGCGATGGAGCGCCAGCTCGATTCGCCGGGATTGCCGGACGAAGCGCGTGCGCAGTTCTCCTTCGCGCTCGCAAAGGCTCTCGAGGATCGCGGCGAGTTCGCGCGCGCCTTCGGCCACTACGAGCGGGGCAATCGCACGCGCCGGGCCATGGAGCAATACGACCCGGTGCAAACCGAAGTGATCAACGAGCGCATCCGGTCCGTGTTCGACGCGGACCTGCTGGCGCGGTACGCGGGGCGCGGCGATCCTGATCCCGCCCCGATTTTCGTCGTCGGACTGCCGCGCTCCGGGTCGACCCTGATCGAGCAGATTCTCGCGAGCCACCCGAGGGTCGACGCGACACACGAGCTCCCTGAAGTGGGAAAGCTCATCCAGCGCATCAATCGCGACCGCAGCGACAAGCTGACTTACCCCGAGATCGTGCGTGATTTCAACGCCGCGACATGGGCGGCACTCGGCCGTTCGTACATCGACGCGACCCGGCAGTATCGGCAGGGCGCGCCGCGCTTCATCGACAAGAACCCGAACAACTTTGCGAGCATCGGGCTGCTTTCCATTGCGCTGCCAAACGCACGGTTCGTCAACGCCCGGCGACATCCGCTCGACACCTGCCTCTCCTGCTACAGGCAGCTATTCGCGCGCGGGCAGCCGTTCACGTATGACCTGACGGAACTCGGCGAGTACTACCTGGAATACGACCGGATGATGGCGCACTGGCAGGCGGTGCTGCCCGGCCGTGTCCTCGACGTGCAGTACGAATCCGTCGTGGCCAACCAGGAGGGCGAGACCCGGCGCCTGCTCGAATTCTGCGTACTGCCGTGGGACGACGCGTGTCTGCGGTATTACGAAACCGAGCGCGCGATTCGCACGGCCAGCTCGGAGCAGGTCCGGCGCCCGATCTACGACAGTTCCGTCGGGATCTGGCGGAACTACGAACGCGAACTCGCGCCATTGATCGAAATACTTCAGCCACTTTTGTCACGGTATGGCCGGGATTCGACAGTTCGACTATCCTCGGGCTGAAAAGACGCCGCGCAAGGGGAAGAGCATGAGCTTGCAGTCCGACTTCAGGCCGCCCGCCAGCAAGATCGCCTACGCCGTTTCGGTTGCGCTCGCCGGCAGTTACGCGCCCGCAGCGCTGGCGCAGGGCCAGTCGGTCGACCTCGACGCGGTCATCGTGACCGCCCGCAAGCGCGAAGAAACGTTGCTCGACATCCCGCAGGAAATCCAGACCATCAGCCAGGAGCAGCTCCAGCGTGCAAACCTCGACAGCGTCAAGGAGTTTTCGCGCTTCGTGCCGAGCCTCTCCTACACCGCCACGGTGCCGGGGCGCGGGACGATCTACTTCCGCGGCGTCGCCGACGACTCGTCTTCGTTCATCGCCGACGCCTCAGCCGCCATCTACCTCGACGAGCAGCCCCTCACGCAGAGCTCGCTCCAGCCGGAGATCCGGCTGATAGACATCGAGCGCATCGAGGCGCTGCCCGGACCGCAGGGCACGCTTTATGGCGCGAGCTCGCAGGCGGGGACGCTGCGCTACATCACGAACAAGCCGGACCCGGTCGCGTTCACGACCGATGTGTCGCTCGACGCCTACACCGTGGACGAAGGCGATGAAGGCTACGAGATATCCGGCGTCGTAAATATTCCTCTCGGCGAGACCGCCGCGATTCGCGTCGTCGGCTTCTCGGCGCGCGACGCCGGCTTCATCGACAACGTGCTCGGAACGAGCCTCGGCGGCGGCTTCGACAACGCCGAGTTCGTCGAGGACGACATCAACGATGCCGAGCACGCGGGCGGCCGTGTGGCGCTGCGCTGGCTCCCGAACGAGAACTGGACCGTGGACGGCGTCGCCGTCTACCAGCAGATGGACGCCAACAGCTACTCGGAGGACGACGTCAGGCGCACCGGCCGCGAGCTTGCGGTCGTGCGCTTCCTCGACGAGAGCCGCAGCGACGAGTGGACGCAGCTCGCCCTGACGCTCCAGGGCGACATCGGTCCGATCCAGTTCACCTCGGCCACGGGCTATTTCACGCGCCGGATCGAGTACTTCCAGGACAACACGGACTACACTTTTTATCTGAGCAACACCTTCGGTGCGAACTACGCCATTTACGACCTCGGCCCGGATCCCACCGGCCTCGGCTGGCGCGACGGGCCGTACGTGGACCGAATTGCCCAGGAATTCCGCCTCCAGGGCTCGACCGAGAAGCTCACCTGGATCGCCGGTCTCTTCTACGAGAAGGTCGAGGAAGGCTTCAACTTCTTCAGCCGCATCCAGGACTATGAGGACACTCCGGGGTTCCAGGCCCGGTCAGACTACGCGGTCTACTATGGCTTCGATCCGCTGGAACCCGGCTCGACCGACGATGCCTTCTACCACGCCAAGAACGACCAGGTCACCGAGCAGTACGCCGCCTTCGGCGAGCTCACCTACTCGCCGAACGAAGACTGGTCCTTCACGGGCGGCCTGCGCTGGTTCGACCACACGCGCACGCGCGACTACTTCACGCAGCAGCCGAACGGGCACTTCAGCTCCAATCTCGGCACGGCCGAGAACTCGACCAGCGACATCACGAAGAAGATCTCGGTTCAGTACAACATCGACGAGAACGCGATGGTGTACGCGCTCTACTCGGACGGCTTCCGCGCCGGCGGGCGCAACGTGGTGCGGCCGGGCACTGTCTTGCCCGCCGACTACGACGCGGACTTCCTCGACAACTACGAGCTCGGCTTCAAGAGCCGGTTTGCCGGCGGCAAGTACAGCCTGAACCTCACCGCGTTCAAGATGGAATGGAAGGACTACCAGATCGAGGTCGTCGATCCGGGCCCGCTCTTTGCGGTGCTGGTCGCAAACGTGGGCGACGCCGAAATCGAGGGCGTGACGCTCGATTTCACCGCCTTCCTCTGGGATTCGCTCGACGTGGGGCTGAACCTGCAGCTGCTCGACCCGAAGACCAAGGCGAACGACCCGCAACTCGGGCTTGCGCCGGGCGAGCGCCTGCCGTTCTCCGCGGAGGAGAAGGGCGGGATCTGGGCCGAATACACGTTCCCCCGCGAAATCGCGGGCGGAAACATCTACGCGCGCTACCAGTGGAGCTACACGGGCAATTCGCTGAACGGCATTGGCGATGCGACGCTGCAGCCCGCGTACCAGCTCTCGGATTTCAAGATCGGCCTGGCGGCGGACGACTGGGAGGTTTACGCGTACGTGGACAACATGTTCAATGAGCGCGCGGTCTATTTTGACCAGGTCACCGAGATCGGGCTGCTGACCAACAATCTCATGACAGTCAGCGACCCGCGCTCCTGGGGCATCGGGTTTTCGAGGAGCTGGGGGCCGGGCGACTGAGCCCGGGGCTGCGCCGGTGACGGGCAAGCTCAGGCCTGCCGAGCGATAAACGAGTCGATCTCGCGCGCCAGCACGACCATCGGCACGCCGCCGGTTTTCACCACCGCGTCATTGAACTGGCGCAGGTCAAACTTCGCGGCGAGAGCCTGTTGCGCCTTCGCGCGCAGCCGATTGATCTCGCTGTGACCCACCTTGTAGCCGCAGGCCTGGCCCGGCCAGGCGCAATAGCGCTCGACTTCGCTGGTCACCTCGTCGATGCCGGACCCGTTGGTGCTGGCAAACCACTGGATCGCCTGCTCGCGCGACCACCGTTTCGCATGCAGGCCCGTATCGACGACGAGCCGGCAGGCGCGAAACGCGATGGACTGGAGGTACCCGAGGCGACCGACGGGATCGTCGTCGTAGACGCCGAGTTCCGCAGCAAGCTGTTCGGCGTACAGTGCCCAGCCTTCCGAGTAGGCATTGAACGCGAGCAGTGAACGGACCAGCGGTAACTTGAATGCGTACTCGCCCTGCCAGACGTGGCCCGGCAGCGACTCGTGATAGGTCAGCGTCGGCAGGCTGTAAGTGGTCCAGAGATTCGTAGTGCGCAGGTTGATCCAGAACTTGCCCGGCACCTTGCCGTCGATGCTGCCCGGGCCGCCGTAGGCGCCCGGCGCGCCCGGCTCGACCTCCGGCGCCATGCGCTTGATCTCGAAGTTTCCCGGCACCAGCGTCCCGAATGCGCGGGGGAGCCGCGCACGCATGTCGCTGACGCGCTCCGCGAGGAAAGACATGATTCGCGCGCGGCCGGCGTCGTCATCGGAAAACTGGAATCGGGGATCCTTGCCCAACGCTGTCATGCGCTCGCCCACCGTTCCCTGGGTCAGTCCCTGTCCCTTGAGGATCGCGTCCATCTCCGACTGGAGCGCCGCGAGTTCCTCACGGCCGCGGTCGTGGACCTGCTCCGGCGTCATCTGCGTCGTGGTTGAGGCCTGCAGCGTCCATGCGTAGTAGGCATCGCCCTGGGGAAGTTTCCAGGCACCGGCATCGGCGGTTGCGCGCCGGCGATGCGCTTCGAGTTCCGCAGTCTGGCGGTCGAGCGCCGGGGCAATCGAGTTTGTCGCGATTTTTTCCGCTTTTGCACCGAAGTCGCCTGGAATGCCCTGGGCACGCTTCGCGATCGAGGCCACGACAATCCAGTCGGCGATTTTTCCGCCGCGCGCAAGGTGAATCTGCGCCAGTGTCTTGTCGAGAATGAAATCCGGCGCGATGACGCCCTGCGCCGCTGCCGACTTCAGGCGCCCTGTCTCACCATCGATCTGGCCGGCGTAGGCCTGAAGTCGCTCGAGGTAGGCTTCGGCATCTTCGCGCGTCTTCACCGTGTGCTGCTCATCGAGCAGGCTCGGGATCTCGAGGAAGGCGCCGGTGTTCTGCGCGACGACGTATGGGGCGTTTCGCCACGACCAGTTCTGGTTGAGCAGGGCCACATCGCCGTAGGGAAAGTCGAATCCCCCCGACGCCGTTTCATGTGCCGTGCGCACGACATCGAGATCGATGCGCGTCGCCTCGTCTAGGCCGGCAGCGTCGATCGCCCGTAATTTTTCCAGCCGTGCTGCCACGCGCCGGGCGATCGCCGCCTGTCCCGCCGCCGAGCGGTCGCTCAGGCGGGATTTCAGCAGCGCGCGTGCGCCCGTGTCGATGCCGAGGCTGGTCGCGTTCTCGGGATAGTCGGCAAGCAGTTCTTCTGCGATTTCGGTCAGCAGTCGTTCGACCGCCGGGTCGGCGCTACTTGATGCGCGAGCGCGGGTATAGGAGAGAGCCGCGACGATTGCGGCCGTTCCGGCGATGAATTCCCGGCGACTTGCGGTCATTGAATAGGCTTCCCGGCTGAGCTGACGATTAAGGAGTGGCGGAGAGAGAGGAAGCAATGCTCCCGCGCAGGTTATTGTTTCACATTGGTTTTTTCAAACCATTGAATGTTCGTGCGATCAAGACCAAGCCGAAAATATCGGCCTGAATAGCCGTATGTACCTGGAAGCTTTTTCAATCAACGACTTAACTTGTTGATTCCAACTTGGGTTGATCTAAAGGTCATCGCTCGCTATTGTGTCGTTGATGTCTAAGTCAACCGCACTCAAGAACCTCCTGGACACGCTGACCCGCGATGCCCGTCGTGCGGGTTTGACCGACGCTGCCTGGGCTGGTCGCGCCGGCTTGCGCAAAGAGAGCCTTTCCCGGCTGCGTCGGCGTGATACCTGTGACTTCGCAACTCTCCACGCGCTTGCGGAAGCCGTCGGAACGCGCGTGGACATACAGCCAGCACAGGCTGCCGGTCGAAGCCCGGACGGCCACTTTCCGGCCGAAGTGGATCGGGACTTGGAAGAGCGCCTTGCGGATCTGTGCGCCCGAGACGAGACCGATCCAGACCAATGGACCGCATTGGGCCCGCCCTTCTTCATGGCGGGCCTTGCGGTGATGCTTGCCGGAGCACCAGGCCGCGATCGATCCGCATCGCTGGAGTTGGCGGAACGGCTGCATCCCGGCGCCTCGGAGCCCGCCGTATTCGCGCAATGGCTGAAGCGCAGTCCGGTGCGGCCCAGCCGATTTCTGCCCATGGTGAAGGCGCATTCGCGGCAAGCACGCGCTCGCAATGCGGCTTGAATCTCACGCACGTCGCGAGTACGTCGACGCATTTCTCGAGATTGCTCGCCGCATCTCGGAATCACTGAAGAGCTTGCCGAAGAATGCCCTCCCCATCCGCATGTACGTGGCAGGAGGTGCGGCGCTGCATTTCCACACCGGCGAGCGGGCAACACAGGATATCGACGCCACTTTCTCCAGGCGCATCGCACTCCCTGACAATTTGGAAGTCTCCTATCGCGACGCGGACGGTGCCGCCCAGCTGCTTTATCTGGACCGGCAGTACAGCGACACGCTCGCACTGATTCACGAAGATGCCTACCGGGACTCCAAACCTCTGGCACTGCCCGGTCTCGAATCAAATGTCCTGGATGTCCGGTTACTCACTCCGACGGATCTGGCAGTCACCAAGATCGGCCGGTTCACGAGCCAGGATCGCGACGACATCGCGGCCCTCGCCCAACGTGGGCTCGTGCACCCTGCATCACTGCGAAAGCGTGCCGAAGAGGCGGTTGGCAACCTCGTTGGCGACACCACTCGTCTCCGCGGGAACCTCGAGACGGCGTGCCGAATTGTCGCAGACGTGGAGTCGCGATCTACGTAGATGGCGGTGCGCTATTCGTCGGATGAAACGACGCAACCAAGACGAGATGTCTGATGAATCGCTACCTGACGGGCTTGCGAGGCCGCGGCGGTGCCGCATGCATCGCAAACGTCCGTTCCAGAAGCTGCAACATCGCGCGGCAGGCGGCGCCGTGGTGTTTGTGCGGGTGGTCGACCACCAAGAACTCGCGTGACGGAAGGCCGGCTTGGATGTGCACGAGTGCCACGCGCCGGCTCGCGAGTTCCTCCTCCACCGTGAGCTGCGAAACCATGGCGATGCCCAGGCCGGCCATCACGGCCCGCTTGACCGCGTCGGGGCTGTCAAACGTCATGGTTCGTGCCGGTGCAAACCGCCGACGGTGCCACCACGCGGCCAGCTGCCGCCGGGTATCGGATCCCTCCTCGCGGAGTAGCCACGTTTCCGCTCCAAGCTGACTTGGCTTGACGACCCGCGCCCGCGCCAACGGCGAGTCCGGCGGCGCAATCATCACGAACGCGTCCCGCGACAGACCGCGCGCCTGAAGTTCGCCCGACGGCAGTGCGCCGGCGACGATGCCCATATCGAGATCGTTGCGGGCGACGCGCTCGGCGATCACGTGAATCGGACCGATCTCGAAACGGAGGTCGTAGCTCTCGTGCTCGCTCCGATACTTGGCGAGCAGCGCCGGAAGCAAATACAAGCCGGGCGTCGCTGTCGCGCCGAGCCGAATGCGGCCCACCGCTCCGCGCGCGACCTCCTGCATCCGTTCATGGGCGCGGCCGACAGCGCCGAGGATCCGGCGCGCTTCTTCCAGGAACACGTCACCGGCAACGGTCAGCGAGACGCGGCGGGCACGATTCAGGAGCTTGGCGCCGATCTCTTCTTCGAGCAGGGCAATCTGGTGGGACACGGCCGGCTGCGAGAGATTGCACAGGCTCGCGGCCCTCGCGAAGTGCCGCAGTTCCGCGACGGCGACGAAGGTTCGCAACTGACGGAGTTCCATTCGTGCAGCTTATCAGACAGATTCAATAGTTTCATTGGACGAATCACCCGGAGGATCGTACTTTCGCTCTGTCACTAAGGAGCAAACCATGAATCGAATGAAGCAGTGGGGGATGACGACAGTGTTGGCGGCAGTGCTCGTCCTCTGGGTCGCTGGCGTGGCAGCGGCGCAGGACCAGCCAAAGGCGCTCTATGACCGGCTCGGCGGTGTCTACAGCATTGCCACGGTCGTGGACGATTTCATCGAGCGCCTGCTCGTCAACCACACCCTGAATGCAAACCCGGCGATCAACCAGGCGCGCTCACACGTACCCAAGGCCGGCTTGAAATTTCAGGTCACCGCACTCGTGTGCGAAGTGACCGGCGGGCCATGCAAGTACACGGGCCGTGCGATGAAGGAATCGCACCAGCACTTGAACATCTCCGAAGAGCAGTGGCAGGCGATGGTGGTCGATTTCCAGAAATCGCTCGACAAGTTCAAGGTGCCGGCCAGGGAACAGGAGGAACTGATCGTCATCGTCGGCAGCACGAAGAAGGACATTGTGACCCCGGTAAACTGAAAGGAGACCAGGATGAACAAGGCATATCTCGAGATTACGATCAAGGTGCCCGCAGCGGATCGCGCGAAGGCCGGCGCCGTGTACGCGAAGTACAAAGTACCGTTTCTCTCTACGATTCCCGGCGCGGAATCCAAGGACCTCCTCTTACGTGAAGAGGATGTACAGGTACTTCACGGATTCGACTCACGAGCCTCGGCGGAAAGCTACCTGAAGAGCGCGCTGTTCGGCAACGATGTTGTGAGAGAGTTGAAGCCCTACCTCTCGGCGGATCCAGAGGTCCGGGTTTATGAACGCCTGTAGAACGCCATCTTTGAGAGTACGGCCAAGCGACCGATTGTGTGAGAAGTCACGACCGGAGGCCTGATCCATGTTCTTCAGACCTTTTCACTACTTCGATACTGGCTGTGCGGCCTACGTGTTGGGCTGTGGCACTGTGGGCAAGTGCGCGGTCGTGGATCCACAGGCGCGCGACCTTGAGTCGTATCTCGAGTTCGCGGCGGCCAAGGGCATGCGTATCACGCACGTCATCGATACGCACGTGCACGCGGATCACCGCTCGGGTGGACTCGAACTCGCGCGGCGAACCGACGCACTCTACTGCCTGCATGAAGCGGCAGACGTGGTCGTGCCCTTCACTCCCCTTCGCGATGGCGAGGACGTCGAGCTGGGCAACACGCGCGTCATGGTGCTTCATACGCCCGGGCACTCCCCCGAGAGCGTCTGTCTGCTCGTGAAGGACTTGAGGCGCGGGCCGGATCCGTGGTTCGTTCTCACGGGCGATACACTCTTCGTCGGCGCGGTGGGTCGGCCGGACTTGCCCGGGCGGGCGCGCGAGAATGCGCGCGAGCTCTTCGCGAGCCTGCATGAGAAGCTGTTGACACTTCCCGACGATCTCGAAATCTATCCGGGCCATTTCGCCGGATCTATCTGCGGCGCCGGTATGAGCGGCAAACCCTCCAGCACGATTTCGTTCGAGAAGCGCTGGAATCCCCTGCTGCGCGCCCCGGTTGACGAGTTCATCGAAGCGCTCGGGAACGTGCCTGCAAAGCCCGCCGAATTGCAGGAGATCCTGCACGAGAACCGCGGCGGTCATTCAGGATGGCCGTGACAGCCACCGGCGTGCGCCTGGGATTGCGCGAGAACTGGGCGCAGTTCGCGCTCCTCGTGCTCGTCAATGCATTTGTCGGCGGGATGGTGGGACTCGAACGCAGCATCCTGCCGGCGATCGCGCAGGAAGAATTCGGGATCGCCGCGCGCGCCGCGATCCTGTCGTTCATCGTCGCGTTCGGGATCACCAAGGCCGCAGCAAACTACGTGGCCGGGCGTCTCGCCGACCAATTCGGCCGCAAGCGGGTCCTGGTGGCGGGATGGCTGGTCGCCGTGCCAGTGCCCTTCCTGCTCATGTACGCGCCGGACTGGAACTGGGTGGTCGCGGCCAACGTCCTCCTCGGCGTGAGCCAGGGATTGACATGGTCTCTGACGGTGATCATGAAAATCGACCTGGCGGGCGGGCGGCAGCGCGGGCTCGCGATGGGCTTGAACGAATTTTCGGGCTACGTCGCAGTGGCGGGAGCGGCGCTCGGCACGGCGTGGATCGCGACCACCTACGGGCTGCGTCCGGAGCCCTTCTATCTCGGCATCGCGTTCGTCGCGCTCGGGCTTCTGCTGTCCGTCTTCGCGATCCGGGAGACGCGGCATCACGCGGCGCACGAAACGGCGCTGTCGGAACGCCTGGCGCAGCCCATGACCCGGCGCGAGGTGTTCTGGCGCACGACGTGTACGGACCGCGATCTCTCGAGCGTCACGCAGGCGGGCCTGGTCACGAACCTCAACGACGGCATGGCCTGGGGACTGTTCCCCCTCTGGTTTGCGGCGGCCAGCATGAGCCTCGAACAGATCGGCATCCTGACGGCGGTGTACCCCGCCACCTGGGGCGTGGCGCAGCTTTTCACCGGTGCCTGGTCTGACCGCATCGGCCGCAAGTGGCTCATTGCCGGTGGCATGTGGGTACAGGCGCTCGGCATCGCCGTGGTCCTGCTCGCGTCAGGGATGCGCGAGGCCACGCTCGGCGCCGTGCTGCTCGGCCTCGGAACGGCGATGGCGTACCCGACGCTCCTGGCCGCCATCGGCGACGTGACCCATCCGAGCTGCCGGGCATCCGCCGTGGGCGTGTACCGGCTCTGGCGCGATCTCGGCTATGCCGTCGGCGCCGTGTTCTCCGGCGTACTCGCCGACGCGCTGGGACTTTCGCCGGCGATCACCGCAGTCGCCATCGTGACCCTGCTCTCGGGCGTAGTCGTCGCCATCCGCATGCGCGAAACGCTGCCCTTGCAGGCCGCCAGATGAATCGCATCTACCTGGACTACAACGCCAGTACGCCCGTCGATCCGGCAGTCGCGCAGGCGATGCGCGCGGTGCTCGAGGAGCATTACGGCAATCCGTCGAGCACCCACTGGGCCGGCGAGTCCGCCAGGGCGCTGCTGGAGCGAAGCCGGGCACAGGTTGCGGACCTGCTCGGCTCTGCGCCCTCTGACATCGTCTTCACGAGCGGCGGAAGCGAAGCCAACAACCTCGCCCTCAAGGGTCTCTTCTTCGCACGGCGAAACCCTCGCGCGCACGTCATCACCAGCGCGATCGAGCACCCGTCGATCGTGGAACCGTGCCGTTTTATCGAGCGTTCGGGTGCGCGCATCACCCGCCTGCCGGTGGATGGCACCGGTCGCATCGACCCGGATGACCTGCGGCGCGCGATCACCGCGGAGACAATCCTGATCAGCGTCATGCACGCCAACAACGAAGTCGGGACCATTCAGCCGATCGAGGATCTCGCCGGCATCGCGCGCGAGTACGGCGTGCCCTACCACACGGACGCGGCGCAGTCGGCCGGCAAGATCGCGACCCAAGTCGTCGAGCTCGGCGCCGACCTGCTGTCGCTGGCCGGCCATAAGTTCTACGGTCCCAAGGGCGTCGGCGCGCTGTACATCCGTCCGGGGCTGGCGCTCGAGTCGCTGATTCACGGCGCCGGACACGAGCGCGGTCGACGCGCCGGCACCGAGAGCGCCCTGCTTGCGGCGGGCCTGGCGGCCGCCTGCACGCTCGCCAAGAACCGCAAGTGGACCGAGCGCGTGCGCGAGTTGCGGGACCGGCTCTGGACTTCGCTCCGGGAGCGGTTCGGCGATCGGGTCGCGCAGAACGGACACGCCGAGCATCGGTTGCCGAACACGTTGAATGTCTCGTTCGTCGGCCGCAACGGCGTGGACATCCTCGCCGCTCTCGACGGCATCGCAGCCTCGACCGGCTCTGCCTGCCATTCGGGCCGGATTGAGCTCTCGCCGGTCCTGCGCGCGATGGGCGTGCCGGAGCGCATCGGCCTGGGTGCGATCCGATTCAGTCTCGGTCGCTATACGACACGCGAGGAGATCGACGAAGCCGTCGATCGGATCCGCGTGGCACTGGAATCCACCTGAACTCACACGCCACACAGGAGTTGGCCATGTCCCGCATCGGAATCTTTTTCTACGGTCTCACCTGCTACGCAGTGTCCATGGCCGTCTTCGCCTACGCCGCCGGCTTCATCGGTGGTTTCATCACTCCCACCCTGCTCGACGGCGCGCCGGGTCGCCCGCTCCCCGAAGCGCTCGCGATCGACCTCGGCTTGCTCGCGCTGTTTGCGCTTCAGCACAGCATTATGGCCCGCCCGGCATTCAAGCGGTGGTGGACACGCTTCGTTCCCGAAGCCGCCGAGCGCAGCACCTACCTGCTCGCGAGCTCGCTCGCGCTCATCGCGGTCTTCCTGTTCTGGGAACCGATCGGCGGCGTGGTCTGGAGCGTCGCGGAGGGATGGGAACGCACGGCCGTCATCGGTCTGTACGCCTTCGGCTGGCTGCTGCTCCTGTACACGACCTTCCTGATCGATCACTTCGACCTGTTCGGATTGGCGCAGGTATGGCGAAACGTGCGGGGCAAGGATTACCGCTCCCCGCAGTTCCGCACGCCGAGCCTCTATCGGCTGGTTCGCCATCCGCTCTACGTGGGCTGGCTCGTCATTTTCTGGGCCGCGCCGATGATGACCGTCGCGCACCTGGTCTTTGCCATCGTGACGACGGCGTACATCCTGATCGCGATCCAGCTCGAGGAGCGCGATCTGGCCGACGCGGTCGGTAATGACTACGCCGATTACAGGCGGCGCACGCCCATGCTCGTTCCGCGCCTGTGGCGGTGAGGATCCGCATGGCGCCTGGAATCCGGCGGAGAGAGAGGAATCAAGGCCTCTGCACAGGTTACTGTTTCACAAAGCCGCCTTGAGAATAAGCACGATCACACGATCGTGGGCCTCACGGGCTGACTGCTGGCAGGATGTCCTCCGGTACGAACTCGCGCTGCGCTCGGAACAGCACGCGGTCGGCGTAATTGCCGCCGGTGAATGCAATCAACAGGTCGAGATCGGGAATCCCGATATACACCTGTCCACCGTTTCCGCCCGGGAAATAGGCGTGGAGCTTCCGTCCGCGGTACGGATAAGCAAACGAGTTCCAGAGATAGCCGTAGGTCTGGCCACTGGTCGGTGAGAGAACGCGCAGCGCCGCGCCCGATTTTCTCGCCCACTCGCGGCTGACGATCTGCCGGCCTTCCCACTGGCCCTCGTTCAGGAACAGCTGAGTGAACTTCATGAAATCCCGCGTGGTGAAATGATGCCCTCCGCCGCCATAGGGCTGGCCGGTCGGCTGCAGGAACAAATGATAGTTCGTCATCTGCATCGGCTTCGCGACCAGCCGGTGGAACATCTCGGGCAGCGGCTCGCCGGCCATCTTCTCCAGCATGCCCGCGGCCAGGTTCGGCTTCATGCTGCAATAGACGATCTGCTCGCCGGAATTCCACGCCATCGGCACGTTCAGCGAATAGCGGTACCAGTCCGGCTCCGCGGTCTGCTCCTGCATCGGATCTTCGTCACCCGGCCTTTCCCCCGAATCGTCGCAGTCAAAGCCCGCGGTCATCGAGATGAGATGCTCGAGCGTCATTGCCTTCTTGCGCGGGTCGAGATCCGCCGGGACGGAGCCCAGCATGGTCTCGTAAACCGGCGTGTCGAGACGGATCGGGACGCCCGCCTGCATGGCCGCGCCGATCAGCACATTGGTCCAGCTCTTCGCTGCGGACCGTGTGTCGTGCGGCGTGTCGCGGTCGTAGCCGTGAAAATACTCCTCGAGCACGAGCTTGCCGTGCCGCGCGATCAGCAGACTGTGGACTTGCGAGGTGCTGACACTTTCCTGCGGCATGTCGATCAGCTTCCGTACGAATCCCTCGATCATCGCCTGATCGATGCCTTCCCGTTCCAGCGTTGACACCGGCCATCCGTCGTCGAGCTGTACCGGCGGAACGTAGCGGTAGCGCTCCGGCGGATTGCCGCGCGGGTAGAAGGGGCTGCTCCCGTCTTTCTCGCGAGCGAAGTCGAAAGTGTTCCAAGGCAGGGGAAGGCTGAAGGTACCTGTTTCGGAATCGCGCCGCCCGGTGGCGACGACGCTCTCTTCCTTCTGGCCGCGCCGCGTTCCTAACAGCCGGATCGTGTCACCGTCCTGCTCGATCCGCGACACGCCAAGAAACACGCCCTGGTTGCGCTCCGGGTTGCGCAAGTAGGTCGAGTAGCGGCCGTCGGCGCCACGCGTGACCGGCAGGTAGTAGGTCATATGATCTGCGCGCGGCAGGACCTGTCCGGTCCAGCGTCCGTCTCCGTCCGCGCGAAGAACGAGTGGCGTGGCGTAACGCGTGCCGCCTTCGACCGTCACGGGCTGGATCCAATGGCCGTCGATCTCACCGCCGATGTGCTCGCCCTGAAAGCTGCCCTTGCCGTCGGGAAGGTCGAAGCTGAGCTTCCTGCCTTGCTGCTTCACCGGTACGTTAAAGCCTGCAATGTCGGCCACAAGGCCATCCCCGCGCTTGAGGATCATCAGCTTCCCGCGAACATCAGGACCGAAGCGCGCGTGGCCGGCCCAAAGGCCTTCGAGGTCCGTCGTGGCAGCGGGCTGCGCCGACGCGGCGACGGCGACCAACAGCGAGGCGCAAAAAAGCCAGCGACCCAGGCGCACAGTCACTCTCCTGCGTGGCAAGTCAACGACTCGTCGGTTGAATCGCGGGAACCGCCGGCACGGGAGGAATCGGCGCAAGCGGCTCGACAAACTCGAGGCCCATCAACTCCGCAAGCAACTTGTCGGCGTCGGCCGCCGTTCCCCTGACGACGACACCGCCGTGTTGAACCGACGACTTGACAAAGGCATCGCCCCAATAAGTGATGTTGCCGCCTTGCTCGACTTTGGCCGACAAGGCTGTCCCCGGCCTGGCGAAGATTCGACCGCCGCTATACACGGTAGCCGTGACATTCGAGACCGGTATCGAGCGGATATCGATCGTGCCGCCGTTGTTGACCCCGACGCCGATCTCGGGCTGAGGCGGAAACTCGCCACGGGCTTGGATCGTGCCTCCCTCCGCGACCGCAATGGCCGTGAGTGCCGGTGCCACGACCGCAACCTCGAAGTCGTGATTTCGCGGGCAGTGCGTCGGGCATCGATCGATCACGAGTCGGCCGTTGTCACGGATCGTGATCGAGGCCTGCTCCGGATCACCCTTGAGCAAGGTCACGCCCTGCGATTGACCATGGACCAGATTCACCTTGCCGCCATTGCGCAACTCGACCGAGCTGAACGACGCTGCCAAGGCAACTCCGGGTTGCATCGCAAGGGGTGTGGCAGTCACGGTGAGAGTGGCAAGGAAGAGCATCAGACCAGCGAGTGGCGCGAGTGCGGTGACGAGCGCGAGACCCCCAAGCGGCAGGCGCGCCCTGGATGCGTCGAGAATCGCGGTCACACGGCCGTGAAGCTGCGAGCGCTGGACCATGCCCACGGCGGCCGGGAATGCCGGCGACAGGCGCCGCGAGACGCCGGCGAGCCCCACGAGAAACTGCGCGTAGTCCGACGGCGTCCCGCCGGCGTTCAACACTGCGTCGTCGCACGCCTGCTCCTGGAGCTTTCTCGCCTGGTCGGCGGCGAACCACACGAGCGGGTTATACCAATGCAGCGCGCAGGCCATGCTCGCAACTTGCGTGGTCAGGTAGTCGAGGCGACGGACGTGCGCGAGCTCGTGCAGCAGGGTGAAGCGGCGCTGCGCCTCGGGCCAGCTGGCGCCCGCGGCGGGGACCAATACGACCGGCCGCACGAGTCCGAAGGTGCAGGGATTGGTCGTGTGGTCGGATTCGAGCACGCGCACGGGCCTCCGAAATCCCGCTTTGTTTGCGGCCCACCGCACCGTTGCAGCCCACGCCGGCGAAAGATCAGGTCGTGACTTGCGCACCCAGCGGATCAGTCCGACATGCGCCAGGGCGTTGCGTAGCAACACGCCCAATGCCCCGACGAGCCAGACGATCATTGCGGTCGGCCATGCCGTGTGCGTCTCGCGCGGGGCGGTCGAAAGCTCGTCTGGTCGCGGGCCGGGAACAACCGACTCCGCGTCGGCGTGGCGTATATCAGATGTGACTAGCGCGGCCTCGTCGCGTGGCCACGGCTCGACGGTTTCCCATGGCAATGAAACCTGCACCCCGGAGGGCAGGTACACGACCGCGATCGGCATCAGGAGCGAGAGCGCCAAGGCGGCGGTCCAAAGGAAATGCCGCCAGGCCGCCGACTGTCTTGCCATGAGCAAGGCGATGAGGCCGATGGCAATGACCAGGAGACTCGCCTTCAACACGATGGCCGCGACGGTCGATGGATCGAACATGATCATTGCCCTCGCTTGCGTGCGGCGTCGATCAGCGTGCCCAACTCGTCGAGCTCGGCCTTCGTCAGCTTGCGCTGTGACGAGCCGAAAAGTGCGGAGGCAGCCTTGAGCGCCGATCCGTCGAAGAAAGTGTTGACCACCTGCGCCAGCGCGCGCGCACGCGCCGTCCGTCGCGGCACGGTTGGTGAATAGACGTAACGCGGCCCGTCTTCGCGATGCTGCAAGTGCTTCTTGTCGACCAGGATGCGAAGCAGCGCTCGAATCGCCGAGTAGCTGGGCGGTTCCGACATGTCAGCCAGGATTTGTGCTGCCGTCGCCTCGCCGTGGCGATAGACGATATCCATGATCTGGCGCTCGCGGCGGCTCAAGGATTCCTGGGTCATGGCGTCGAGTGCCCTGATGAATGCCGGTATGCTAAAAAATTAGCATACGGGCCGTGCGCTTGTCGAGAGTCGCAACGCAGCTGGAGAAACTGGCGGAATGAGGAATCAATCCGCGCGTGTAAGGTACTGTTTCACAATGATTTCCTCAAACCATTGAATATTCGTACCCTTTCGAGTCCATGCGCCGCCATCGGGGCGATGCATTGCCGTGAGCATTTTTGCAGAACAGCCGTAGCATAGAAGCACCATGACCAAGGTCCGGTACGTCCGCTCGTTCTCCGATCCCGATGAGATCGTCGAATTGGGCCTGCTGAGCTCCTCCATCATCACCTTCGGCGGGTTGACAATTGCCCACGACATCCACCAGCCGGGCTGGCGCTGGTCGACGCACATGAAGCCGGCGGTCAAGACCGATAGCTGTCAGGTGCGTCATATCGGCATGGTGTTGAAGGGCCGGCTACACGTCCAACTCGACGATGGGGCCGAGTTCGAGGCGGGCCCGCTCGAGCTGATCGACATCCCGGCAGGCCACGACGCCTGGGTCGTCGGCGACGAGCCATTTGAATTGATCGGCTGGGGCGGTGAAAAAACCTGGATGACGCCGGTGATGACGCTGGGCGAACGTGTTCTTGCGACGTTGCTCCTGGTGGACATCGTCGAGTCCACCGCCACGGCGGAAAGGATGGGTGCGACCGCCTGGGGCGAGCTGCTGGCGGACTTCCAATTCCGGACGCGACAGATCATCGAGCAATACCGCGGCCGAATCGTCGACTTCGCGGGTGATGGTGTGCTGGCAAGCTTCGACGGTGCTGCGCGGGCGGTGCGATGCGCAGCGGCATTGGGCCAAGTGGCGGCCGACTTGGGCCTGGCGGTACGCGCAGCTGTGCATGTGGCGGAAGTCGAGTTAGTCGAGGACACGATCCGGGGCGTGGCGATTCACGAGGCGTCCCGGATGCTCCGCCTGGCGCAGCCCGGCGAGACCCTCGTCTCCGAGACGATCGCCGTTCTGGCGCGTGACGCCGGCATGGCCTTCGAGGACCGAGGGACGCACGAACTGAAGGGGCTTCAGGGAGCTCGGCGCCTCTTCGCGGCACGTGCCTGAAAGGGGCGCCTTAGACGGTGAAGCAAACGTATGCAGCGGGTGACGGCCGACGTCGGCCTTGGCCAGGCACTCGGCGGGCTTGGCTGGATCGACGCTCCCGAGGTCTTCGATGCGGTGACCAGCGGCTGCCGCGAGCCGATGCTGAGTGCGGTTTCGATTTTGCCCGTCGGTGATCGCGGAGGCACTAAACCGGTCCGCCCATTGGACCTCCGGATAGTCCGCGCGTGCGACGTTCCGGCGCAGCTCAATTGACGTAGCAGCCAACAACGTTGGCCGGGGATCGTCAGTCGCCTCCGGACCGAGCGCGGCCGTGGAACAGGCCGACGAACGCGTTTTCCCAGGTTCGCGCCGGTAGACTGCGTAACTGTCGACGCCGTGGTTCGAGACGATCAGGTATCTGGCGTCTCCCGCACCTCGGAAGAGAGTCACGCTCGCCTGGAGCCTTGACGACGTCGCCGAGACGCGCCACTGAGCGCCTAGCGCACGCGTAGCCGCGACAATGCGACGGTCCCGCCCGCCATCAGCGCCGCGGCCGCGGCAAACGCCAGCATCGGCGAAGCAAGCGTCCACAACAGCCCGATCGCCGAGCTGGAGACGAACTTGGCGACGCCATTGACGGCGCCGAGCAGGCCGTAGCCCGTGGCGAGTGACTCCTTGCCGACGATGTCGGCGGTCACCGTGGACTCGAGCGCGTCCTGCACGGCCGAGTACAACCCGGCAAACACGAAAATCGCCGCGAGCGGAGCGACGCCCTGCTCGTCGAGCCAGAACGCCGTTCCCGTGAGTCCAGCGGTGACCACGCCCGCGGCATAGCCGCCGACCAGTACTGGCAGCGAGCCCACACGGTCGGCGAGCGCGCCGATCGGATAGGAAGCTGCGACGACGACGGCATTGCGGACGACGTACAGCAAGCCTGCGAGCTGCGCCGCCTGCACGAGGTCCATGCGTCGAGCGAGTAATTGCGTCGCCGCGAGGATCAGCAGCGTGTGGGAGTAGTCGCCGAGGCCGAACAGGCCGACGGCTCGCAGGTAGCGCTGGAATCGGACCGGTATTCCGCGCAGCGCGCCGCGCAATGTCAGCGCAGGATTTGGCGAATCCTTCGGATCCCGCACCAGCACGGCAAACGCGACGACGGCCAGCATGCCCGGCACCAGGCTGAGCCAGAGCACCATGCGAAACGGGCCGGAGGCGTCGGGCCATTCGGTCGTTTGCGCCCAGCCCAGCAGTGCGACGCCGATCAGCGGGCCAGCGACGGCGCCGATCGAGTCCAGCGCCCGATGAAACCCGAACGCGCGGCCGCGCGTGTCCGGCGTGACGGCCTGCACCACGATCGCGTCGCGCAGCGGGCCCCGGATGCCCTTGCCGAACCACGACACGACGCGGCCGGCAAGCACCAGCGGCCAGCCGGACGCCAGGGCTATCAGCACCTGACCGACCGGCGTCAGCCCGTACCCGAGCGCGACCAGCGCCTTGCGGTGGCCCAAACGGTCGGCGATGAAGCCGGAGGCCATCTTGGTGAAGCTCGCCACCGCATCGGCGACTCCCTCGATCATGCCGAGCGCGGCGGCCGGAATGCCGAGCACGGCGAAGAAGCCCGGCAGGATGATCGTCGTCGTCTCATAGCAAAAGTCGCCAAGCGCGCTCGTAATCCCGGCGCCGGCGACGGTCCGGTTAAGCCAGCGCATCGAGCGACATCAGAGCAGGCATCAGTGTCGATGCCGCCGTTGCGCTATGGGGGCGGGCCACGGGATAACGGGGCGGTTGCTGAAAAAAGCTCCGTCGTAATGTATCGCTCGCCGGTATCGGCGACGAGTACGACGATGAGTCTGTCCGCGAACTCATCCCGCCCGGCAACCTGGAGCGCCGCGTGAAGCGCGGCGCCCGCAGAAGCGCCGGCCACGATGCCTTCCTCGCGCGCGAGCCTGCGCGCAAAATCGAATGCTTCGTCGTCCGTCACCGCAATCACCTCGTCGATGATCGCGCGGTTGAGCACCGCCGGCACGAAGCCGACGCCGATGCCCGGAATCCGATGCTGACCCGCCGGTCGGCCCGACAGCACGGCCGCTCCCGCCGGCTCTACCGCGACGACGCGCACGCCAGGCTTGTGTCCCTTCAGGACCTCGCCCACGCCCGTGATCGTGCCGCCGGTGCCGACCGCGGAAACGAAAACGTCCACGGAACCGCCGGTAGCCTCCCAGATTTCCGGCCCGGTGGTGCGGCGATGAACCTCCGGATTCGCTGCGTTGTTGAACTGGTCCAGCATGACCGCGCCTGGCGTCTCGGCCAGGAGTTGCCGCGCGCGCTCGACCGCGTCGGCCATGAGGATGCCCGGCGTCAGCACGACTTGCGCGCCGAGTTGGCGCAGCAAGGCAACGCGTTCGACCGACATCGCCTCCGGCATCGTCAGCACCAGCCGGTAGCCGCGCACCGCTGCCGCGCACGCGAGACCAATGCCGGTATTGCCGCCCGTCGCCTCGATGATCGTCGCGCCCGGCTGCAGCACACCGCGGCGCTCGCCATCCTGGATCAGCGCGAGGCCAAGCCGATCCTTGACGCTCGAGCAGGGATTCGCGGACTCGAGCTTTGCCGCAATGCGCCCGGGGAGCCCTCGCCCGAGGCGATCGAGGCGGACGAGCGGCGTGCAGCCGATTGCTTCCGTGACGTCCGTCAAGATCATCGCGAAGGAGCCCTCCGGCGATTGCGCGGTGCCCGTCCGTTATCCTAGACTGTGGTCGACAGGAGATGGCATTCTCCTCCAACCGCCGCACCCGCGGCTGATGATGCCTACGCAATCGCCTGACGGCGCGCGTAGGTTTTTTTACGCCCCGTACACGGCCAAGGAGTGGACGGGTCATGTGGAAATCGATCGTTGCCGTCTGCGTCGGGGCTTGCGCCGGCGCGCTGCTGCGCTGGGTGCTCGGCGCCCAGCTCAACAACCTCCTGCCTGCGATCCCGCCGGGGACGCTCGCGGCCAATCTGATCGGCTGCTACGTCATCGGCCTCGCGATCGCGTTCTTCGCCGGCTACCCGGCCATTGCCCCGGAGTGGCGGCTGCTCATCATCACTGGCTTCTGCGGGAGCCTGACGACCTTCTCGACCTTCTCCGCGGAGATCGTCACGCTTATGCAACAGGGCCGCGTGCTGCTCGCCTGCACCTCGGCCGCAACGCATCTGTTCGGCTCCGTGCTCACGACGATCGCCGGCATTGGCACCGTCCTGTGGGCGCGCGCCTGAGTACCCTGGAGAATCCCATGCAAGGTTCCTTCCTCCGCTTCTACGTCCAGGAAAGTCATCGCGTGCACGGGCGCCCGGTCTGGGAGTGGCTGCTCGAGCAGGCGAACGCGCTCGGCGTGCGCGGCGGCTCGGCCTTCAAGGCGATGGCCGGCTTCGGCCATCACCACCGCCTGCACGAAGCGAAGTTCTTCGAGCTCGCCGGCAGCGGCGCCGTCGAGGTCGAGTTCATCGTCACCGACGCGGAGGCGGCGCAGCTCCTCGCGCGGTTGAAGCAGGAGGACATCCGCCTGTTCCACGCGCGGATCCCCGCGGCGTTTGCCGTCATGCACCCGGATGCCGAGGACCCGCAGCCGGGAGGCACGCAGGGCACGAGGACGTGACCGAGATCTGGACTGGGTGGCCTCGGACGCTTGCTGGCTCAGGTTACTGGCTGGCGCCGGTCCCGAGCTCGACCCGGCCATGTTCCGAAAGGAATGAAAATGGGCAATCGGCACTCCCGCTCTTCGTGGTGGAGCTGGATGGTAGTCACGCCGCGACGACGGCGACCAGTTTCGCGATGTACGCGCTCGAGCCAGCCAGCATGCTTTGCGGGTTCGAATCCACACAGGTATCAGAGAGAAACTGGCGGAGAGACAATTGTTCTGCGCAGTGTATTGTCTGCTAATGGTTTTTTCAGAAGCGAGAATATTTATGCCATCGGATACAGGTCAGAGAATCAACGAGTAGGAACAGCTTAGCTCGGGAGTCTTTCTTTATCTTCGCTGCTAACCTGCATCAGCCGTAACAGCGCCAGCGCAACTGCACCCCCTAGGGAACCTCTGCACAGGTAGTCATGGATGATCGATACTGGGTGCAGGATTCAGCACCGATCGTGGTAATTGAGGGACGATGAAGCAGACCACTTTTGCGTCGGTGGCGTGGGACCGCAA
>Ga0187893_10003977_pt1 | contig 28898 bp, 24 predicted proteins | sample MA1701074metaG_FD_139574 | JGI IMG/M metagenome (GOLD analysis project Ga0187893, IMG submission 139574) | White microbial mat communities from a basaltic lava cave in the Kipuka Kanohina Cave System on the Island of Hawaii, USA - MA170107-4 metaG ...
GCCCCGCGCGCCGCAAAGGAGTTTGCCATGAATCGCTTCATTCGAATCCCGGGCATGTTGCTCGGCTTCGTCGCCACCTCCGGCCTGCTCGCGAGCTGCGCAACGCAGACGGGCACGGTGATGGATGACAAGCGCGCGCAGGGCGCGCTGATCGGCGCTGCCGCGGGCGCCGCGACCGGCGCCGCGGCCGCCCGTAACAACGCGAAAGGCGCGGGCTACGGCGCGCTGATCGGCGCGCTCGGCGGCGCGGCGATCGGCCACTACCTTGAGAACAAGGAGCGCGCGGCGCGAGAGCTCGACGCGATCCCCGACGCGAACGTCGAGATCGAGGGCGACTCGGTCGTCGTCACGTTCGCCGGAGAGGTCATGTTCGACTCCGGCTCGCGCAACCTCTCGCCCGGCGCGATGTCGCGGCTGGATTCGGTCGCCGCGACGATCAACCGCTACCCGGACGCGGACGTGATCGTGAAGGGTCACACCGATTCGCAGGGCGCCGAGGAAGCGAACATGCGGCTCTCGGAAGACCGTGCGTTGATGGTGAAGAATCAGCTCGTCGTGAAGGGCGTGGATCCGGGCCGCTTGACCACGCTCGGCTTCGGCGAGAGCCAGCCGCTCGTGACGAACGCGACGCCGGAGGGCCGCGCGCAGAATCGGCGCGTCGAGATCGAGCTGCGCCCGTCGCGCATCGCCCGGCAGTAGCGCGAAGCGCGCTGTGAAGCGCGGCGTTCGACGAGCGCCCCGCTGTCTGCGGCTCGCCGCGGCAGCGGGGCTCCTGCTTTACGCGCAGGCGACGCATGCGGAGACGTCGCCCGTCCAGCTGCGGCTCGAATCGCCGATGCCGGGCGCGCGCGTCGAGGGCTTCGTGCACCAGGCGCGCATCTCCGGCAGCGCGCTCGCCGATGCCGCCGACGCGAGCGTGTTCGACGTGATGCTCGTGATCGACGTCTCGCACTCGACGCGCGCGGCGAGTGGAGGCGACATCGACGGCGACGGCGTCGTCGGCGTCGACCCGCAGCAGGAAGGGCTCGCGGCGATGTTTCCTCCGGACGTCCGCAGCACGGATCTGCAGGACACGATTCTCGACGCGCAGGTGCGCGCTGCGCGCAAGCTGCTCGAGGAGCTCGATCCGCGGCGCGTGCGCGTCGGCGTCATCACGTTCTCGGGCGAAGTCGATCCCGCGACGGGCAAGCGCCTCTCCGACGCGCAGATCGACGCAGCGGTCGAGATTCCGCTCACGGGGGATTACGACGCGGCGCGCAATGCGCTCGCTGGCGTGCTCGCGCGCGGCCCACACGGCGCCACCAACTTCTCCGCGGGCATTCTGCTCGCGGTGACCGAGCTCGGTGGCTTGACCGGCGCGCGCAGTCAGCCGCGGCGCGAGGCGAGGAAGGTCGCGCTGTTCCTGACCGACGGGCTGCCGACGTTCCCGATCGGGAAGGGCACGATCGTCGACGCGGGCGACAAGGAGGCGGCGCTGCGCGCGGCGGAGCTCGCCCGCAGCGCCGACATTTCGATCAACACCTACGCGCTCGGGCCGGAGGCGCTGAAGTACAACGACGTGACGACCGAGATCGCGCGCGTGACGCGCGGGCAGTACACGCCGGTTCAAAGCCCGGACGACGTGATCGCGCTGCTCGCTGGCACGACGTTCTCCGACGTCGAAGACGTCGTGTTCACCAACCTCACGACCGGCGACTTCTCGACGGACGTGCGGCTCGCGCCCGACGGCGCCTTCGCCGGCTACGTGCCGGTGCGTGAGGGCCGCAATCGCGTGCGCATCGTCGCGCTCGCCAGCGACGGCTCGCGCGGCTCGCTCGAGCTCGAGCTCGACTTCCATCTGAGTGAGGTCGGCTCGCGCGACAAGCTCGCCGAGCTCGAGCGCATCCGGCGCCAGAACCGCGAGCTCGAGATCAAGCGGCGCAGCCTCGAGATCGAAGCGTTCCGAGCGCAGCAGCGGCGCCAGCTCGAGATTCGCGTGAAGGAGGACGCGCCTCCGCCCGACGCGAAGTCCGAAGAAACGCCCAAGCAGTGACGGCGCGAAGCGCGGCGCGGCTCAGAGAGGAGTGAGGCCGGCGTCGCTGATCTGGCGCTGCTTCAGCTTGCCCTTCTCATAGACCGACTTCACGTCGATCTTGCCGTCCTGGTTCTTGTCCTCTTCACGCAGCGCGAGCAGGGAGCGGCCCGACGACGTGTCGTACGTCTCGAACGTGTCGCGCTTGCCGTCGCCGTTCGCGTCGCGCTCGATGCGCGTGATCAGATCGTTCTCGTAGGCCGTCCACGCATCGATCTTGCCGTCGTGGTTCTGGTCCTCTTCCGCGTGGTCGAGCTTCATCTTCGCGTAGAAGACCACGCGATCGATCTGCTTGTCGCCGTTCGTGTCGTGGCGCTCCTCGGCGAGGGCGCCGTCGCGGAACACGAAGAACGCGTCGCGCTCGCCGTTCGCGTCGCGATCGATCTCGCGCGCGGTCATCCGCCCGTCCTTGCCGTACATCTGCCACTCGTCGGCCTTGCCGTCGCCATCGTTGTCTTGCTCGATGCGCGCGATCGCGGCCGCGTCGTAGATCGTCCACTCGTCGATGTCGCCGTCGAAATCGCGGTCGGACTCTTTGCGCAGGATCGCGCCGGTCGCCTCGTCGTGATACCGGACCTCTTCGGGAGCGCCGTCGCGGTCCGCATCGAGCGAGCGCACGAGCACCGCAAGCTCGCGCTCGTTGCCCCAGGCGCCGGCCGCGATCTTGCGGTGCTCTTCGTCGAAGATCGCCGCGGGCAGGTCCTTCTCGACCGGAGCGCTCGGCGCCTCGCGGCTGTTCGTCGCGACGCCGCCGGCCGTGGCGTCCGCGCCTTGGCTCGCGATCGCGTCCATCTGCTCGCCCTGCTCGATCTGCCGTAACAACTCTTCCTGACGCTCGAGCTCGCCGGCGATCTCGTCCTCGAGCTCGCCTTGGCGCTGGTTCTCGCGCTCGATCTCGCGCTCAATCTCTTCTTCGCGCCCGCGCTCGGAGCCGGGCGGGCCGCCGACGCCACCGCCGCCGCCCATCGGACTCTCGCCGGTGACCGCGCCGTAAATCATCGACGCGACGCTGCCGACCGCTGCGCCGATCGGGCCCGCCTGCGCGCCGACGATCGCGCCGATCAGCATGCCTTGAGTGGCGGCCTTCGCGCGGTCTCCCGCGCTGACGCCGGTGTCGACGGGCTCTACGTCGACGTCCTGCTCCGGAAGGCCGGCGGTCGGATCATCGGGATCTCCCGACGGCTCCGGGCCGGACGCGACCGGCGGCGTCCGTTTCCCCTGCTTCTGCGCCTGGCCCCCGGTTGCACACCCGATCATTCCGCCGACCGAGATGCAGAGAAGCAGGCAAAGCGCGCGCATCGGGCTGCCCCTTTCGCACCGTCTTCGTTGTCTTGTGGGTGGCCACTACCACGCAAAGGTCATTCGACGCGACGATCGTAATCCCGCGGTTTCGTCGAGCCAACGCGATTCCCTTGGGATTCGCATCGAGAAACCCTCCATCGGCAATACGGATGCGCTCGCCGCGCAGCTTTGGTTACGGGCGGATGGGATCTCGGAGGTCGGACGGCTCGGTCGAGCGAGGCAGGCGCCACCGAGCTGTGACCGGGGCCACCCTTCACCTCGCCGCCTGCGCAAAAACCTAATAGAACCCTTGATCCCGCGGGGAGCTTCCGATAGCTTCCTCCGATTCGTCGCGAGCCAAGCCTCGCGCACAGAGGCGAACGCCGATGTGCACCCTCATCGCCTTGCACCGCTGCTACCCGAGCACCCACCTGCTGGTCGCCGCGAACCGGGACGAGTTCCTGGCGCGCCCGGCGTCGGGGCCGCGCGTGCACGAATGGCACGGGCGGCGCGTGATCGCGCCGGTCGACGAGCGCGCGGGCGGCACGTGGCTCGGGCTGAACGACGCGGGCCTGTTCGCGGCGCTCACCAACCGTCCCACGCCGCACGTCGATCCGGCTCGGCGCTCGCGCGGCCTGCTGGTCGCCGACGCGCTCGGCCACACGTCGGCAGCCCGCGCGGCGGAGGCGGCGCTTCGGCTCGCTCCGCGCGCCTACAACCCCTTCAACCTGCTCGTCGCCGACGCCGACCACGCGTTCGCGATCGTCTACCAGGAGAAGCCGCGAGTACGCGTGCTCGAGGCGGGCATCCACGTGATCGGCAACGCCGACCCGAACGACTCCGCGGTGCCGAAGATCGCGCGGATCCAAACCGAGGTGGGGCGCGTCGCCGCTGGCGCCGAAGCCGACGCGCTCGACGCGCTGAGCGATCTCTGCCGCTCGCACACGGCCCGCGGCGAGAGCGCGCTCGAGCGCACGTGTATCCACGCGGGCGAGTACGGCACGCGCAGCTCGACGCTGTTCCGGCTCGGCGCCTCGCGCGAGCACGATGTCCTGCGTTTCGCCGGCGGCGCGCCGTGCGAACACGCTTACGAAGACCTGAGCCCGCTGCTGCGCGCGCTCGACTGAGAAGTCGACGCGCGCACGGCCCATGACGAGGTACGCAGAGTGAGACGAATCGGCAGCAACATCCGCAAGCAGAGCACAGAGGCGAAGGCGAACCGCCTCTCGCGCAACATCATTCGATATACGACCGACGAGCGGCCGAAGAACGAGTATCCGAAGCGGATCGTGTCGCCGCCCCAGGCGAAGGCCTGCTGCACCGACGAGAACCGCAGCGTCGTCGGCCAGGTCAAGGAAGTCGAGGGCTTCAAGTTCTGTTACAAAATTTGCGACACCTGCGGCCACGCCGTGCGGTATTTCTATCCGGCCGCCGAGGGCACGAGCGACGCGGTGAAGAACTACCGCTCGTGGAAGAAGTACATGGTGCAATGACTCGGGCGCGGCGGCGCACGCCGGCCGCCGCTCCGAGCTGAGGTGCCACCACCGAAGAGGGGCCGGTGCCGGCGATCGATCCGCGCGAAGCAGCGCGCACGTCGCGCACGCGGCTGGAGGCCGCCGAGGCGTACCTCGAGGGCCTGATCAACCTCGAGCGCTCGCCGAGCTACGCGGGCGCGCGCCTCTCGCTCGCTCCGATCCGCGCGCTGCTAGCCCGCCTCGGGAATCCCGAGCGCACGCTTCGCGTGCTGCACATCGCGGGCTCGAAGGGGAAGGGCTCGACGGCGCTGCTCTCCGAGGCGCTCTTGCGCGCGGCGGGCCTGCGCGTCGGCACGTTCACGTCGCCGCATCTCGAGCGCTGGACCGAGCGCTTTCGGATCGATGGGCGCGAGGTCCCGGGCGATCGGCTGGCGGACGCGATCGAACGCTTGCGGCCTGCGGTCGACGCGCTGCGCGAGGGCGCGGACCCGCCGAGCTTCTTCGACGCGACCACGGCTGCCGCGCTGCTGCTGTTCGCCGACGAGCGCCTCGACGTCGCGATCCTCGAGGTTGGCCTCGGCGGCCGGCTCGATTCGACGAACGCGGTGACCCCAGCGGTCACCTGCATCACGACGATCGAGCTCGAGCACACCGAGAAGCTCGGCTCGACGCTCGCCGCAATCGCCGGCGAGAAGGCGGGCATCGCGAAGCCGGGCGTTCCGCTCGTGACCGGCGCGCTGCCGCCGGAAGCCGCGGCCGTCGCAGCGCAGCGCGCGTCGGAGCTGGGCGCGCCGCTCGCGAGGCTCGGCGACGAGCTGGTCGTCGCGGTGAAGAGCGAGTCGCTGGACGCGATCGAAACGCGCTTCGAAGAGGGCGGCTTCGCGTGCGAGTTCACGCTCGGCGTCGCCGGCGTGCACCAAGTCGCGAACGCGGCGCTCGCGCTCGCCTGCGCACGGCGGCTCGGCGTCGCGAGCGATGCGGTGCTCGCGCGCGCGGCGCGGATCGCGTTCGCGCGCCCCGAGCTGCCGGGCCGCATCGAGATCGTCTCGCGCGCGCCGTGGATCGTGATCGACGGCGCGCATACCGAGGCGTCCGCGCGCGCTCTCGCGCGCGTGCTCGCCCGGATTCCGCGCCGCAGCGCGCATCTCGTCGTGTCGATCTCCGCGGGCAAGGCGCTCGCCGCGATTTGCGCTGCGCTCGCGCCGCTCGCCGATCGGATCACCGTCACGCGCGCCGAGCCGATCCGCTCGCTCACCCCGGCGGAGGTCGCGGACGCGATGCGCGCCGCTTCGCCGGCGCTCGACCTTCGCATCGTCCCGAACCCCCACCTCGCGCTGCGCGCCGCCCGCGAGGCGGTCGGCAACGAGGACCTGCTGTGCGCGACGGGTTCGTTCTACTTGGCCGGCATCGCGCGCAAGGTGCTTCTTCCGGCCTGAGCCTTTCCGCGAATCGGAAAGCGAAGCGCCCGAGCCGGCACCTCGCGAAAGCCACGAGGGGAGGGGTTGCCGGCCCGGGCGCTGGAGATTTGCTTCTCCCGGCAAGGGGTTAGAGCAACCCGCGTGCCAAGCGCCGCCGCCGGAAGCGGGGCCATGCGAATGGCGCCGCGACGCCGCAACGAAGCCGCGATCGTTGCCGGCGCGAGCGCATGCACGAGCCGATCGGGCGCATCGCGCGAGGACGCAATTTGTGTCACTCGGCCGCCGACCTGCCGGCTTCGCGCATGCCGCCGTTATCGCGCTTGCGCGCGAGCGCAGCGATGTGGCGCGGCTCGCTCCCACAACAGCCGCCTACCCAGCTCGCCCCGGCCGCGAGCCAGGCCATGGCGTACTCGGCGAAGTCGCTGGGCGAGAGCGCGTAGCTGCGGGAGCCGCTCGCGAGCGGAGCGCCGAGATTTCCGTACGCGAGAAACGGCAGACCGCTCGCGCGGAGCACCGGCAGGCAGGCCGCGAGGTCGCTCCACGGCGCACAGTTCACGCCCACCGCGAGCGGCGCGAGCGGCGTGATGCGCGCGATTGCCTCGCTCAGTGGCTCGCTGGAGAGCAGCCGCCCGTTCGCGCTGCAGACGAAGCTCACCAGCGCTGGGCAGCCTGCTTCGCGCGCGGCGCGCAGCGCGGCCTCGGCCTCGCGCGCGCTGTTCATCGTCTCGACCAGCACTGCGTCGACTCCGGCGCGCGCGAGGTTGCGCGCGTGCGCGGCGTGCTCCCGCGCGAGCGTCGCGTCGTCGGGCACTCGCTCGGGCGCAAAGCAATCCTCGAGCGGAGGCGCGGAGCCGAGCACCGAGGCGCTCGGCGCGCCGGCTTCGCGCGCGCCCTCTCGCGCGAGCCGGACCGCGAGCGCGGTCAGCTCCGCGGCGCGCGACGCCAGACCCGCGCGCGCGAGCGTGTACGGCTGCGTGCGGAACGTGTTTGCGGTGAGCGCATCGGCGCCCGCTGCCACGTAGTCGCGATGGATCGCGCGCACGATGTCGGGCGCATCCAGCAGCGCGTGCGCCGACCAGAGCGGGAGCGCGCACGCGACGCCGCGCCGCTCGAGCTCGGTCCCGGTCGCCCCGTCGAGCACGCGCGCTCGCTCGCGAACGAGCGGCGCTCCGCCGATATCATGCGCCGCCATGTCACTCCCGTCGCTCGCGCGGCACGAGCGCGCCGGTCGCCTCGAGCCCGTGCGCATCGGCGTGCGCTACTCCGGAGACGTTCCGCCGCACCGTAGCGGCGACGGTGCGATTGGACCGATCGCGCTCGCCGAGGCGCCGCTCGCGATCGGCACGCATCGCATCGGCCCGTTCGAGATCGTCGTCTCGGCGGATCTGCGCGGCGAGGAAGCCGCATTCGACGTCTCGCTGCGCTCGCTCGCGGAGCAGCCGATCCACGTGGAGTCGATCGTCGTCGGCTTGCGCTGGAGGCCGCCGCAGGGCGCCGGCGACCTGCGCTTCTTGCGCCATGGCTGGCAATCGTGGTCCGCCTGTGAAGGGCGAGCGCTCGATCGCGACGGCGCGCCGCCGTTTCCGTCCGGCGCCTGGCTGCGCGGGATGTTCCACGGCCTGGGCGCGCCGCCGCCCGACCGCGCGGGCTGGCACGACTCGGATCTGCTCAGCGTGGCGGCGAATGAGAGCGGCGCCGCGTGTCTCGCCGGCCTGCTGGAGCAGGGGCGCGCGACCGGTCTCGTGTTCCTGCGCCGCGAGGCGGACGCGGTGCGCGTCGAAATCGAGGCGCAGCTCGAGCTGCCGCTCGCGCCGGACGCCCGTCTCGAGCCGGAGCGCTTCCGCTTCGCGCTCGGCGCGAGCTGCGACGCGCTGCTCGAGCAGTTCGCGACGGAGCTGGGTGCGCTCGGCGGAGCGCGCACGCATGCGCCGTTCCAGGCGGGCTGGTGCAGCTGGTACCAGTTCTTCGCCGCCGTCTCCGAGGCCGACGTGCTGCGCAATCTCGAAGCGCTGGCGCGGCTGCGCGAGATGCTGCCGGTCGATGTCGTGCAGATCGACGACGGCTACCAGCGCGCGATCGGCGATTGGCTCGAGACGAACGAACGCTTCCCGCGCGGCCTCGGCAAGCTCGCCGGCGAGATCCGCAGCGCCGGCTTCACGCCCGGCATTTGGACCGCGCCGTTCTGCGTGGTCGCCGAGAGCGAGCTGTTCCAGTCCCATACTGACTGGTTGTTACGGCGCGGCGCGGATCCGCTGCTCGGCCTCTTGCACGCGGACTGGTCGCGCGACCACCGCGTCTACGTGCTCGATCCCTCGCTGCCGGCGGTGCAGCGCCACCTGCGCGGGACGTTCGCGTCGCTCAGCGAGCTCGGCTTCGACTACCTCAAGCTCGATTTTCTCTACACCGCCGCGCTGCAGGCCGACGCTGCGGATGCGTCGCTCACGCGCGCCGCGCGGCTGCGCCGCGGGCTCGAAGCGATCCGCGCGGGGGCCGGCCCGGATGCGTTCCTGCTCGGCTGCGGCTGCCCGCTCGGCGCGGCGGTCGGGCTCGTCGACGGGATGCGCATCGGCCCCGACGTCGCGCCGCATTGGGAGCCGCGACCGCAGCCGCGCATCGCCGGGATCGAGGACACCGCGCCGTCGGCCGCGAACGCGCTGCGCAACACGTTCGCGCGCGCGTTCATGCATCGGCGCCTGTGGCTCAACGATCCCGACTGCCCGATCGCCCGCAGCCGCGGCAGCGAGCTGACGCGCGCGGAGGCGCGCTCGCTCTGCGCGGGCATCGCGACCAGCGGCGGGATGTTCGTGCTCTCGGACGACGTCGGCGCGCTCGAGCCCGCGCAGGTCGCGTTGTTACGGGACTCGCTCGCGCTCGCGCGCGAGGTCGACGCAGGCGGTACGGCCGGCACCGCGCGCGCGCTCGACCTGCTCGCGCCCGGCGGCCCGTGCGGGCTCGTAGGCCACACGCAGGATGCGATCGTGATCACTGCGCTGAATCGCGCGGACGCCGAGCAGGCGTTCGAGCGCGACTGCTCGCGCGAGCTCGCGGCGCGCGGCGTGCTGCCGCCGTTCGCCGCGCTCGGCAGCAGCGAGCCGGAGCCGCACCCCGGCGCGGCGCTGCGCGCGAAGCTCGCGCCGCACGAGAGCCTGTGCGTGCGCGTGCCCAAGCGCGTGGAGCTCGCGGTCTTCTGCGACTACGACGGGACCTTCGCGAGACAGGACGTCGGCTCGACGATCGCGCGCACGCACGCGGCCGAACGGCGCGCCGCACTCTGGGAGCGCCTCGAGCGCGGCGAGCTCGACGCGTGGGGCTACAACATGCAGCTGCTCGACGGTCTCGCGCTCCCGGAGCGCGCGCTCAGCGAGTTCCTCGCGACGATCGAGATCGATCCCGGCGCGCACGCGCTCGTCGCGTGGTGCGAGGCGCACGGCATCCCGTTCCGAATCCTCAGCGACGGATTCGACTACAACCTCGAGCGCCTCCAGCGCCTGCACGGCGTTCGCTTCGCGCACGACTCGAACCGGCTGTGGTATGAGCGCGATCGCTGGCGCATCGCTGCGCGTTACCCCGACGGCCGCTGCGGCTGCCACACGGGCGTCTGCAAGGCGGCTCGCATCCGCGATTTCCGCGCCTCGCATCCCGGGGCCCGCGTCGTGCACATTGGGAACGGGCGCGTCTCGGATCTCTGCGGGGCGCGTGCGGCCGACGTCGTGTTCGCGAAGGACTCGCTGGCCGACGAGCTCGCGAAGCAGGGCGTCGCGTTCGAGCGCTTCGAGACGCTGCACGACGTCGTCGCGAGGCTCGCACGCGAGCTCGCGTAGCTCGGTGTCAGCGCGGGTCGTCGGGGCCGAGCTCGCGCTCGACTTCGGGGTCGCGGCGGGCAGGAGCGACATCGTTTCGCGCGCGTGGCCGCGCGCTGCGATCGAGCGGCATCACGATCCAGAGCACGAGGTAGATCACGATTCCGAAGCCGCTCGACAGGAAGGTCCCGAGGATGAACGCGAGGCGCACGACTGCGGTCGGCAGCCCGAACAGCATCGCGAGGCCGCCGCACACGCCGGCGATCATGCGGTCGCGATCCGAGCGCACCCAGTCGCCGACCGAGGAGCGACGCGGCCCGCCGAGATACGAGCCGCAGTGCTTGCACTTCACCGCTTCGGCGCGGACCTCCTCGGCGCAGTACGGGCAGGTCTTCATCTCCGACATCAGACGGCCTCGCTCGCGCGCAAGCGCGCGCGCTGGTGGGCGGCGATCGGAATCAGGCCGCCGGCGAGCGCGAGCCACGCGAGCGCGCCGCCGGAGTACGCGAGCGCGAGCCAGTGCGCGACGGGGCTCGGCAGCAGCGTGTCCAAGTAGCCCGCGAGCCGCGGCAGGAAGTACGCGTTCCACGCGAGCACGACCGCGAGCGGCGGCGCGGCGGCGAACAGCAGCTTCGCGAGCTCGCGCCGGAAGCCGATGGGCACACGCCGTGCCGCGACCTGCGCGCGCAGCTCCTGCTTCGCGCGCGCGAGCGTCGTCTCGAGCAGCGCGCGCGACGGCGGCGGTACGCGGAACGCGTCGAGCTCGCGCGAGAGTGCGCGCAGCTCGCGGGTGATCTCGTCGTCGCGCGTGTCGCTCATGACTTCTTCACCCCGCTCGGGTTCGCGATGCCGCGCGCTCCGCTGTCGACGCCCTCGCGCTCGATGCTCGCGCGCAGCGCCTTCACGGCCGCGTGCAGCCGGCTCTTGATCGTGCCGCGCGGGACGCCGAGCACGCGCGACATCTCCTCCTCGCCGAGATCTTCGTAATACCTCAGCACCAGCACCTCGCGCAGCCGCTCGGGCAGCGCGAGCACGCGCTCGCGCATCACGTCGCGATCGGCCAGCTCCGGCTCGGCGCTCGGCTCGCGCAACGTCTCGTCCTCGGTGCGGAACGAGTCGACCGCGCGCCGCATCGCGCCCACGCGGCGATAGCGATCCCTGCACAGGTTGTTCGCGATCTGATAGAGCCAAGCAGCGAAACGCCGCTCGAGGTCGAAGCGCTCGCGCGCGCGCACGATGCGGATCCAGGTCTCCTGGAAGACGTCGTCCGCCGCGCTGCCGACTCGCCGCGAGAGAAATCCGTAGAGCGGCGACTGGTAGCGCTGCATCAGCTGCTCGAGCGCGCGCTCGTCCCCCTCCTGCAGCCGAGCCATCAGCTCTTCGTCGGAGGCCACGGCCGGCGACGGTATCGCACGCATTACGGCGCCCCTTGCCGCCCGTGCCGGCGTTCGGATCGGGACCCAATCGAGAGGGAGGGCTGCGCTCGTCATCGTGAGAGCGCCTACGAAGCGCGGGCGCGATGCGTTCGCGCTTCGGCTAAGAAAGCCGCGTGCCCGCTCCTCGCATCGCAGTCGCCGGCGCCGGGATGGCGGGCCTCGCCGCTGCGCACCGCTTGCATGCCGCCGGCGCCGAGGTGCTGCTGGTCGAGCGGGGCGCGCTGGGCGGACGCGCGCAGGCGCGCGAGCAGCACGGCTTCCGGATCGAGGCCGCCCCGCTGCTGCTCGGCGCGCGCGATCGCACGCTGCATCAGCTCGCGGGGAGCCTCCCGAACGCGGCCGAGCAGCCGTTTCTGCGCCCGGTCGCGACGGCCCAGCTGCACGCGGGCGAGCTGCGGCCGACTGACGCAGTGGACCTCGCGGGCCTGCGCCGGCTGCCCGGCATGCCGCTGCGCGAGGGCTTTCGCCTGCTGCGGCTCGCGCGGCTCGTGCGGCGCTTCGAAACGCTGCTCGGCGCCGACCATCCCGAGCACGCGACGCGGCTCGACGACCGCAGCGTCTCGGACTTCGTGCGCCTCTACTTCGGCGACGCGGTGCTCGCGTGCTGGAGCGCGCCGCTGCTCGCTGCGGACCTTGGCCTCGAATCTGCGGACACGAGCCGCGTCGCGCTGCTGCGCCATCACGTCGGGCGCGCCGAGCTCGGGCTCGGGCGCCTGCGCACGAGCGTCTCCGTGTTCGCGAGCCAGCTGGCGCAGGGCGCGCAACCCGTGGCGGGCGACGTGCGGGGTCTGCGTGCGACGACGAGCGGCTACGAGCTGGCGCTCGCGAGCGGAGCGCGCGTCGAGGCCGACGCCGTCGTGCTCGCGCTTCCGCCGCACGAAGCGTTGCGAGTGGCGGGCGACCTGCTCGTGCAGCCGGAACGCGACTTCCTCGCCGCGAGCCGCGCAGAGCCCGCGCTCGCCGCGAGCTTTGCGTGTGAGGGCGCGCTCGTTCCGCACTCGCTCTGGGTGCGCATCCCACTCGACGCGGGTCTGCCGCTCGCGAGCGCCGCGTTCGAGCCAGGTGCCGTGCACGGCTTCGCGCCGCCGGGCCGTACGCTCGCGCAGCTCGTTGCAGCGCCGCGCTTCAGCCGCGCGCATCTCGAAGCCTCCGACGACACGATCGCGGGCGCGCTCGCAGCCGCGCTCGAGCGCTTACGTCCCGGCGCCGGTCGCAGCGCCCAGCCGCTCGCAATTCATCGCTTCGAGTGGGCGCGTCCTCGCTTCGACGTCGGCCGCTACCGCGCGCTCGCGCAGCTCGCGCGCGTCGAGGCCGACCGGCGCGCGCGCGGCCGCCGGCTCTACCTCGCGGGCGACTACTTGAACGCGCCGACGCTCGAAGGCGCGGCCGCCTCGGGCGCTCGCGCCGCCCGCGCGGCCAGCGCCGATCTCTCGCTCCAGGCAAACGAACCCGCCAGAGTCGCCCGCTAGCGAACGCGCAGCCGATCAAGTGAACCCCTCGCCGGACCGACGAGAAACGCCGGTCTGAGGGGACGCCAAGCGTGAGCCAATTCGATCCCGCAGCGGGCGCGCGCGGTCAGCGGCGACTGACGCTCGTCGTTCGCCTGACGGTCGCATTCGCCGCGATGGCTCTGTTCTCGGCCGTGCTCGCAGTGGTCGTCCAAGAGCGCACGCTCTCGCGTGATCTCCGGCGCGCCGCCGAAGAGCGCCTCGGGCGAGCGGCGCGCTCGGCGGAGCGGGTCGCGCTCGAGCGCTTGCACACGCTCGAAGAGCGCTATCGCGCGGTCGCGAGCACGCCGCAGCTGCGCGCGACGCTCGAGCTGTCGGACGCGCCGACGCTCACCTTCCTCGGCGAGCAGCTGCGAGCCGCGCAGGGCGCAGCCACGATCGAGCTGCGCGACTCGGCCGGCGGCTTCAGCGTGCGCGTCGGAGACGCAGCGGTCGCGCTCGCGGCGCTTCGCGAGCCCACGCCGAGCTTGTTCACGGTGGGCGATCGTTTGTTCGCCGCGATCTCGGTGCCGCTCGAGACGGCCGGCGCGCAGGTCGGAACCCTGGTCGCGGTCGAGCCGATCGAAGCCGCCGAGCTCGAGAACTGGTCGGAGCTGTGCGGTGCCGAGTTGACGCTCGGGTCGGCGCGATCCGGCAGCCAACGGCTCGCGCAGCCGCTGCACGGAGTCGGCACGGCGGATCTCGCGGTCACGGCAGATCTCGCGGCGGAACGCGCCGCGCTCGCGGCCGTGCGCACGCGGCTCGCGCTCGCGGGCCTCGCCGCGCTCGCGATCGCAGTGGTCGGCTGCGTCGCGCTCGCGCGCAGCCTCGTGAAGCCGATCCGCGCGATTCACGACGGCGTCGATCGCGTCCGCGCGGGCGATTTCACGGTTCGGCTCGCGAGCGCGCGCGGCGACGAGATCGGCGACGTCGCGCGCGGGATCGACCTGATGGTCGAGCACATTCGCCGCTCGCATCAGGCGCTCGACGAGCGCGTCGGTGAGCTGCGGCGTAGCCAGCAGCATCTCGCGACCGCGCAGCAGCTGGCGCGCGTCGGGAGCTTCGAGCTCGAGGTGGCTTCGGGGCGGGTAGTCGGGACGCCCGAGTTCTGGGCGCTGCTGGGCATTGTGCACCCGGACAAGGGAGAGAACGTCGACGCGCTGCTCGCTCGCATCCATCCCGACGACCGCAGCGGCGTCGCCGAGGCCGCGCATGCCTGCCTCGAGACCGGCATGAGCGCGCATCTCGACCACCGGCTGCTGCTGTCCGATCGCACCGAGCGCTTCTGTCACCTCCAGCTCCAACGTCTCGAACGAGAGGGCGACATCCGGCTCGAGGGGACGCTCCAAGACGTCAGCGAGCGGCGGCGCGCAGATGAGCAGATCCGCTTCCTCGCGTATCACGACGGCCTCACCGGCCTCGGCAACCGGCGCCTGTTCACCGAGCGCATGGAGCTCGCCATCGCGCAGGCGCGCCGGCGCAGCCTCGGCGTCGGCGTGTTGTTCCTCGACCTCGATCACTTCAAGCGCATCAACGACACGCTCGGCCACAGCGTCGGCGACGAGCTGCTGCGCGGCGTCGCGGACCGGCTCGTGACCTCGGTGCGCGAGGGCGACACGGTCGCGCGCAGCGACGAGCACCCGGACACAGCGGTCTCGCGGCTCGGCGGCGACGAGTTCATCGTGTTGATCAGCGACGTCGTCGACCCGAGCGATCTCGCCGCGGTCGCGCAGCGCATCCTCGCGTCGCTCGCGCGGCCGTTCCAGCTGAGCGGCCACGAGCTCGTCGTGGGCGCCAGCATCGGCATCGCGAGCTGGCCGACCGACGGCGTGAACATCGACGCGCTGCTCTCGAATGCCGATTCCGCGATGTATCACGCGAAGTCGAGCGGCCGGAACGGGTACCAGTTCTACGACCAGTCGATGAACGCGTCCGCGTATCGGCGGCTGCGGCTCGAGGCGCGGCTGCGCCTCGCGCTGGAGCGCGGCGAGCTCGCGCTCCACTATCAGCCGAAGGTCGCGCCAGGCAGCGGCCGGATCGCCGGCTTCGAAGCGCTCGCGCGCTGGCAGGACGAGGAGCTCGGCACCGTCTCGCCGATCGAGTTCATCCCGGTCGCCGAGCAGACCGGGCTGATTGCAGCGCTCGGGCGCTGGTCGCTGCGCACGACCTGCGAGCAGATCGTCGCCTGGGAGCGCGCGCTCGGCACGCTCGATCTGCGCGTGTCGTTCAACCTGTCAGCGCGCGAGTTCCAGCCGGGCATCGCGCGCGAGATGATTTCGCTGATCGAGCGGGTCGGCGTGAACCCGGCGCGACTCCAGGTCGAGATCACCGAGAGCCTGATCCTGCGCGACGAGGACGCGGTGATCGCAGCGCTGCAAGAGCTGCGCGAGCACGGCCTTTCGATCGCGCTCGACGACTTCGGCACCGGCTACTCGTCGCTCAACTACCTACGGCGGCTGCCGGTCGACACGCTGAAGATCGACCGCTCGTTCATCTCGCCGATCGCGCGCAGCCCGAGCGCGGGCGCGCTGACGCGCTCGATCATCGCGCTCGGCAAGGCGCTGGGTCTGCGCGTCGTCGCCGAGGGCGTCGAGGCGCCGGAGCAGCAGGCGCTATTGCACGAGTGGGGCTGCGACGAGATCCAGGGTTTTGTGATCTCGCCCGCGCTGCGCCCGGAGGACGCGCTCGCGCGGCTGCGCGCCGATCGCGCTGCGCCGGGCGCTCAGCGCGCCGCTGCGCCGAGCTCGAGCGAGAGCGCGAGCTCCTGATCCGGCGCCAGCGCGACCTCCCGCTCGAGCTGCGGGAGCCGCTCGCTCCAGACACGGACGCGGTGGCGCCCCGCTGGAGCGGATCCGATTCGAAACTCGCCGGACGCCCCGACGAGCGCGAACAGCGGCGTCGGCGCGACGAAGATCAGCCCGTTCATCTGGTCGTGGATCGAGCAGTAGAGGCGCACCGGGCCGGCGTGCTCGAAGCGCAGCAGCCTCGATTCGCCGGAGCGGTAGAGGCCGAGGTCGAAATCGTTCGGCTTCGAGTACGAGAACACGTTGTGGAAGATCGTGTCGTCGTTGGGCATTCCGACGGTCTGGCCGGCGGAGACGACCAGGAAGCTCGGCTCGAAGCGCGCGCCGTGCTGGCGCAGCGTGGCGGGCTCGCGCGGCGGCTCGGCGCGCTGCCCGTCGAGCGGCTCGAGGTAGACGACGAGCGGCGCGACGTCGGCGAGCGTCAGCCGGCCGATCGCGAGCGTGACGCGGCCCGAGAGTGACGCTTCGGCGCCGGCGTTCGCCGCGCCGATCCATAACAAGCAGGCGAGCGCCGCTGCGAGCCGCATCAGAACTGGACGCCGAGCTCGAGCGCGAAGCTGTCGGCGTCGCGCGCTGCCTCCTCGAGTGCGGGCGAGGCGCCGCGCACGAGGTCGATGTCGCGCAACGAGTACTCGGCGCGCAAGGCCGTGAGCCCGCCGAGCTGCCAGCCGACGACGACGGTGTAGGCCGAGAAGCGGCGCATGTTGTACCCGAGCGTGTCGGCGTACTCGCGGGAGAGCAGGTAGCCGCGGCCAGCGTCATCGGTTCCGATCCCGTCGGCGCGCAGGCCGACGAACGCGGGCGCGAGCTCGGGCCGCAGCAGCGCGCCGCGCAGCACGAGCTCGGCGATCCAGTAGTGGAGCGCGCGGTCGTAGATCGCCGCGTCGCGCGAGTCGAGCGCGTAGCGCCCGCCGCTGATCCAAAGCCGGATCTGGTCGCTCGGCGTGAGCACGACGTCGCCACCGGCGAGCCACGTCGAATCGAACGGCGCGGTGCTCGCCGCTGCGGGTGCGCCGTCGATCAGCGTGGGGACGCTGCCCATCGAGCCGACTCCGGTCGCCCAGGTTTCGCCGAGCCAGAGCGCGCCGCCGCCGCTGCCGATCTCGCCGCTGCGCAGCGCCGACGCGCTGATGCGCAGCCAGTCGCGCGGGCGCAGCCAGAGCTTCAGCGTCGCCTGCTTGCCGCTGCCCTCGTCGAGTGAGAGCGGCGTCTCTCCGTTCGTCAGCGACGCGGCGTAGCCGAAGCGCTCCGACTCGGACGCGCCGTAGAGCATCACGCCCTCGTCCCACCACCACGGCCCGCCGAGCGGCTTGCTGATGAACGGATCCGAGCCGAGCGCGCGGCCGTAGCGCGAGTAGAGCTCGCCGATCGGAATTTGGAAGCGCCCCGGACGGACGTTCAGCCACGAGCTCCCGCCGACCCCTTGGAGATCGACGTAGAGATCGCCGACGTCGTTGAACAGCTTGCCGCGGCGAACGAGGTTCCACTCGAAGCTGAAGCCGGCGTTGCGCACGAGTGGGCGCGAGCCGGCGCGCAGATCCTCGGCGAGCTCGGCGTCGAGGAAGAAACGCGCGTCGCGGACGCTCCAGCCGTTCTCGTAGGCGTCGCTCGCGTCTCCGCCGTCGAACCAGCCGACGCGCGCAGCCGCGGAGAGCGTGATCGGGAGCTCGCCGCGGGGCGCCACGAGCGGCGCGCTCGCGCTGCCGGCCGGCGCTTCTTTCTGCGCGAGGCGCGCCTCGAGCTCCGCGACGCGGCGCTCGAGCGCTTCGATGCGAGCCGCATCGTCGGCGTGTGCCGCCGCCGCGAGCAGCGCGAATGCGAGGACGGCGCCGCTGCGTGCGCTCACGGCTGTGCACCCGCGGCGCGATCGACGCCGATCTCGAGGTCGACTCGCGTCGCCGCGCCGGCTTCGAGGCGCACGGCATGGCCGGCGCTTGGAGGCAGGCGCGGGTGCCATGCGCGCAGCTCGCTCGCGCCCGGCGGGAGATCGGGCAGCTCGTAGCGTCCGGCCGTGTTCGCGAGCACGAACGCCCCGGGCGAGATCCACACGACCGCGGTCTCGCCGCCGCCTCCGAGCAGATGGAGCAGCAGCTCGCCCGGCGCCGCCGCTGCGAGCTCGCTCGCCTCGCCTGGGCCCAGCTCTCGAAGCCACGCGAGCGCCGGCGCCGAGACGACCTGCGCGATCGCAGTTCGATTCGCAACGCGCAGCCGGTCCCGAACCCCGATTGCGGTGACGGGCGCTGACCAATGCGCGCCGTTCTCGCGCGTCTCGAGCGCGAGCTCGCGCGTCTCGGCGGTCCGCGCCGGCGCGGCGGGCGCATACACCACCGCGAACGCCGGGTGCGAGTAGTCGAAGCGCCGCGCGCCGAGCAGGCGGCGATCGGAATAGCCGCTCTCTTCGGCGGGGAGCCCAGCCTTCGGTACGAGCCGCACGTAGCCCCACGCCGTCGCGCGCTCGGGCGAGGCTGCCGGCGGCGCGGCGGCGCAGGCGACCAAGCAGCCGATTGCGGCAATCGAGGCGCGTCTCAGCACCGAAAGCTCCCGCGTGCTCGCGAGAAATTCGGCCGCCCCGGTCGCGGGCTGTAGGTCGCTTAGGCGAGGTACGCGAGCGTCACGCCTTCGCCGCCTCGCCCCGCACCCGGGGAGAAGCGCGCGACGTGCGGAAGGCGCCGCAGGTGCTCGCGCACCGCGCTCTGCAGCGCGCCGGTGCCGACGCCGTGGATGATCTCGAGCGTCTCGCTGCTCGCGCGCGCCGCGTCGTCGAGTGCGCGCTCGAGCGCGGTGAGCGCCTCGTCGACGCGCAGCCCACGCAGGTCGACGCGCCGAGCGCTCGCGCCCTCCGGCAGCGTGTCGACGCGCACGAAGCCGCGCGCGGGCGGCGTCGCTCCGGCGGCGGCCGCTTGCAAGCGCTCCACGTCGATCGCGACGCGCGCGCTGCCGAGCTGCACGAGCGCGCGCCCGCTGCGATCGGGCAGCGCGACCAGCGTGCCGGCGGCGCCGCCGTCGACGCGCACCGCGTCGCCGGGCGCGAGCGAGCGCAGCTCGCCGCGCGGTGCCTGTTCGCGCGGCATGCGTGCGCGCTCGTCCCGCTCGGCGCGCTGAGCCTCGTGCTCGAGCCGCGCGAGCTGCTCGCGAGCGCGCGCCGCCTGCTGCGCGCTGCCCTTGCGCTGCAGCTCGCGAATCACGCCCGCGATCTCGCCGTGCGCGTTCTTGAACGCGGCGTCGAGCTCGCCGCGCATCTCGGCGATCAGCTTGTCGCGGCGCTGCTGCAGCTTCTCGAGCTTCTCGCGATACGCGTCGCGTGCTTCCTCGCTCTCCTCGCGCAGCTGCGCTGCTTCGCGCCGCTCGCGCTCGAGCGCCGCGCGGCTCGCCTGCAGCTCGGTCAGCAGCTGGTCGAGGCGGCGGTCCTCTCGCTCGATCAGCGCGCGGGCGCGCTCGATCACGCGCGCGGGCATCCCCATGCGCGCTGCGACCGCGGTCGCGGACGAGGCACCCGCCATTCCCATCCTCAGCCGGTAGGTCGGCGCGAGCGTCTCCGGATCGAACTCGACGCTCGCGTTCTCGAAGCGTTCGTCCACGTCCGCGAGCTCTTTCAGCAGGTTGTAGTGCGTGGTCGCGACGACGCGCGCGCCCGAATCGGCGAGCGCCTCGAGGCACGCCTGCGCGAGCGCGGCGCCCTCGCTCGGATCGGTGCCGACGCCCACCTCGTCCAGCACCGCGAGCGTGCCGGCGTCCGCATCCGCGACGATCTGCGCGAGCTGTGCGATGTGCGCGGAGAACGTCGAGAGGTTCTCGTGCAAATCCTGCGCGTCGCCGATCGACGCGACCACGCAGTCGACGGCGCCGACGCGCGCGCCCGCCGCGGCCGGCACGAACAGCCCCGCGCGCGCGGCGAGCGCCGCGAGCGCGAGCGCCTTCAGCGCGATCGTCTTGCCGCCCGCGTTCGGCCCCGAGACGACCAGCACGTGGAAGCTCTCGCCGAGCCGGAAGTCGTTCGGCACCACGTCGCGCGCGGGCAGCAGCGGATGGCGCAAGAGATCGAGCGAGAACACGCCGCGCTCGTCGAGCTGCGGCTCACTCGCGTCCTGCTGCTGCGCGAGCGCCGCGCGCGCGAATGCGAGATCGAGCCGCGCGAGCGCGTCGAGATTCGCGTCGATCTCGGGCGCGTGACGCGCCGCGCGCTCGCACAGCTCGGCGAGCACGCGCCGCGTCTCGCGCTCGACCAGCAGATCCGCCTGCTTCTTGCGGTTGTTGAGCTCGACGACCGCCTGCGGCTCGACGAAGAACGTCGTGCCGCTCGCCGACGCGTCGTGCACGATTCCCGGTACGCGATCCCGCGCGCCTGCGCGCACCGGCAGCACGTAGCGGTCGCCGCGCAGCGTCACGAACGAATCCTGCAGCGCGGGTGCGATCTCGGCGTCGCCGAGGTAGCGCTCGATGCGCTCCTTCGCGGCCCCGGCAAGCTCGCGCGCGGCGCGGCGCGCCTGTGCGAGCGCAGGCGACGCGGCGTCTGCGACCTCGCCGCTCGGCTCGATCGAGCGCTCGACCTGCGCCGCGAGCTCGCCGTGGTCGACCAGCACGCTCGCGATCGCCGCGAGGTGCGGCGCGCTGTCCGCGCGGCGCGCGATGAAGCGCGCGGCCTCCGCACAGACGCGCAGCGTCGCAACGAGCTCGAGCAGCTCGGCGCCGGTGAGCGCGCCGCCGCGCGTGAGCCGCGGCAGCAGCGCATCGAGGTCGCGCACACCGGCCGCAGGGGTCACTTCGCCTTCGTCGAGGATTTGCTTCGCCTCGCGGGTCAGCGCGAGCTGCTCGCGCGCCCCGCTCACGCTCGGCGCGAACAGCGCGAGCCCGAGCGGATCGAGCGCCGTCTGCGCGCGCGGCGTCCGCAGCTCGGCGCGCAGCGCAAGCACCAGCTCGGGCCACTCGAGGCGGGTGAGCGTTTGTTCGGAGACGCGGAATGCCATGGCCGGCGCATGGTAGGAACCCGGGGCACCGCACGACCCCGTGCCCGCGCTGCGCGGCCTACATTGCGCCGAGGCGGCTCGCCGAGGGACGGGCGCCCGTTTCGGGCGGAGAGAAGGAGCGTCCCTCCTTCACCTTTCCGGATCGAGCCGCCGAAGAGGGCGGCGATGCGCGATGAGCTGCTGACAGAAGCGGTCTGCGAGGACACGCGCGATCTCTCGCGCCGCTCGACGCGCGAGATCGTCGCGGCGATTCATGCCGCGGATCGGAGCGTCGCGGACGCCGTCTCGCGCGCGCTGCCCGAGATCGAGCGCGCGGTCGACCTGCTCGTGCTTGCACTGCAAGGCGGTGGGCGCTGGTTCAACGTCGGCGCCGGCACGAGTGGGCGGCTCGGCGTGATCGACGCCGCCGAGCTGCTGCCGACCTTCGGCTTTCCGCCGGGGCGCGTCGAAGGAATCATGGCCGGAGGCCCCGCAGCGCTCGTACGAGCAGCGGAGGGCGCCGAGGACGACGCGAGCGCTGCGCGCGTGGCGCTGCGCGCGCGCGACCTGATGCCCGGCGACGCGGTGCTCGCGATCTCGGCGAGCGGCCGCACGCCGTTCGCGCTCGGCGCGCTCGAGGAGGCGCGCGCGGTCGGCGCACGGCGCCTCGCGCTCACCTGCGATCCGGCTTCGCCGATCGCAAAGGCGGCGGAGGTCTCGATCGCGCCGGAGGTCGGCCCCGAGGTGATCCGCGGCTCGACGCGCATGAAGGGCGGGCTCGCGCAGAAGATGGTGCTGCACACGCTCTCGACCGCGGTGATGGTGCGCCTCGGCCGCGTCGAGGGGAACGAGATGACGAACCTCGTGCCCTCCTCGCGCAAGCTCGAGCGCCGCGCGCTGCGCATCGTGTGCGAGCTCGCGGGCGTCCCGGAGGCGTGCGCGCGCAGCGCGCTCGCTGCAGCTCACGGCAGCGTGAGTGGCGCGCTGGCGGTGCTACGGAAGCGCTGAGCTCGGCGCGGGCCGCTACTCGCTCTCGGCCGAATGCCGGCGCGCTCCCTCGGCGACGGCGTCCGTCACGCGTTCACGCACGCGCGAGGTGATCGCGCTGGGCGCGGCGCGTTCCGGAACGCTTTCGGCCTCGGGCTCCAGATCCGCGGCGGCTTCCTCGACGCCGACGTCGCTCGAAGCGCGCTCGAGCTCGCCGAGGTAGACCTTCAGCCCGAGATAGATCGCGGCGAGCATCAGCAGCAAGCCGAAGATTCGCGCCATGCCGAACCCATCGGTGGCGTCGCGCGCGACTTGAATCGCGCGCCTGTACGCGGATTCAGAGCGCGCGCATGCCCGTGATGTGCTCGCCGAGGATCAGCGTGTGCACGTCGTGCGTGCCCTCGTAGGTCCGCACCGTCTCGAGATTCATCATGTGCCGCATCGCCTGATAGTCGTCGACGATGCCGTTGGCGCCGAGCAGATCACGCGCGTTACGCGCGATCGTGAGCGCGACGTCGACGTTGTTGCGCTTCGCCATCGAGACCATCACCGGCTCGAGCTTGTGCTCGTCCTTCAGGCGGCCGACGCGGAGCGCGAGCAGCTGCGCCTTCGTGATCTCGGTGAGCATCTCGGCGAGCTTCTGCTGCGTGAGCTGCTTGCCGGCGAGCGGGCCGCCCTGCACGAGCCGCTCTTTCGTGTACGTCACGGCCTCGTCGTAACAAGCCATCGCGGCGCCGATCGCGCCCCACGCGATGCCGAAGCGCGCCTGCGTGAGGCATGAGAGCGGGCCCTTCATGCCCTCTGCCTTCGGAAGGCGCGCCTCCTCGGAAACCTCGACGTCCTTCAGGAACAGCTCCGACGTGACCGACGTGCGCAGCGAGAACTTGCCCTTGATGTCGCGCGCTTCCAACCCGGGCGTGCCCTTCTCGACCAAGAAGCCGCGCACGCCATCCTCTGTGCGCGCCCACACCACCGCGATGTCGGCGAGCGTGCCGTTCGTGATCCAGCGCTTCGTTCCGTTCAGCACCCAGCCGCGCCCGCGGCGCTCGGCCTTCGTGCGCATGCCCTGTGCGAACGAGCCGAAGTCGGGCTCGGTCAGGCCGAAGCAGCCGATCGCTTTGCCGGCGGCCATCGGCGGGAGCCAGCGCTCCTTCTGCGCATCCGAGCCGTACGTGTAGATCGGGTACATGCAGAGCGAGCCCTGCACCGAAGCGAACGAGCGCAGCCCGGAATCGCCGCGCTCGAGCTCCTGCATCACGAGCCCGTAGGCGACGTTGTTCATGCCGGCGCAGCCGAAGCCGTGCAGGTTCGCGCCGAACATCCCGAGCTCGGCGATCTGCGGCACCAGCTCCATCGGGAACGAGCCGTCGCGCCGCACGTGCTCCTGCACGCGGGGCAGGAACTCCGCCGTGACCCAGGCGCGCACGGTGTCGCGCACGAGCCGCTCTTCGTCCGAGAGCAGCTCGTCGAGCCGCAGGAAATCGACGCCGGTGAAGCTGGCCATCAGAGCTCTCCGATCTCGCGAAAAACGCGCGCAGCGTAGCCCCGAAATGCGAAGGGCCCGGCGGCGCAACCGCCGGGCCCTTCGGTCGATTCGCCGCGGACTAGGCGGCGCTGGGCGCGGGCTTCGTGCGGCGCGGCTTCGGCTTCAGCTCGCTCGCGAGCGCGTTCACCTTGCGCTCGAGCTTCTGGATGTCCGCGACGCTCGCGATGCCGGCGAAGCCGAGCATCCCGTTGAAGCGCTCCTGCGCCTGCTCGCGCAGCTCCTCGGCGCGCTTCGCAGCCGCGCTCTCGCGCAGCTCGTCGCGCAGGCGAGCCGCGCGGGCTTCCGCCTTGTCGCGCAGCTCCTGAGCGCGCTTCGCGAGCGGGCTCTTCTCGATCTCGCTGCGGAGCCGCTTCACCTCGCGCTCGACGCGCGCTTCGATCTGCTTGCGGCGCTGGTCGGCGTCCTTCTGGAGGCGCTTCCAGTCGCGCTGCACGCTGCCGAGGGCGTCCTCGAAGCGGCTGCGCGCCTCGTCGATCACGTTCGTTCGGGCTTGGGCCTTCGCCATGTCGGTTCTCCTGTTGAATGGGCCGGCGTCTGCTCCCGGCTCGAGTACCGGCATGGGATAACACGATGCGTCAATGCGTCAAGAAAATATTTTCCCCTTCAATATCAGTCACTTGGGATAGACGCATCGCGGCATGCGCAGATGATTCGACGCATCGCGGCAGACCCCGCTACCAGCGAATGACCGCGCTCCCCCAGCTGAAGCCCGAGCCGAAGCCGGTCAGCGAGACCAGCTTTCCGCGCGCGAGCACGCCCTCTTGCTGCGCCTCGGCGAGCAGGATCGGGATCGACGCCGCCGAGCAATTCCCGTAGCGCTGGATGTTGTTACGGAGCTTGCGTTCGGGCAGCGCGAGCGCGTTCGCGACGTACTCGTTGATGCGCAGATTCGCCTGGTGGAACAGGAACAGATCGACGTCGTCGGCCTTCACGCCCGCAGCCGCGAGCGCCTCCCCTAACACCTCGGGCATGCGCGTCACCGCGTGCTTGAACACGAACTTGCCGTCCATCTTCGGGAAGTGCGCCTTGCGCGCGAGCACCTCGGGCGTGAGGCGCGTCGGGGTGTGGCCCGAGCCCGGCGCCTCGATCCAGAGCTTCTTCGCGTACTTCCCCTCGGCGTGAATTCGCACTGCGAGGATGTCGGCCGGGTCGTCGGGATCGGTGTTCGCCTCGACCACCACCGCGCCAGCGCCGTCGCCGAACAGCACCGCGACGTCGCGGCCTTCGGTCGAGATGTCGATGCCCGTCGAGTGCACCTCGCAGCCGACCAGCAGCACGCGGCGGAACTGCCCGGATGCGATGAAGCCGCGCGCGACCGAGAGCCCGAAGATGAAGCCGCTGCACTGCGCGCGCAGGTCGAAGCACGGGGTCGTGCCGCCGAGCCGCTCTTGCAGGAAGAACGACGTGCCCGGGAAGTCGGCCTGCGAGGAGAGCGTCGCGAGCACGATGCAGTCGATCTCGCCGGGCTCGAGCCCGGCGCGCGCGAGCGCATCGCGGCTCGCGGCCTCGGCGAGATCCGCGGGGAGCTGGCCCTCCGTGATCCAGCGCCGTTCGACGATGCCCGAGCGCTGGCGGATCCACTCGTCGGTGGTGTCCATGAAGGCTTCGAGGTCCTTGTTCGTGACGCGTCGCTCCGGCACGTACATGCCGGCGCCACTAATGCGCGCGCGGATCATGAGAAGCTCCTTTCGCCCTCGCCGAACGCCTCGGCCGGCGCGGCCGGCCTGAGATTCGATTCGAACAGCTCGGCCTCGGCGCGCTCGAGCAGGCGCTCGAAGCCGATCCGCTGCAGCGCCGAGACGGCCACCGCGCCGTACTCGGCCGCCAGCCGCCGGCCCTCGCCCGGCGGCAGCTGATCGAGCTTGTTGAACACGAGGACCTCGGGTCGGTCGCGCAGGCCCATCTCGGCGAGCACGGCGCGCACCGCGGCCATACGCTGCTCGAGCGTCTCGCTCGATGCGTCGACCACGTGCAGGAACACGTCGGCCTCGCGCAGCTCTTCGAGCGTTGCGCGGAACGCGGCGACCAGCGTCTCGGGCAGATCGCGGATGAAGCCCACCGTGTCGGTGACGATCACCTCGCGCTCGCGCGGGAAGCGCAGCCGGCGCGAGGCCGGGTCGAGCGTCGCGAACATCTTGTCGGCGACGAAGACCTCGGTGCGCGTGAGCGCCCGTAACAACGTGCTCTTGCCTGCGTTCGTGTAGCCCACGATCGAGAGCACCGGAGCGCCCCGCCGGCCACGCCGCGCGCGCCGCTGCTCGCGCCGCTCGCCGAGCTGGCGCAGCTCGCGCTCGAGCCGCGTCACGCGGTCGCGCACGCGGCGGCGATCCATCTCGAGCTTGGTCTCGCCCGGGCCGCGCCCGCCGACTCCGGCGCCGAGCCGCGAGAGCGAGCTGTCCTGCTGCGCGAGGCGCGGCAGCGTGTACTTCAGCTGCGCGAGCTCCACTTGCAGCTTGCCGTCCCGACTGGTCGCGCGCTGGGCGAAGATGTCGAGGATCAGCTGCGTGCGATCGATCACGCGCAGGTCGAGCGCTTCGGTCAGGTTGCGCGCCTGCGTCCCTGACAAGTCGTCGTCGAAGATCACCAGATCGACGTCGGACTGGAAGCAGCGGATCGCGAGATCCTGCAGCTTGCCGGAGCCGATCAGCGTGCGCGGGTCGGGCTGCGTACGGTTCTGTACGAGCACGTCGACCACCTCGACGTTCGCCGAGCGCGCGAGCTCGCGGAGCTCGTCGGTGGACGCATCGGTCTCCACGCGGCTGCGGCCGGCGGTGACGACCACGAGCAGCGCGCGGTCCGCGCCGGCGACTGCACGTGGACGGCGCGTGCGCGAGAGCTCGTCCTCGAGTCCGCGGATCCAGTCGAGAAACGGCAAGTCGAACCGCGAGGCGGGCGTCGGCGGCAGGTACTGGATGCCCGCGCCGTCGCCGTTCGCGGGCCGCAGCGCCGCGACGTGCACGAGCCCGGGCAGGCCGTCCTCCTCGACCGCGATCGTGGCCATCGCGTCGAGGCGCAGCTTCGCGAGGTCGATCAGATCGTCCTGCGAGAGCGCCTCGGCTCCGGCGAAGCGGGTGTGGACGCAGCGCAGCCCGCGCAGCCGGCCGGGCCCCGCGCGCATGCGGCCCCAGTCCGGCATCGTGAGGCCGCGGTGCCCGCCGCACATCACGTGCGTGACCGCGCCGCGCCGGTCGATCAACACGCCCACGACGCGCCGGATCTCGCGGGCCAGCTCGGTCAGCTCGCGGGCGAGCTCGTGAGTGACCAGCCGGTCGGGAGGGATCGAGCGGCGCCCGAGATGCTCGAGCCGCCGAACGTGGCTCGCCTTCAAGCCGCTCGTATTGCCCTCGACTCGCACTTCGTCTGCGGCCCTCTCCCGGTCGTCCGCGCGCAGCTTACCCCCATGAACGGGGGATCGCGCCCGTGTCGTGCATCACGGCCCCTCGGGGTTGCGAGATTTCCGCAACGGCCGTGCTCCGAGCGGGCACTACTTTGCAACTCTCGACGGCCGATGAGGCGGATCTCTGCGGCGCGCAGAAGCCGCCGCCGAAAGCGAGAAGGGCACGATGGGCCTCGCAGTTCTGGTTCTCGCAGCGGGCAAGGGCACGCGCATGAAGTCGCGGCGCACCAAGGTGCTGCACGAGATCTGCGGGAGGCCGATGCTCGCGTATCCGCTCGCCGCGGCGGCCGAGCTCGGCGCCGAGAAGCTCGTCGTCGTGATCGGGCGCGACGCGGACCAGGTCGAGGCTGCGTTCGCGGGGCGCGCACAGTTCGTCGTGCAGGCGGAGCAGCGCGGCACCGGCCACGCCGTGCAGGTCGCGCTGCCGAAGCTCGGCGACCTCTCCGGCGACGTGCTCGTGCTCTACGGCGACACGCCGCTGCTGCGCGCCGAGACGCTCGCGCGCATGCAGGCGAAGCGGCGCGAGACGGGCGCGCAGCTCGTGATGCTGACCTCGCCCGAGCCGCTGCCCGGTCTCGTCGTGCGCGGCGCCGACGGCCGCGTCGAGCGCGTCGTCGAGCAAACCGACGCGACGGAATCCGAGCTCGCGATTCGCGAGGGCAACACGGGCGTCTACCTGTGCGACGGCGCGCTGCTCGCGAGCGCGATCGCGGAGCTCGCGCCGAAGAACGCGCAGGGCGAGCTCTACCTGACCGACGTCGTCGCGATTGCGCGCAAGCGCGGGCTCGCCGTGGAGGCGATCCAGCTGGACGACGCGGACGAGGCGCTCGGCGTGAACACGCGTGCCGAGCTCGCGCGTGCGGCCGCGGTGCAGCGCCGCCGCAACCTCGCCGCTCACATGGCGAATGGCGTCACGTTCCTCGATCCCGAAAACGTCTACGTCGACAGCGACGTCGAGATCGGGCGCGACACGCAGATCGATCCCGGCGTCGTGATCACCGGCCCGACGCGCATCGGCGAGGGTGTGCACGTGAAGGCGCACTGCGTAGTCGAGTCGTCCGTGCTCGGCGACGACGTCGTGATCGGACCGAGCGCGCATCTGCGGCCGGGCTCGGTGCTGAAGAGCGGCGTCCGCATCGGCAACTTCGTCGAGGTGAAGAACAGTGTGCTCGGCCGCGGCGTGAAGGCAGATCACCTCGCGTACATCGGCGACGCCGACGTCGGTGAGGACTCGAGCTTCGGCTGCGGCGCGATCACGGTGAACTACGACTGGGAGAAGAAGCACCGCACGACCGTCGGCGAGCGCGTGCGGATCGGCTGCAACGCCAACTTGATCGCGCCGGTGACGCTCGAGGACGACAGCTACGTCGCAGCCGGAACGACGGTCACTCACACGGTGCCGGCCGACGCGATCGCGCTCTCGGGCGCGCGCCAGAAGAACCTCGAAGGCTGGGGGAAGAAGCGGCGCAAAGCTGCGAAGCACGGAACCGGCCACGAACCATCGGGGTCTGGGCACGGCTGAGCCCGGCAACGCGGTGGCAGCGGGAGACGCGAGGATGTGCGGAATCGTCGGATACGTCGGGCGCTCGCGGCCGGTGAACGAGGTGCTGATCGACGGCCTGCGCCGGCTCGAGTACCGCGGCTACGACTCCGCGGGCGTCGCGGTCTGGAATGGGCGTGAGCTCCGCGTCCGCCGCGCGGTCGGCAAGCTCTCGAACCTCGACGCCGAGATCCGCGGCGAAGATCTCTCAGGCGTCGTGGGCCTCGGCCACACGCGCTGGGCGACGCACGGCAAGCCGAGCGTCCCGAACGCGCACCCGCACGTCGCCGGCAGCGTCGCGATCATCCACAACGGCATCGTCGAGAACTACCGCGAGATCCGCAGCGAGCTCGAGGCGGCGGGCCGCACGCTGCTCAGCGAAACCGACACCGAGCTCGTCGCGCACCTGATCGATCAACAGGTCGCGCGCGGCGCCGATCTGCTCAGCGCGACGCGTGCGGTCGCGAAGCGGCTGCTCGGCTCGTACGCGCTCGCGGTGTTCTCGACGAGCACGCCCGACCACATCGTGGTCGCGAAGAATGGCGGCAGCCCGCTGATCTTCGGGCTCGGTCAGGGCGAATCGTTCCTCGCGAGCGACATCCCGGCGATCCTGCCGCACACGCGTCAGATGCTGTTCCTCTCCGACGGCGAGTTCGCAGTGCTCTCGCGCGACGGCGTGCAGCTCGTCGACGGCGAAGGCCACCTGATCGAGC
>Ga0187893_10003978_pt1 | contig 28897 bp, 24 predicted proteins | sample MA1701074metaG_FD_139574 | JGI IMG/M metagenome (GOLD analysis project Ga0187893, IMG submission 139574) | White microbial mat communities from a basaltic lava cave in the Kipuka Kanohina Cave System on the Island of Hawaii, USA - MA170107-4 metaG ...
AAGTCGCTGGGCGCCGCGACGCTCGACTTCGACGGCGACGGCTGGATCGACCTGTTCATCGCCAACGACACGCAGCCGAACAAGCTCTATCGCAACAATCAGAACGGCACCTTCAGCGAAGTCGGCCTGCGCTCCGGCGTGGCCTACAGCGAAGACGGCGTCGCGCGCGGCGCGATGGGCGTTGACTCCGCCGACTACGATCGCTCCGGTCGTCCGCACCTGCTGGTCGGCAACTTCTCGAACCAGATGCTCGGCCTCTATCACAACGAGGGCAAGGGCCTGTTCGTGGACGAAGCGCCGCGGTCGACGGTGGGCCGCGCGTCGCTGCTGTCGCTGACGTTCGGGCTGTTCTTCTTCGACTACGATCTCGACGGCTGGCCCGACATTCTCGCGGCCAACGGCCACATCGAAGAAGAGATCGGCCGGGTCCAGCCGAAGGTGCAGTACCGGCAGCCGCCGCTGCTGCTGCGCAATCTCGGCAAGGGCCGCTTCGAGGACGCGAGCCTGACGGCGGGCCGGGATTTCACCAGGCCGATCGTCGCGCGCGGCGCCGCCTACGCTGACTACGATGCCGACGGCGATCTCGATGTCGCGTTCAGCACCAACCACGGGCCGGCATACCTGTTTCGCAACGACGGCGGCAATCGCAACCAGTGGATCGCCGTCAGGACACGCGGCGTGAAATCGAATCGCGATGGCATCGGCACCATCGTGCGTGTCACGAGCGCCGGCGGACGGCAGTGGCAACAGGTGCGCAGCGGGTCGAGCTACGCCTCGCAGAGCGACCGGACGCTCACCTTCGGGCTCGGCGCCGACACCACCGTGACGGCGATCGACGTCGAATGGCCCAGCGGCGCGAAGGATCGCGTCGCCGATGTGCGCTCGCGGCAGATCGTGACGATTGAGGAAGGCCGGGGAATACGGTGACTCCGATCCGGTACTCCGCCGCCGCTTGTCAGACGGATCTCCCCAACCCTGTCAACCGGGCGGCGATGGCGGTCAACACCGATCGCATGCTCGCCATGATCGATGCGGCCGTTGCGGGCGCGGCGCCGTTCCTGCCGGTCCGGCTGATCGTGTTCCCGGAATTCGCCCACGCGGCGCCGGTGTTGACGACGCCGAAGGCACTCCTTGACACACTCGCCGTTCCGGTGCCGAACGAACATACCGAGCGGCTGGCAAGGGCGGCGCGGGAACACGATGTCTTCATCCAGACCGGAACGATGCTGGAAGCCGACGCGAAGTGGCCGGGCGTGGTCTTCAACACCACGTGCCTGATCGGACCCGGCGGTGTGCTGTCGAAATACCGCAAGGTCAATCCGTGGCTTCCCTACGAAGTTCACGCGAGCCCGCACGACCTGCCGGGATACGACGAACCGTTGTTCCCGGTGGTCGACACGCCGATCGGACGCCTTGGTTGCGCGATCTGCTACGACTGGCTGTTCCCGGAAGTAACGCGGCAGCTTGCGGCCAACGGCGCCGAAGTCCTGATTCGGGTGTCCGCGTATATGGATCCCTGGGGCGCCACCGAGCCCATGGATTGGTGGACGATCGTCAATCGCTGCCGCGCGCTCGAGAACACCGCGTTCGTCGTCGCCGCCAACCAGGGAGCATCGCTGCGTCACTATCCGCCGTACTCGTGGCCGGGCGGCAGCCAGGTGGTGGATTTCGACGGACGCATTCTCGCCACGGCTTCGCCGGGGCCCGGTGAGCGAATTGTCGTCGCGCCGATCGATATCACCGCGCTCAGGCACGAACGCGAGACGCGCAGCGGCCATCGCATGCTGGCGCACCTGCGGACCGAAGCCTACCCGGTCTATCAGACGCACCGATATCCACCCCAGCGCCCGCCGTCAGTTTGATGTTGTTGTAGAAGGAAACGGGGAGGATCCGCAGACCCTCCCCGTCGGTAAACCGCCCTGCCGGAGGCAGGGCCAAGAAACACTGCCTAGCGAGGCGCAGCCTCGCTAGCTACCAGTCGAGCTTCGCGCCGAAACGCATGATCGTCGGCCCGATGATCGTCACCGGGAAACGATACGTCGAGCCGCTGCCCCAGTTGATGTTCTGGGCCGCATCGGCATTGGTCAGGTTGTAGACGTCGAAGAAGAGACCGACGCGCCGTCCGGGCGAGACGTTGAAGAACTTCTCGGTGCGGACGTCGAGAATGACGATGTTGTCCTGGTGCTGACTGTCGATCGGCTCGGTCAGAATGCGCTGGCTGTAGTTGATGCCGTGCGCCGCGCCGGCCAGGAACGTGCGGCCGAACGCCTGACCCTGCTGCACGCGCAGCGCGGGCGTGACCCGAATACGGAACGGCGCGTCGTAGCTGCCGTTGATCTTCACGTTGTACATCGACCAGTTGTACTTGCCGTCGTCGGTGTTGATGAGATCGTTCGGCGTCGACGGCGTGGCCACGGCGCGGAGGTTGTTGCCGAAATACCCGGTCGACTGATCCGCGTTCCAGCGAATCGCGAACGAGCCCTGCAGCGACCATCGGCCCGACTGACGTTTGTTGGCGGAGAACTCCAGAGTGTGGTACTCGGCGTCGCCCGGAAGATTGGTAAAGATGTTGCGCACCGGCGCTGCCAGCGCCGCCGCGCTCAGGCTGAAACCAGGAATGCCCGGTCCGTCGTCGGCATTGCCGAAGATGGCGTCAGGACCCGGATCACGAATCGTGATCGGCACGTTGTACGCCGACATCGGCCGGTTCTCGTTGACCAGCACCTGGAAGTCCTCGATCTTCCGGTAGACATAGCCACCGGCGACGGCGAATCCCGGCATCACTTCGTGCTCGAGCCAGCCGGAGACTTCACTGGTCGTCGTGTCCTTGATGTTCGGATCGAGGAACGACGTGGCGGCGCCGCCGCGTTGCGCGAGGAGCGCGCCCTCTTCACCGGCGTCGTAGCGCAGGTTGGTGTTCCTATCGGTCCAGCCGTAGCGACGGAACCAGTCGGGGGCATTCTGGTTGACGCTGGCGGCGATGCCGCTGGCGCCGGGGTTCCACGCGTAGCGGCCCCAGTTCGCCTTGAGCACCGTGCGGCCCGCGCCGGTGAGATCGAACACCATGCCAAGCCGTGGCACCGGCATGTTGAACGTGATGAGGTTGTCGATCGCCGCGAATCGCAACTGGGTCGGGTTGAACTGGCCAGCCGGCGGCCCCTCCTGTTCGGGAAGGAACGCACGGTAGCGGTCCAGACGCACACCGATATTGAACGTCACCCGGTTGTTCACGCGCCAGCTGTCCTGCACGTAGAGGCCCAGCGTCGAGAGTCCCTGCTCCGACACCGACGGCGTGGCGAACAGATACACCTCCGCCGGCGCGCCGTTGTTCAGCACGTGAAGCACGTCACCGGGCATCACACCCTGCACGCCCACGCCGCGCTCGTCGGTGAACGTCTCGCGGAACCACTCGCCGCCGAACTTGAAGCTGTGCTCACCGGCCATGCCGCCCTTGTAATAGGTGACCGACCCGGCGATCTGATTGCGCGACGGGGTGCGGAACCAGCCGTCGCGATTGCCGCCGCTCACAATCTGGTTGCCGATGTCCTGGTACGCAGGACTCTCGCTGTAGCGGTAGTTGGGCCACACGTAGCGGAACTGGCCGCCGCGAATCTCTGCGAACGAGGAATCGCTCAGCACCGACTCGAAACCGGTTTTGTAGGTGTGACCCCAGTAGAGTTGCTGCCATGTGGAGTCTGCGGACGAGTGCCGCGCCGTGGTGGCGCCGACCAGATAGGTGTCGAGGCGATTGGGCTGCGACTTGCGCCCCCAGCCGGCGTAGGCAGTGACCTTGTTGTTTGTCGAGATCGCGTAGGTGCCCTTCGCCGAAATATTGCGCAGCCCGGTCTCGAACGGCTTGACCGGGAAGTTGGGCAGCAACACTTTGATGTTCTGATCGCGGAGCGACCCGTACCACCACAGCTTGTCCTTCTTGAGATATCCGCCAACGTCGCCGTTGATGTCGTAGTAGCTCTCCAGCCGGTTCAGATCCGACGGCTGGAGGTTGCCGCAGCGGCCACCGGGACACAGGAACGTCATGCTGTCGTCGATGTTCGCTGACTGCACGCCCTTGTTCTGGTAGTCGGCGTGAATCTTGCCGTGATAGGTGTTGCCACCCGACTTGGCGATGAAGTTCGACCACACGCCGGGCCACGGCATTTCGGCGGTATGTCCCTTCGTCTCGACCGCCACTTCATCGATCGATCCGTAGTCGTAATACCAGCCGGCCGCGCCGGTGCCCTCGGTATTGACGATGCCCTCGACCATCGGGCGATGCTGATCGGCGATGGTGTCGTAGGCGGAGTAGCCCGTCTGCGTGCCGGCGGCATTGCCGGCCACGTCGATGCGATTGACCACGATCGCGGGCGCGGCGGCGAGCACGGTCCAGAAGTCGCGCGCGTTCGGGAGTGACGCCAGCCGCTCCTGGCCGAAGTTCGTCGCGGTGGTCGTATTCGTCACGTCCACGACGGGCGATTCACCCGTCACCGTCACTGTTTCCTGCAACGTGGCGACGCGCATTTCGGTGTTCACCGTTGCGGTGAATCCGAGACCGACGCGCACGCCTTCGCGCAGCACCGTGCCGAAGCCGGTCAGCTCGTACGTCAGTCGGTACTCGCCCGGCGGCACCGCGGGGAATCGATAGTCTCCCTGCTGGTCGGTGACGTCGGTGCGAGTGCCCTGCATCGACGGACTACCAATCGTCACCGTCACCCCGGGCAGCACACCTCCCGTGGCATCGGAAACCTTGCCGTTAATTGAGCCCGTAGTAGCGCTGACCTGCGCAAAGGCGGGTGCCGCAAGGGCGGCCAGAGCCAAGACAAACGCGACGATTCTCTTCATTGCGCCTCCAACCAAGCCGTGGGTGCAAAGCGAAGATCCCGACGCCGATGCGGGGCATTCTAGGCCGCTGTGACGAATGCCGCAAGGCTGAACTTGGCCGCCGATATCCGGGATTTTGGATGTCTGAAGGTTGACCGCCGGCTTCAACAGGCGCAAGATACGCGGGTCGATTTCGTCGTACCAGCGGTTGCTGTCTTGCGTTCGTCCATGCTCTAACCCGGTCTGGAGGGTGCCCCATGCGTCGTGCGTTTGCGCTTGCCCTGTTGTTCGTCGTCGGCTTTGCCTCCCTAACCTACGCTCAGGCCGTCACCACCGGTACCGGCGCCATCAACGGGCGCGTGACCGACTCGTCTGACGCGGTCATGCCCGGCGTCACCATCACCATCACCAGCCCCGCACAGATGGGCGTTCGCACCGAGGTGACGGATGCCGATGGGAGCTATCGCTTCAGCGCGGTGACGCCCGGTGACTACATCATCGTCTTCGAGCTGCCCGGATTCTCGACGGTCAGAAACGAAGGCATCCGCGTCAGCCTTGGATTCACCGCGACCGTGAACGCGCAACTGCGGGTCGCGTCGCTGCAGGAGTCGGTCACCGTGACCGGCCAGTCGCCGGTGGTCGACACCTCGGCCACGACGATCGGCAACACGTTCGACGCCAGGCAGCTGTCGGCGTTGCCGACGTCGCGTGACTACTTCTCGCTGCTGGCGCAGTCGCCCGCGGTACAAATGAACCGTATCGACATCGGCGGCAGCACCAACGGCACGCAGCAGGGCTACACCGTCTACGGCACGACGGGCCAGGTCCGCGTGATCTTCGAGGGCATCAACGCGACGGAGAACACGGGCGCGTTCGGCAACTATCCCGACGTCGGCGGCATGGAGGAAGTGCAGATGAACACGGCGGCGCACTCGGCCGAGGCCTCGACGCCAGGCGTGCAGACGCAGTTCATCAGCAAGTCGGGCGGCAACCAGTTCCGCGGTACGTTCTACGGCGGCTACTCGCCGGAGAGCTGGCAGGCGTTCAACATCGACGCCGATCAGACGGCGCTGGGCCTCACCGGCGGCGGCGGCCTCGATCCCGAAGATGTGAACCGGCTGTCGTCGTATCGAGACGTGAACGTCGGATTCGGCGGCTACGTGATCAAGGATCGACTCTGGTGGTACGGATCGTACCGGAACCAGGACATCAAGGCACGGTTCGTCAATTTCCCGGTCATGCCGCAGCAGACGATCCTCAACAACTACAGCGCCAAGGTCACCTACAACATCACCACCAACAACAAGTTCATCGGCTACACACAGCCGTCGCAGAAGAAGCAGCCGCAGCGCTTCGACTCGTTCCTGCTCGGCGTCGACACCGGGCTCAATACGCGCGAGTCCACCTGGAGCCAGAATTTCTGGGCGTGGGTCCACAAAGGTGAATGGAACGGCGTGTTGAGCGACAACTCGTTCGCGGAAGTGCGCGCCGGTCAGTACGGCTACGACTGGACCAACGGCGTGAACGGCACGGGTCTGCGTTACGAGGACATCGGCAACAACCAGATCACCGGGCGCAACCGCAACTGGGCGCGCGAACGCCGCCGCGATCAGGTGCTCGGCAGCGTCAGCTACTTCAAGAGCGGCTGGGGCGGCGATCACAACTTCAAGATCGGCGGCGAGATCTTCCACGAGACCACCACCGACATCTACATCGACGGCTACGAGGAAGACATCCTGCACGTCCTGAACAACGGGGTGAAACAAGAGGTGATTCTGTTCCAGCCCGGCACCTCAATCGGCGGCTTGTGGACCTACGGCCTGTTCGTTCACGACACGTGGCGATTGAACGACCGGTTGACGGTCAATCTCGGTGCGCGCTTCGATCGCTACCGGGCGTTCTCGCCGGAACAGGACCACCCGGTCAGCCGCTTCAATCCGACCGCGATCCAGTTCGACGCCGTCGACCGATACCTGGCCTGGAACAACCCGGCGCCGCGCATCGGCATCACCTATGACCTGCTCGGCGACGGCAAGACCGTCCTCAAGGCGAACTACGGCAGCTATTGGCACAACCCCGGGGCCGACCTCGTCTTCAACATCAGTCCGAACGCCAACGCCTGGTGGCGGCGCTACCGCTGGACCGACACCAACAACAACAACCGGTGGGAGCCGGGCGAAGAGGGCGCCGTTCCGACCTCGACTCGAGGCGGAGCGCTGACCGAGTCGCTGGATCCGAACCTGGAAAATGAGTTCACGAAGGAATTCGCCACGTTCGTCGAACGCGAACTGATGCCGAACTTCGGCGTGCGCGCGGGGTATGTCTGGCGCGGAGTGCGTAATCAGTACGCGCGTATCAATCTGTCGCTCCCGTACTCGGCGTTCACCGTGCCGGTGTCGGTGCGCGATCCAGGTCCGGATGGGCGCGCCGGAACCCCGGATGACGGTGGCACGATCGCGGCATTCGACCTGGCGCCGGAGTTCCGCGGCCGCACACCCGTCAACCAGACGGTGCAGCTTCCTGACGCGGACGACGACTTCCACAATTTCGAGATCACCGGCACCAAGCGCATGAGCAACCGGTGGAGCCTGCTGGCGTCGTACGGATTCACGAGAGCCCGCGACAACACGACCGGCTTCCAGGGTCATTCGTTCCGCAGCAACGCGTCGGTGCTGAATCCGAACGATTTGATCGGCACGCAAGACGGCCGGTTCGTCTACACGCGCCAGACGGTGAAACTGAACGGCACCTGGAACTCGCCGTTCTGGGATATGTCGATTTCGCCGCTGGTGCGCTACCAGCAGGGCGTGCCCTACGCCCGCACGTTCTCGACGACGGCGCTGAGTTACGGCAGCGTGCGCTTCATCGCCGAACCGTTGGGCGACCGGCGCCAGGACGCCATCTTCATCGCCGACCTGCGCGTGGAAAAAACGCACCGCTTCAACGGCCGCGACATCTCGCTGTTCTTCGACCTCTACAACATGTTCAACGGCAACCCGGCGCAGAACGTGAACTCGAGTTCGGGAACCTCGTTCCTTCGTCCGCTCAGCATCGTCCCGCCGCGCCTGGCGCGGCTCGGTGTCAAGCTGAACTTCTGACGGCCGGCCCGGGCCGGCGGATGAGCGTGGGGCACGGCTTCAACCGTGCCCCACGAACTTTTAAACACAAAGGGCACGGGACCATAATGGTCCCGTGCCCCTGCTCTCCGCAGAGAATCTCCACAAAACCTATGTCACCGGCGAAGCGCGCGTGACCGCGCTGGCCGGCGTGTCGTTTGCGATCGAGCGCGGCGACTTCGTCGCCCTGATGGGACCGTCGGGCTGCGGCAAATCGACCCTGCTGCACGTCTGCGGCGCGATGGATCGCCCCACCGGCGGCACCATCCGCCTCGGCGATCGCGATTTGTCGGCGCTCGAGGACGACGAGCTGACGCGAGTGCGGCGCGAGCAGGTCGGATTCGTGTTTCAATTCTTCAACCTGTTGCCGACGCTCACCGTCGCCGACAACGTGGCGCTGCCGTGCCTGCTCGCGGGTGTCGCGCCGACGGAAGCGGAGCGGCGCGCGCGGACGCTCGCCGATCGCGTCGGCATCACCCACCGGCTCCATCACTTTCCCCAGCAGATCTCGGGCGGCGAGATGCAGCGCGCCGCGATTGCGCGCGCCTTGATCCATCAGCCGTCGCTGGTCGTCGCCGACGAACCCACCGGCAATCTCGACTCCGAGAACGGCGCCAACGTGCTGTCGCTGCTGACGGCGCTCAACCAGGAGCTGGGCGTGACGGTTCTGCTGGCGACACACGCCGTCGAAGTGGCGTCCACGGCGCGGCGGGTCTTGAAAATGAGGGATGGAAGATTCGAGGATCGACAAACCTGACCGTTTGTCGCCACGTGATATGTGCTTTGTCGCACCCTGATATGCGTTTGTTCCGACACTTCATTCTGCGGCCGCTCGCCGGCGACAAGGTGCGCACCGCGACCACGGTGATCGGCGTGGCGCTCGGCATCGCGGTGGTGATCGCCATTCAGCTGACCAACGCCAGCTCGATTCGCGGCTTCGAAACGGCGCTTGAAACGGTCGCCGGCCGGACCGCGGTGGAGATCATCGGCGCCGGTACCGGGATCGCGGAGTCGCGCCTGCGGGAACTGTCGTGGCTGCGCGAGTTCGGCGTGGTGAGCCCGGTGATCGAAGGATCCGCGGCGCTGGTGGTTGGCGACGCTCGAACGCTCACCTCGCGGCGCCAGATGGAGGCGGTGAAAGTTCTCGGGATCGATATCCTCCGCGATCAGCCGTTCCGGGACTATCAGTTGCTCGAGCTGGAGATCGACGAACCTAAAGGTTCGTCGCCACCTGAGTACACGACACAGCAGTTCCTCCAGATCCTCACCGACGAACGATCGGTGGTGATCACCGAGAAACTGGCGAAGGGGCGCGGCTATCAGATTGGCGGCGAACTGCGGTTGATGATCGGCGATCGGGTGCTGCCCTTCGTGGTGCGCGGCTACCTCAAAGATGAGGGGCCGGCGCGCGTGCTCGACGGCAATTTCATCCTGATGGACATCGCCGCGGCGCAACTCGCGTTCGATCGCCTCGGCCGCATCGATCGTCTCGACGTCCTGCTCCCGGACGGCGCCGATCTGCAACGCTCGCTCGGGGAAATCGCGTCTCGATTACCAGCCGCGCTATCGGCGCAACGGCCGTCGCGGCGTGGCGAACAGGTCGAGACGATGCTGGCGGCATTTCACGCCAACCTGACGGCGTTGTCGTGGATCGCGCTGATCGTCGGGCTGTTCCTGGTCTACAACACCGTCACCATCTCGGTGGTCGCGCGCCGCCAGGAGATCGGCACGCTGCGCGCGCTCGGGGTCACGCGACGCAAGGTGCTGTGGCTGTTTCTGGGCGAAGCGGCGGCGCTGGCGGTGGCGGGAATCGCGCTCGGCCTCGGGCTCGCGCGTCTGCTCGCCGACGCGGCGGTGACGCTGACCTCGCGGACCGTCAGCACGCTGTATATCGCCGCCGTGGCGGCGCCGCCCGACATGAACGGCGGTCATGTGTGGACGGCCATTGCAATCGGCCTGCCGCTATCGCTCGTCGCCGCCGCCATTCCCGCGCTGGAGGCGAGCCGCGTGCCGCCGACGGCGGCGATGCGCGGTCACGACACGCTCGAGATGCGCACAGGCTGGCGGCCGGCGACGCTGGTTCTGCCGGGGCTGTTTCTGGCGGCCGCCTACGGTCTGGCGCTGTTGCCGCCGATCGGCCGGCGGCCGCTGTTCGCCTACGCCTCGTCGTTCGCGCTGGTGATCGGCGCCGCATTCCTGGTGCCCGCGATCATGTTCGGACTCGCCAGGCTCGGCCGCGTCTTGCTCCGGCGCCAACTCGGCGTCGAAGGCCTGCTCGCGCACGCCAACCTGACCTCGGCGATCCCCCGCCTGTCGATCTCGGTCGCCGCCCTCGCCGTCAGTCTCTCGATGATGGTGGCGATTGCGGTGATGATCGGCAGCTTCCGCGACACGGTCGTGTACTGGGTGGGCCAGACGTTGCGCGCCGACCTCTTCATCGGTCCCGGCATCAGGCCCACCGTCGGCTCCGAGCAGACCATCTCAGAGGATGTTATCGCGACACTATCGCGGCACCCGGACGTCGTGGTGATGGATCGCTTCCGCAACGTCGACCTGGTCTACGACGGCAACCTGGCCGTCCTCGGCGCCGGCTCTTTCGAGGTCGTGCTGCAGCAAGGCAGCCTGTTGTTCAAGAGCCCGGCCGACGCGCGCGCACGCCTGCGCGCCGCGGTTGGGCGGGACGAAGTGATTGTCTCGGAGCCCTTCTCGATGCGCTATGGCAGGCGCGACGGCGACGTGATCGAGATCCCGACGCCGCAGGGTCCGCGCCGGTTCCGCATCGCCGCGGTGTACTACGACTACGCCAGCGACCGCGGCGTGGTGGTGATGGACCGTGGCACGTTCGCGAACTACTTCGGGGAGTTGCCGCCAAGCGGCGTCGCCGTCTACCTGCGTGACGGCGCCGATCCCGAGCGTGTCAGGACCGAGATGCTCGAGATGCTCGACGACGGCCACCGGGCCTTCATCTACAGCAACCGCACGCTGCGGGCGGAGATTCTGAACGTCTTCGACAGCACCTTCGCGATCACCTACGCGCTCGAGCTGATCGCCATCGCGGTGGCGATGCTTGGCGTGGCCGGCACGCTGTTGACCCTGGTGCTCGAGCGCCGCCGCGATTTATCGCTGTTGCGGTTGACCGGCGCCGATCGGCGGCAGGTGCGCCGCATGGTGATCATCGAAGCGGCGCTGATCGGCGGCGTCAGCCAGGGGATCGGTCTGGCCGTCGGTTTCGCGCTGTCGATGGTGCTGATCTACGTGATCAACGTGCAAAGCTTCGGATGGACGATTCAGTTCCACTTGCCGACCGCGTTCTTGATGCAGGCATCGATTGCCGTGGTGATTGCGACATCGATTGCCGGTATTTATCCGGCGCGAAGGGCCTCGCAGCTGGTGCTGTCACATGATGAGTAGGTTGACGCTCGTTCTTATGCTGGGCGCGATGGTGAGCGCGCAGTCGTCGCCGTGGCGATTTGCCACGGCGGGGTATCAGTTCAGCTTTCCGCGCGATCATGCCAGCCACGCCGACTACAAGATCGAGTGGTGGTACTACACGGGCAACGTCAGGACCGCCGAGGGCCGACGCTTCGGCTACCAGGTCACCTTCTTCCGTGTCGGCGTGGATCACACGCCGACCAATCCATCGCAGTGGGCGGTGCGCGATTTGTTCATGACCCACCTGGCGGTGACCGATGCGCGCGGAAACAGCTACCGATTTGCCGAGAAACTTTCGCGCGGCGGCCCCGGCCTCGCCGGCGCGGACACCAATCGCTACTACACGTGGAACGATGATTGGAATGCCGGGGTGAACGGCCGCGGCCAGCACGTGTTGAAGGCGTCGACCCGGCAGGCTGCGGTTGACCTGATGCTCGACGAAGGCAAGCCGCCGGTGATTCATGGCCGTCACGGCATCAGCCAGAAGGGCGCGCAACCGGGGAACGCGTCGCACTACTACTCACTCACTCGCATGCCAACCCGCGGCAGCGTCACCATCGACGGCGAGAAGTTCGACGTCACCGGCGAGAGCTGGATGGACCACGAGTTCGGCACCAGTTTTCTGGAACCCGGGCAACGCGGCTGGGACTGGCTCTCGATTCAGATGAGCGACGGCCGCGAATTGATGCTGTATCAATTGCGCCGCGCCGATGGCTCACGCGATCCGCGGTCGAGCGGCACCATCGTCGATCGGGCGGGCCGGGCGATCCATCTGTCGAACGACCAATTCGCGCTCACCGCCGGCCGCGCGCGATTCAGGTCGAAGAACGGCGCCGACTATCCCATCGCCTGGACCGTCACCGTGCCGTCGCAGAGAGTCGAGCTGGAGGTCACCACGCCGGTGAGCGATCAGGAACTCTCACTGATTCCGTCTACCGGAATCGCGTACTGGGAAGGCCTCATCGACGTGGCGGGCACCTCTGGCGGCGCCGCGGTCACCGGCTCGGGGTACCTGGAAATGACGGGGTATCACGGCAGCCTCGGGCGCGTGTTGTCGAGCCGATGAAGATTGCAGTGGTTGGCGCCGGCATCGCCGGCTTGTCGGCAGCGCGCGCCTTGTCTGCGCGTGGCCACGACGTCGGCGTGTACGAGAAGCAGCGCGTCCCCGGCGGCCGCAACGCCACGCGGAAACCGGCAGGCGTCGAATTGCCGCGCGCCGTGTCGGGCGCGTCGCTCAGTTTCGACCATGGCGCGCAATACTTCACCGCCCGCGACGATCGCTTCTCCGCTATCGTCGCCGGGTGGCTGCGCGATCGAGTCGCCGCGCAATGGAGCGCGCGCATCGTCAGCTTCGACGCGGAAGGCTGGGAAGACGTCGACGAATCAACCAATCGGTATGTCGGCACGCCGGGGATGAGCGCGATCACCGGTGCGATGACCGACGGCCTCAACATCACTTACGGTCAGACCGTCGAATCGGTGAGTCCCATTCTCGACACGGTTGATCACGTCGTCCTCGCCGTGCCGGCGCCGCAGGTGTTGCCGCTCATCGCGCACGTGCCCGACCTCGCCGCCAAAGTTTCCCAGGTCACGATGAAGTCGAACTGGACCGTGATGGCGGCGTTCGAGGAGCGCGTCGCCGCGAGGTTCGATGCGGCGTTCGTCAACGGCAGCCCGCTCGGCTGGATTGCGCGCAACAGCTCGAAGCCGAAGCGCGACTGGAAGGTCGATGCGTGGGTGCTCCAGGCAACGACCGGCTGGAGCGAAGCGCATGCCGGCGATGATCCCGACGATGTGGGTGCGTTCTTGATGGAAGCGTTTGAAGACCTCGTGCGCGCCGGTCTGCCGCGTGCCTTCTACGCCACGGTGCATCGCTGGCGCTACGCCGCCGCCGATCCGCCGCTCGCCGTCGGCGCGATCCACGACCGCGATTCTCGAATTACCTTGTGTGGTGACTGGTGTAAAGGCTCGCGTATTGAGGACGCGTTTCTCAGCGGGATCGACGCAGCGGATCAGATCACTTCGGCTCCTTCTTCTTGTTCGGCTTGACGATCCGGCCGCGCTCGCCGCCGGTCCAGCGCATTTGCACCAGCGTGCCGAATGCGCCGAGCGCCACCCACGCCCACGGTAACCAGGCGAGATCAGGCGCGGGATTCAGCGGATAGATCACCCACGGATTGCCCGCGGCTGCAGCCCGCAGCGGGCCGCCATCGCCCATGAAGGCAAGACCGCCGACGAGCAGCGTCCACGCGCCGGCGAAGGCGGTGCCAATGATGATCACGTAGCGCTGCAGCCAGGTGGCCACCACCGCACCGGCTACCGAGAACAGGATGACGACGGCCGGATGTGGATCGCCTTCGACCTGGGTCCAGATCACGTTGACCAGCAGCGCGCCGATGCCGGCGCCGACCAGCGCCACACCGACGAAGTAGGCCGCGAGCAGCACGCCGGCTCCAATCAAGCCGCCCAGAAACGCGGCGATCATCATGCCCGTGGTCTGCGCCGGGCCGAAGAAGGAAGTGGCGGCGAGCACCCCGATCGCAAACCCGAACATGCCGAGCACAACCTTGAACAGACGGTAGCCGGAAAAGCAGGCAAGCAGCCCGCCGGCAATCAGTGCGGCGGCCGCGGGAGCCTGGTAAGCAGCAGGCAGCATCGGGGGTGCGCCCGATTCTACACTTCCCGGCGACCGTCGATCGCTTTGCCGACGGTGAGGTCGTCGGCGTAGTCGAGATCGCTTCCCACCGGGACGCCGGTGGCAATGCGCGTCACGCGCAATCCGAGCGGCTTCAGCAGCCGCGCCAGATAGATCGCGGTCGCCTCGCCCTCGACCGTCGGGTTGGTGGCCAGGATCACTTCGTCGACCCCGCCGCCGGCGACACGCGCGAGCAGCCCCGTGATCTTCAGATCGTCGGGACCCACGCCCTGCAGCGGTGAAATCGCGCCCATCAGCACATGATAGACGCCGCGATAGCCGCCGGCGCGATCGACCACGCTGACATTCTGCGGTTCCTCGACGACGCAGATGATGCGGTGATCGCGCGCGGCATCGCCGCACAGCGCGCACGGATCGACGTCGGTGATGTTGTTGCAGATGTCGCAGTAGGTGACGCGATCCTTGACGTCGCGGATTGCCTGACAGAGCCGTTCGGTATCCTCGCGCGGCGTGCGCAGCACGTGGAAGGCCAGCCGCTGGGCGCTCTTCGTGCCAATGCCAGGGAGTTTCTTGAACTGTTCGACGAGCTCCTGCAGCGACGCGGGCAGCGACATTGAGAATTGGAAATTGTGCAGCTAGGAAAGACCAGGGATCCCGAGGCCGCCCAGCAGACCGCCCATCTTCTGCTTCAGCTCCGCGTCGACTTTTCGGTGCGCGTCGTTGACGGCGGCGACGATCAGGTCCTGCAGCATGCCGACATCGTCTTTCGAAACCACTTCCGGATCGATCGCGATCTTCTGCAGGTGCTTGTGGCCGTTGACCGTGACCGTCACCATGCCGCCTCCGGCGGTGGCCTGCACGGTCAGCTCCGACATCTCCTTCTGCAGGCGCTCCTGCATTTCCTGCGCCTGCTTCATCATCGCCTGGATGTTCATGTCTCAATCAGCAATCTGCAATCTGCGATCAGCAATCACCGCTCCTCTATGGTCGTCTTCTCGACCGGGAAAATCTCGAGTACGGCCTGCACGGTTGAATTGGCCATCGCCTCTTCCTTCACGTCACGCAGGAGCTCGTCGGATTGGTCGCGGGAGGCGGCCGGGGTCACGGCCGCATGCGCCATGGGCGCCGCCGGTGGCGAACCACCTTCCGCCACGATGACCGACACGGGCACGGGTCTGCCGGCAATGCGTTCCGCGATCGACTGCAGCCAGACCTTCTGTTCATCACATTGCGCCTTCGCATTCTTCTGGTTCGGCAGGAACGTAAAGGTCACGCCGCTCGACGAAGCTTCGATGCGAAACGCCGACGCGACAACCAGGTTGTAGAAGGTGGTCTTGCCGGCTCGAATCTCGGAAAGAAGACGGTCCTTGAACTCGTTGGCGTGGGTTCCAGGGGTTCCAGAGGTTCCAAGGGCGGGGTTCTGAGGCTGGTTCCCGGTTCGCGGCGGCAGGGGCGACGAACCCGGAACGGCTCTTGAGAACGATGCCTTTGGAACGCTTGGACCATTTGGAACCTTGCTCGAAGTGCCGGCAAGAAGTTCGGTCAGCGGCACCAACTTCCTGAGATGCATCAGCCGCAGCAGCGCCATCTCCAGGTTGAAGCGCGGCTGATCCGAGATCCGAATCTCCTGCTCGACCTTGGTGAGCAGATCAAAAGCGCGCAGGAGATCTTCCCGCGACCATTGGCCGGCCATCGCCAGCAACCGCTCGCGTTCGGCGTCGCCGGCCACGTCGGGATCGGAAGCCCGCTTCGGATCAACCGACAGGATCAACAAATCGCGGGTCGCCCTGGCGATCTCGCGGCAAAGCAACCGCAAATCGTAGCCGCGCTCGATCGCGCGCTCCACCAGCGCAAACGCCGCCGGCGCGTCTTCACCGGCAATCGCGTCGACCATGTCGAACACCAGATCGCGGCCAATCAGCCCCAGCACCGTCACCACATCGTCCACAACAATGGTGTCGCCGGCGAACGCGCGAACCTGGTCGAAGGCGCTCAACGAATCGCGCATGCTGCCCTCGCCGGCACGCGCCAGCAGCATCAGCCCCTCGTCGGGGATCGCGATGGTTTCTTCGGTCGCGATCAGGCGCAGCCGTTCGGCCACGTGCTTGGCCGAGATGATGCGAAACTCGTAGACCTGCGATCGCGACAGCACGGTGTCGGGAATCTTGTGCTGCTCGGTGGTGGCCATCATGAAGATGACGTGCGGCGGCGGCTCCTCGATCGACTTGAGCAGCGCGTTGAACGACGAGGCCGACAACATGTGGACTTCGTCGATGATGAAGACCTTGTAACGGTTGCGGACCGGCGCAATCGCCAGCCCTTCGATCACTACTTCACGGACGTTGTCGACACCGGTGTGCGTGGCGGCATCGATTTCGAGCACGTCGATGTCGCGGCCCTCGGCGATCTCGATGCACGCGTCGCACGTGCCGCACGGTTCCGGCGTCGGACCGTTGACGCAGTTCAACGCCCGCGCCAGGATGCGCGCCGTCGTCGTCTTGCCGCAGCCGCGCGGCCCCGAAAACACGAAGGCCTGCGCGATGCGCTTGCTCTTCAGCGCGTTTTTCAGCGTGCGAGTGACGGCCTGCTGTCCGAGGACGTCTTCAAATCGTTGGGGGCGCCACTTGCGCGCCAGCACTTGGTAGGCCATGGTGCGAACTCGGCCCGGAGGTCCTCAGCACATCACGGTAACGACTTAGCGCTGCTGCCTTCCGGCCCTGACGCGATTCGCCGCCCTGAGATTGCCGAGGTTCCGGGCCGAACTGTTAGTGTGACACAGCCAGCAGCGTGGCGGCCAGCTTTTCATAGACGTCCACCGCCCGGTCCAACTCCGGAATCGCCACGCATTCCAGGTCGGTGTGGGCGACGTGGATGGAGCCGGGACCAATCAGCAGCGGCGTGCCCCAGTTGGAGAGGAATGGAATGTCGCTGAAATAGGAGAACACCGCGGTCTGGAACCCCGGCACGGTGTGCATCCGCACCGCCGGCAGCGCGAGAATCTCCTCCACCGCCACGCGGCCGGCCAGCGCTCGATGCAGCGTGTCGCGCACCGGCGCATGCTCGCCAACCGTGCGGAAAAACACTTCCGCCTCGGCGTGCGGCGAAATCACGTTCGGCGCCACGCCGCCGCTAATCAGTCCGATCGTGAAGTGGGTTTCACCGAGCAGCGGATCGGCCGGCCATTGTGCGCCGCGCAGCGCCAACAGCGCATCCAGCAGCTTGTCGATCGCCGATTCGCCGAGTTCGGGGTATCCGGAGTGCGCCGCCTTGCCCTTGGCGGTCAGCCGCACGCGAAAGGCGCCGCGAGTGGCCGCGCCCAATCGCAGCTCGGTGGGCTCGCCGTTGATCAGAAACCGGCTCTTCGAGGCAATCTTGTTGGCGGCTTTGGCGCCGTCGCTGCCGCGCTCCTCGCCGCCGACGAACACCAGGCCGACGCGCGTCTCGCCTTTCGATCGCAGCCGCTCCGCCGCGGCAACCTGCGCCGCGAGAATGCCCTTCGCATCGCAGGAGCCGCGGCCATACAGCACACCGTTTTCGATGCGGCTCGGAAAGAACGGCGGCACGCAGTCGAAGTGGGTCGAGAACACCACCTCGGGCTCGCCCACCGCGGCGATCACATTGATCCGCGGGGTCGGGATCCGGGAGCCGGGATCCGGGATCGGCGCGAGGGATTCCAGCGGTTGCTCGAGAACAGAATAGCCGCGCTCCCGCAAGTACGACGCGAGCCACCTTCCAACTTCGCCTTCGCGACCCGTGGTCGATTCAATGTCAATCAACTGGCGAGCCAGCGCGACGTGATCTATCGAATCCACTTCTCGAGCTCCGTCCGCGCATCGGTCTTGTCGTCGCGGTACTTCACAATCACCGGCGTGGCCAACGACAGGCCCCAGTCCTTGCCGGCGCCGACCGTCACCGCGCGCGCGCCGGGAACCACCACCGCGCCAGCGGGCACCACGAGCGGCTGACCCGGAGCCGGCTTGATGATCGATCCGTTCACGAGATCGTAAACAGGAGTGGAACCGGTGAGCACCGTGCCGGCGGCGATCACCGCGCGCTGCTTGATGACGGCGCCTTCGTAGAGGCCGGTGTTGCCGCCGACGAGCACATCATCCTCAACAATGACCGGCATCGCGCCAACCGGCTCGAGCACGCCGCCGATTTGCGCCGCGGCGCTGATGTGCACGCGCGCGCCGATCTGCGCGCACGATCCGACCAGTGCGTGCGAATCCACGAGCGACCCTTCGCCGAGATAGGCGCCGATGTTGATGTACATCGGCGGCACGCAGATCACCCCGCGCGCCACATGCGCGCCGCCGCGAACCGCCGACCCGCCCGGCACCACGCGGATGTTTCTTTCGGCGCCAAATCGCTGCAGCGACTGCGTGTGCTTGTCGGAGAACGGCAGGCCGGCGGACATGTCGACCAGATCGCCGAAGCGGAAACCGAGCAGGATGCCCTGCTTGACCCAGGTGTTGACGCGCCACCCGGTCGCCGATGAGGAATCAGGTTCCGCCGATCTGACCGTTCCGGCTTCGAGCGCTGTCTTCAGCTCGTAGAACGCCGCCAGCGCGGCGTCTTTGTCTGCCGTCGCGCCCGCGGCGGCGAGCGCCTCAATGGTGGACTGCAGATTCAATCCCGAGCTCCTTCAGGAACGCGATGATCTTTTCCTGCGACGCCGGCCGCGGCGACACCATCGGCAGCCGGTAGACTTCCTCGCACAGTCCCATCGCCGCCATCGCGAACTTGACCGGTCCGGGATTCGATTCCACGAAGTTGCCCAGCATCAGCGGCACCAGCCGCTGGTGCTGCTGCCTCGCAGCGGAGTAATCACCGCGCTCCGCGGCTTCAACCATCTTCGACATCTCCGCCGGAATGATGTTCGAGGCCACCGAGATCAACCCGCGGCCGCCGATCGACATCAGCGGCACGGTCACCGCATCGTCGCCAGACAGCACGAGGAAGTTGTTCGGCACGGCGCGGCAGATCTCCACCATCTGCTGGATGTTGCCCGAGGCTTCTTTCACGCCGATCACGCGCGGCAGCGTGGCGAGCCGGGCCAGCCCCGTCGCGTCGATGTTGCAGCCGGTCCGGCCGGGAACGTTGTACAGAACAATCGGCAACGACGTAGCCTCCGCGATCGCCGCAAAGTGCCGGTACAACCCTTCCGGCGTCGGCTTGTTGTAGTACGGCGTCACCGACAGCAGCCCCTGCACGCCCAGGCTCTGCATCTCTTTCGAGAGGTGCACCACCTCCTGAGTGTCGTACCCGCCGGCGCCGGCCATCACCGGCACCTGCCCGTTCGCGGCCTCGAGCACGAGCTCCACCACCCGCCGCCGCTCGGCGGCGCTCAGGGTCGGCGTTTCACCCGTGGTGCCGCACGGGACGAGAAAGTGCACACCGTGGTCAACCTGCCGGCGCGCCAGTCGCTTGATCGCGGGCTCGTCGAGCGCGCCTGACTTGGTGAACGGGGTGATCAGGGCGGTGCCAACACCGGTAAATGGAGTGCGCATATTTCACCCTTCAGACAACATGTCGCGAATTGAAAACCAGCCGTGTTTGCCCATCAGCCATCGTGCCGCTGTGAGGGCGCCGCGCGCGAACACCGCGCGATCGCGCACCGTGTGGGTGAACGCGATCGTCTCCGAGGGGCCGTCGAAGCCGACCGTGTGCGTCCCGGGTACCGCACCCACGCGGCTGGACGACACATCGATCGCCCGCTTGTAGCCGGCGCGTTCCATCCCCGCCTTCAACGTCAGCGCGGTGCCCGACGGCGCGTCCTTTTTCATGATGTGGTGCGCCTCGTGGATCCAGGCCCCAAATTCCGCATGCTTCGCAAACTGCCGGCTTGCCTCTTCCACGGCGAGCGCGAACACGTTCATGCCCAACGAAAAGTTCGACGCCGCCAGCACGCCGATACCCGCCTGCTGTGCTACCGCACGCATCGCCGCTTCGTGCGCCTGCCACCCGGTGGTCCCGATCACCACGTTGATCCGGCGTTCGGCGAGCTTCGGCAGATTCCTGGGCACGGCGTCGGCGAGCGTGAAGTCGATCGCCACGTCAACATCGCCAAACCGGCCATCCGCAATGGCCCGATCGCTCGAGTGCTCGTCGATGATGCCGGCGATCGTCGCGTCGTACGACGAGGCGAGCGATTCCACCAGCGTGCCCATGCGGCCATGACCGAGCAGCAATACCCGCATCAGGCCGCGCTCACAGCCTGCCCGCCGTAGCTTGCGTAGCAAGCGAAGGCTGGGCCGCAAAGAACTTGTCGTGCACGCGGCCGAGCGCCGCGGCCAGATCGGCTTCGCGGATGACGAACGTGATGTTGCGTCGCGATGCCGCCTGCGACAGCATCCGGAGCGGCACATCGCCGACCGACGCCAGCACTTGCGCGGCCAGCACCGGATCGCGATTCAGCCCGTCGCCGACGACGCACACAATGGCCATCCCGTCTTCGCGCTCGACCTGGGCGAAACTCGACAGCGCCTCGATGATCGCCGGCAACCGGCGCGCATCGTCGATGGTCACCGAGACGCTGACTTCGGAGGTGGTGACCACGTCCACCGGTGTCTTGTGACGCTCGAACACCTCGAACAACCGCCGCAGGAAGCCGTGCGCCATCAGCATCCGCGTCGAGGTGATGTCGACGACCGTCACGCCTTTCTTCGATGCCACCGCCGTCAGCGGCCGATCGGCTTTCGGCCGTTCGCCGGTGATCAGCGTGCCGCGCGCGGTGGCGCGATGGGAATTCAAGATGCGGACCGGAATATTGCGCGACACCGCCGGTTGAATGGTCGACGGGTGCAGCACCTTGGCGCCGAAGTACGCCAGCTCCGACGCTTCCGCGAACGACAAGTGCGGCACCACCTGCGGGTTCCTGACGATGCGCGGATCGGCCGTCAGCATGCCGTCGACATCGGTCCAGATCTGGATCTCGCCGGCGCCGAGACACGCGCCGACGATGGCCGCCGAATAATCCGACCCGCCGCGGCCCAGCGTTGTCGTCACGCCGTTGGTCGTCGCGCCGACGAAGCCGCCGACCACCGGGATGCGTCCAGCCGCCAGCGGCGGATCGACCTCGGTCATCAGCGCCGCCGTCGTCTCTTCGAACAGCGGTGCGGCGGCCATGTGCTCGCCCTCGGTGACCACGGCCTTGCGCGCATCGACGTAGGTGGCGAGCAGCTTGTGCGACGTCAGCGCGGCGGCCACGATCTGGCTGCTGAGAATCTCGCCGGTGGCCGCGAGGGCATCCATCCAACGCGGCGACACTTCCTGCAAGACAGCAAGCGCCGAGACCACTCTCTGCAGCTCGTCGAACTCCCGGTTCAGCGACTCGACGACGGAGTGCCGCAGCCCGCCGTCGCGAATCACTTCAGAGACCTTGACGTGGCGGGCGCGCAAATCCTCGAGGCTGGTCCGCGCACCCTCGACGTCGCCGGAACCGGCGAGCGCGGCCACGCCAAGCAGTCGATCGGTGACACCGGACAGCGCCGAGACCACCACGACGGGTCCGCGCGGATCGCCGCCTTCGAGTTGTGCCTCCGCCTGCCGTTCGGCACGCACCAGCGCAATCAGCCGCTCAATGGCCGGCTGATCCGCCACCGACGTGCCGCCGAACTTCATGACTTTCATAGGGGTCTTGGGTCTTGGGTCTTGGGTCTTGGGTCTTGGGGCTTGGGTTACGCCAGAAGTTTTTCTGCGTGCATGAGCTCAGCATTGAGGATGGCCGCGCCGGCCGCGCCTCTCACCGTATTGTGACCGAGCGCGACGAACTTGGCATGCATCACCGGACACTCACGGACGCGGCCGATGCTCACCGCCATGCCGGCGCCGAGATCGGCGTCGAGCCGCGGTTGCGGGCGGTTCGGCTCATCCATCACCACCAGCGGCGGGTGCGGTGCGCTTGGCAGCCACAGCTCCTGCGGTTTTCCCGAGAACTGACGCAGCGCGTCGACAATCGCCGCCACTTCCGGCTTCTTCTCGAATGCGACCGACACCGTCATCGTGTGTCCGTCGAGCACCGCCACGCGGTTCGTGTGAGCGCTGACCGCTGCCTGATACGGCGCACGGCCGCCGTCGGCGCCGAGAATCTTCAGCGTCTCCGTCTGCATCTTCTCTTCTTCGCCGCCAATGAACGGCACCACGTTGCCGAGAATGTCGAGCGACGGCACGCCCGGGTATCCCGCACCCGACACCGCCTGCATCGTCGACACGACCACTGAACGAATGGCGAACTGCCGTAACGGCGCCAGCGCCAACGCGAGGACAATCGTGGAGCAATTCGGATTGGTGACGACGGCGCCGGGCCAGCCTTTGCTTTGGCGCTGCTCAGGTATGAGGCTCAGGTGATCGGCGTTGATTTCAGGAATCAACAACGGAACCAGCGGATCCATGCGGAAGTTGCGCGCGTTGCTGACCACAATGTGCCCCGCCCTTGCGAACGCACATTCGATGTCGCCGGCCACCGACGCATCGAGTCCGGAGAACACGACTTTCGGTCCGCGTCCTGGCACGCACGCCTCGACGATGCGATCGGCGGAGCCGTCAGGAATAGGTGTCGGCAGCCGCCACGGCGCGACGGCCTGGTAGGCCTTGCCTTCGGATCGCTCACTGGCCGCCAGCCAGGTGCAGCGAAACCAGGGATGGCGCTCGAGTCGCGAGACGAACCGCTGCCCGACCACCCCCGTAGCGCCCAGCACACCCACTTCGATTGCATTCACATTGCGCATAAATAAAAAAACCCGCTCACGGTTGGCGTGGCGGGTAGCTCTTTTCGCTGTTGAGACGTAAGTGTTACGAACGTCCGCTCCCCGCGCCAGCAATGGCCCGCTTGTGCATGTGCTTTCGGGTGGCGGTAGTGCCGAACATTGACGTCAGTATACCCCATGCCGGGGGACGGCACCGCCTGCCGGGTCCACTTTGCATCGTAAAGTAGATCGGCTAGACTACCCCTGTGATGCCGCATCGCGAGCCCCGCTCGGTGAGCAGCCAGGCCGCGGACAATCTCGTCTTCATCCGCTCGGCGATGGAGCGCTCGTCCACATTCACCGCGATTCCCGGCGCCGGGGGCGTCGTGATGGGGGCGATCGGTCTGGCAGCGGCTGGCATCGCCGCGGGACAGCCGACCGGCGACGGGTGGCTGGCGACGTGGCTGGCCTCGGCGGTGATCGCGGCGGGAGTGGGCCTGTTCGCGATGACGCGCAAAGCCCACGCGGCCGGGTTGAGCCTGACCGGCGTCAATGCGCGGCGATTCGCACTGGGGATGGCGGCGCCGTTCGTCGCCGGCGCGGCGATCACCTACGAACTGTGGGCGGTGAGAAATTTCACGGTGATGGTGCCGGCGTGGCTGCTGCTGTACGGCGCCGGCCTGCTGACGGGCGGCATGTTCAGCGTGCCCATCGTGCGCGTGATCGGCATCTCGTTCATGGCCGCAGGCCTCGGCGCCATTCTCACGCCGCATGAATGGGGCAACGTCTGGCTCGCGATCGGATTCGGCGGGCTGCAAGTCGGATTCGGCATTCACATCATGAGGAACCATGGCGGCTAGATCGAACTCCGCGGCAATCGCCAAATCACGAACTCACGAGATCAGATCACGAGATCACGAGATCAAGAGTTCAAAAGTTTCAGGCATCGCCATCTCTCTCGATCGCCTGCTGCACGACCGCATGCGGCTCGGCATCGTCAGCGCGCTGGCCGCCGCCGGCGCCATGTCGTTCACCGATCTGAAAGACGCGCTCAGCGCCACCGACGGCAACCTGAGCGTGCACGCGCGCAAACTCGAGGAAGCCGGCTACGTGACCTGTGAGAAGACCTTCGCCGGGCGAACGCCGCGCACCGATTACAAGCTGACGGCATCCGGCCGCCGCGCGCTCGAGAAATACCTCGATCACATGAGCGCGATCATCGCCGCCGCGCGAACCACCTGATTCACCGCAGCGCCGTAGAGAGGGTGCTTTCTTGCCAACTGACTTTGTATTGCGAAGTTCTTTGTTTATTCTGACCATATCTCTGGGCAGCTGCACGGGCTTCTGGGACACCCCCGCCACTCCGTTGCACCACGCGGCGTTCCGCGGCGACGTGAGCCTGATTCGCCAGCTCGCGGCCGCCGGCGTGAACGTCAACGAACAAGACCACCTCGGCAACACGGCGCTGTCGTGGGCCGCCCGCGGCGGACATCCGGCCGGCCGCCACGATTGCGGCGGCGAAGCCGATGGGCGGGCGGAGACGACCGCCGCCTTGCTCGAGCTCGGCGCGAATCCCAACATCCGCGACAGCCGGCCGAAGGGCTTCGGCCGATCGTCGGGCTGGACGCCGCTGTTCGTCGCGCTTCATCACGAACAGTTCAGGTCGGCGCAGATCCTGTTGCGCTACGGCGCCGATCCGAACATCCGTAGCGATCAGGGTCTGTCGGTGATGGAAGTGGCGTCCACCGAGGGCGCGCCGCCCCAGCTGTTGGCGTTGATGCTCGAAAAAGGATTCGACCCCCGCAAACTCAGGCGGCGGCATTGACTATTGAGGAGGATCGCGGACAAGATGCGGTTCGCCATCAGGCGTTCAAGCTCTACTGGAGGGTGTATGCGAATCGTTCTAGGCGTGGCGGCCGCGGCCGCACTCGCGTTGGCAGTACCTGTGACGGCCCAGCAGAAGAAGGGCGGCGGCGAACATACGATGAGCGGCTGCGTCGCCAAGGGCGCGGCGGCCGATACCTTCGTCATCAACAACACCGCTGAGAAGGGGCCGAAGGTCATCGGCATCGTCGAGGTGAAAGACAATCTCACACCGCACGTCGGCCACAAGATCGACATCACCGGCACCGGCGTGCCGAATGCGGAGGCGGAGGCCATGAAGCCGGCGCCGCCCAAGGCCGACCACTACATGCGGGTGACGGCGATCAAGATGGTCTCGGCGACCTGCCCGTAACCGTCTCGTGACCTTGTGACGAAGGTGATTGGGTAATTCTGGGGCCGGCCCTCTGGGCCGGCCTGTCGTTTTTCAGGACGCCGGTGTCGTGGTCATCTTCTCGATGCGGCCCGACATGTGACCGCCGACTCGACCGTGCTGCCACGTGCCCGAATAGCGATCGCCGTAGAAAAACACGCGAACCGTGAACGTGCCGATGCCGGGCAGACTCGTGTCGGTCATCATGATCATCGGCGTGTCGCCGACAAATCGCATCGGGACGACAATGGGTAGCGTCATGCCGTTCACGCCGCAACAGTCCATGCGCGCGTTGAAGCGCCACTGATCGTCGCCGACCTTCTCGACGCTGAAGATGTCGTAGCGATCCGGGCCCGGCGTGCGGTCTTCACGGCCGGCAACGGTGAACGACCCGACCAGGCTCACGCCCGTCATTCGCTCCGCGAACGCCCGCTCCGCATCGCTCAGCGATGCGGGCTCCACCACCGAACCGTATCCGAGCCGGCCGGTCAGCCAGCCAGCGCCCAGGAGGACGAGAGCCAGCACCAGGATCCCGAACAGCCGCAGCGCTCGTTTCACGACTCTCTCCTTCGCGCGGCAAGCCTACTTGCTACCCGGTCTTCCGTTCAAGTTCGGTTTCTGCGACGAGGTTCTCACGTTGGCGCCCGATCGTCGCCACCGCGAGGGTCTTGCCGGCCAGCGAATACGTCACCGTGCAGTTCTTCTCGGCCGGCGAGCCCTCGAGCCGCGCCGCATCCCATTGCTCGGCGTGACCGACGTAGCCAATCGAGACATCGAAGTGGCGGCTCCAGAAAAAGGGCACCGCGTCGAATCGCTCTCGCCGGCCGAGCATGTTGCGGGCTGCCGTCTGCCCCTGGCGCTGCGCCACCACCCAGTGTTCGACGCGAATGTTCTTGCCGGTGTGCGGGTCCGGCCAGCGTGCGTTGTCACCTGCGGCGTAGACGCCGGGAGCGCTGGTCTCGAGGTACTGGTTGACGCGGATGCCCTTGTCAATCGCAAGCCCGGCGGTTTCGGCGAGCGCAAGCGCGGGGCGCACACCGACGCCGACGACGATGAAGTCGGCGTCGAGCGCGGCGCCGCCGCTCAGTGTGACCGTGTGGTCGTTCACCGACGCCACGGTCTCGCCGAGATGGAACCGGACCCCGTTCGCTTCGTGGATCGCTTGAACGAAGCGGCCGATGTCCGCGCCCATCACGCGTTCGAGCGGCAGCGTGTCGGGGGCGACCACGTCGACCTCGATGCCGCGCTTGCGCAGCGAGGCGGACGCTTCGAGGCCGATAAAGCTGGCGCCGATGACGAGCGCCCTCCTGGCACCGGCCGTCGTGGCGATGATCGCGCGGCTGTCGGCCCACGACCGGAGGTAATGGATGGGTAACCGCGGCGTGCCGGGCATCGGCAGTCGCACCGGGTCGGCGCCGGTCGCGAGCAGCAGCGCCCCGTACTGTCGATTCGAACCGTCATCGAAACTCACTGTCCGCGTTTTGGGATCGAGTGTCGTCGCGCGGCGGCCCAGCACCACTTCGATGCCCCGCTCTGTGAACTGCTCGCCCGACCAGATCGGAAGCCAGTCTTCCTGCGCGTCGCCCGCCAGGTAGTCCTTCGAGAGGTTCGGTCGATCGACGGGAAGATCCGGATCCGCGCTGACGATCGTCAGCGGGCCTTCGTATCCTTCACGGCGGATCATGTCGGCCGCGGCCGACCCGGCGGCGCCGCCGCCGATGATGAGAATGGATTCCGGCGCTCCGACCGGTGGATTCGGCCGTGGCGCATCGGCAAGCTTCTCGCGAACGAATGCCGTGTCGCCGGCCACTTCTACTCGCCAGCGTGCGATCGGATCGAATGCGGGTGCGCGCACGGCCTCGCCGGTGCGCAGACTGAAGCACGCGTGGTGGAGCGGACAACGAACGGTGTTGCCGACAATCAGGCCGCGCGAGAGCAGACCACGATAATGCGTGCACCGCGCGCCAACGGCAAAGTAGTCTTCGCCCGATCGCGCGAGCACAACCTCATCCTTGCCGACATGGCCCGCCACCATGGCGCCATCGGCAAGGCTGACGATCGGCGTTCCAAGGCTGAGGTCGGGTCCCTTGACTGTGCGCGACTCCGCCATAGAAGTCGAATTGTACTTCCGCCTTCCGGTCGCGAGTGGTCGACCTCCTCATTGAGGGCGAACTGCACTGAGGAGGATCGGCGTCCCTCCGAATGAAACGGAGGTTATGACGTCGTCATAGCCGTCGCCGTTGAGATCGGTCACCGCAACGTCAAGCGGCGACTGGCCGAAAGCGAACTGCTGTGGCAGCGGCAGCGCCGCGCCGAATCCGACGCCGTCGCCCGGAAGCATCGCCAGCGGAAAGGTCTCGGTGGCGTCGGTGACGAGCAGATCGAGGAGGCCGTCGCCATTGAGGTCGGCCAATGCCAGACGCCCGGCTGCGCCGCTGTCCATTGGGAACCGGCTGACCGCGCCGAATCCACCGGCGATGCCGACCACCACGCCAATTCGGTCAACGGCCGCCCGGCCGATCAGGTCGGGACGGTCGTCGCCCGTGACATCAGCGGTCAAGAGTGGAGCGCCGACGAGAAGACCGTTGACGAGCGGATCGAACACGAAACGCCCCGTGCCATCGCCGTACAGGACCACACTCGAGTCAAGTCCAGTGCTCGCCACCACATCGAGGTTCGAATCGCCATCCACGTCGAGCGTGACGACAGACCGAGATACGCGGTCAACAGGGCGGGGCAATATGGATCCGGCCGACGTCTGCACGAAGTTGCCCGTCGCATCCTGCAGCAGAGCCGCGACTGTCGAACTGAGACTCGAGGCGGAATCGGAAAAAAAGACGATGTCTTGGGATGCATCACCGTTGACTCGAGCCACGAGGACTTCGCCGACCGAGCCGGCGCCGGTGTCGAGGACAAGTGGAGCCTGGAACGTCCCATCGCCATTGCTCAACAGGATCGCGATTCCAGAGACGCCAGCGCGGTCGATCGCGACAATCACATCCGCCCGTCCATCGCCGTTCACGTCGGCGACGTCCATGGCCCCGGTGGCTGTGGCGTCGAGTTGCTGCTCCCACCGGAACGTGAGAGTGCCAAACCGATTGACATTCGGCATCACGAACACATGGTGTGTGTTCAGCAACGGGTCGTGCGACCGAGCCAGCAAGACAACGTCGGGCAGCCCATCGCCGTCCACGTCGCCCACTCGCAACGCGAGTGGCCGGTGAGACGTCCCCGCGTCGGTGTCGAGGTAGGGGCAGATCGGATCGCAACCTGCCGGTACTCGCGACACGGTCACGATCGCCGATGCCTGCGCGATGCTTCCCAACCTGTCGGTTACGCGGACAGTGTATGTGGTTGTCTGTGACGGGCTCGCGCCGGGAATTTGGCTGCCGGGATCGTCAAGCCCGGCGGCGGGCGTCCATTCGAAGGAGTACGGCATCACGCCACCCGTGACGTCGGCTTGCAGTCGCGAGGTCGCTCCTGGTGCGATGCGATCGGGCCGTGCTGCCGCGACGACGGCAATCGCCGGGCGCGCAACTTCAACGTGCACGCTTCCTGTCAGCCGGGCGCCGGCCGTATCGATCACCTCTACGACATAGGTCGTTGATGCGCTTGGCGTCGCCAGCGGGGAACGCACGCCCCAATTATCGAGATTGGCCTCGGGCGTCCATCGATAGACGTACGGTGGGTTCCCACCGCTGGCATCCGCGTTGAGCAGGGCCGCGGATCGAGTTGGATCCAAGGGGTCAATCGTCGAGGGCGTCGCCCGAACGCTCAGCCGCAACGCACTGATATCGACGGCCAGAAACCCTCTGAATCGGCCCGGGTTTATCGGAGAGCCCATTATGAGAGAGGATGGCTCCGATGCCCCGACCCAGCAAGTATTCCCCCGAGTTGCGTGAACGTGCCGTTCGGATGGTCTTTGACCATGCCC
>Ga0187893_10003979_pt1 | contig 28889 bp, 25 predicted proteins | sample MA1701074metaG_FD_139574 | JGI IMG/M metagenome (GOLD analysis project Ga0187893, IMG submission 139574) | White microbial mat communities from a basaltic lava cave in the Kipuka Kanohina Cave System on the Island of Hawaii, USA - MA170107-4 metaG ...
GAAGCGGACTTTGCGGAGAAGGTCCGGGGCCTTGTAGCTCACGAAGTAGAAGGTGCCTTCCTTCTGGCGGATGCGGGTGGCGAGCATGCCCTGGATTCTATCCCGGATTCACCCAAATCAAACTGGATGATTTGGGTTCACTTCTTCTCGATTCGGTAGAGGTGGGTCTGGGTCCGGATGAAGAGGGCCTTCCCGGCGATCGCGGGAGTCCCCAGGCAGCCGCTCTCGAGCTTGTTCCGGGCGAGCTCGGCGAAGGTCCGGCCGGGCTTCGTCACCACCGTGGTCCCGTTTTCCCCGAAGAAGTAGATCGCGCCGTCCGCCGCGAGGGGCGAGGCGGTGAAGTTCCCGCCGCCCAGGCGCTGCGTCCACTGCGGCTGGCCGGTCCTCGCGTCGAAGCAGGTCGCGGTCCCCCCGGCGTCCTTCACCGCGTAGATCAGGTCGTCCACCAGGATCGGCGACACCTTCTGGCCGATGTCCTTGGTGGCCTTCCACGCCACCTGGTCCGAGCCAAGATCCCCGGCCCCTGGCCGCAGGGCGACCAGCTCGCAGGGGTTTGCCGTGCAGACGTAGACCAGCCCGTGCCCGAAGAGGGGCCGCGTCCCGGTCGAATGGCACTTGGACTTGTAGTTCCAGATCTCCTTTCCCGTCCGCGGATCGTGGGCCACCGCCGGCAGCGCCGCCGCCGTGGTGACCAGTTGCGGTTTCCCGTCCACCTCGATCAGCGTCGGCGTGCAGTAGTTCTTCTTCGCGTCGCCGTCGGTCGTCTTGAAGTCGTGCGTCCGGTCCGCCTTCCAGACCGTCTTCCCGGTCTTCTTGTCCAGCGCCACGACGTACTGGAAGTCGTAGCCGTCGAAGGGAAGGATCAGGAGCTCGCCGAAGAGGACGGGCGACGAGCCGGCCCCCCGCCAGTGCTCGCAAGGGAGGTCGCGGCGCGTCCAGAGGACCTTCCCTGTCTTCGTGTCCAGGCACGCCGTCCCGGGGCTCCCGAAGGTGACGTAGACCCGGCCTTCCTCGATGACCGGGGTCGGGGAGGCGTAGCTGTTGTACTTCTCCCAGAGCTTGGGCGGACTGGCGTCGAAGACCTTCGCGTTCAGCGTCACCTTGCCGCTGTCCCGGTCCACGCAGATCGCGTAGAGCTCGCCGCCGTCGGGCGTCGCGGTGGTGAGCCAGACCTGCTTTCCCCAGACGACCGGAGAGGACCAGCCCTTGAGGGGGATCGGCGTCTTCCAGGCGACGTTCTTCTCCTCGCTCCACTCCTGAGGGAGCCCCGTGGCGTCGGACAGGCCCCGGCCGCCCGGGCCGCGGAATTCGGGCCAGTTCTCGTCAGCCCCGATTCCGGGGACCGCCAGCGCTGCCGCCAGGATGAGAGCGTTCATGTCGTCCCCTTTTCTGACACCCTATATACGCCCGCGAGCCGGAGGAATGCTCCCCCCGGGAGCCACGTTCACGCCCGCCGCGCGCGGTCGACGACGCTGAGCGGACGTCCAAGATCCTCGGCCAGCCGGGCCGCCTCCGGCCGGGCGTCCCGGCCCTTGGACCGCCGGAACGGGACCGACCGGCCGTCCGACAGGTCGATCCAGATCATGCTTCCCGTTCCCGCGCCGAAGTCGCCCTGGGGCGGGGTCCTGACGAGGCGCACCGACAGTTCCGAGAGCGAATACACGGATCTCGCCGTGCGCCCGAAGGTCGACCGATCGACGACCGTCAACTCCCCCTCCTCGCGATCGATCGCAAGCGCTCGCGCGCGCACGAGCGCGAGCAGGGCCGCGATCGCCAACGGGATCCCGTAGTAGAGGGCCATGCCCAACTCCTTCTTCTCCGGCGTCGGGCGGATCCACGCGAAGATCGCGAAGGCCAGGGCGCCCCCGAACAGGGCGATGGACCAGCCGAAATGACGCTCGACGTAGAGCACCCGTCCTTCGCGCTCGACCCGCTTCACGCGCCTGGTCTCCCTCCGGGGCCTCGAACCGGGGACACGCCGCCGGCGGCCTGATCGAGGGCATGGCCGCGGCTACCGCACGATCCACCGCGCCTTGTAGAGCCGCTCCCCCGGGAAGGCGAGCTCTCCCGGCGGGTCCAGGAAGCGGACGCGGGGAGCCCAGAAGCTCGTCTCCGCCCGCACGTAGACGGTCCGGCCGGTCCGAGGGTGGACGTCCGCGCTCTTCACCTTGTCCGTCTCCGGGAAGCCGTCCGGGATCTCGAAGAGCTTGCGGTCCCGGTCGAAATACCAGACGCTCGGATTCGTCGTCAGGAGAAGCCGGGGCGAGCCCGGCACGGGCCGGAGGTCGTGGCCGCCCGCGTCGGGAAGCGCGAAGGTCTCCGCCCGCTCGAGGGAAGGCGAGGCGGTCTCCCAGTCCCTGAGTCGGTACGCGCGGAGTTCCCGCTCGCCCAGGGCCCAGAGGATGTTCCGGGGCGCGTCCCAGGCGAAGCCGTGGGCGGAGAGGAACTCGTCGTGGAAGAGGGGCGTCATCGGGGTGCCGAGGTCGAAGAGGACGACCCGGTTCCCGTCCTTGCCGTACGAGCCGGCCACCACGACCCGATCGCGGGGGAGGAGCTCGGCGGAGTGGGCGTTGACGACCGCCGCCCACCAGAGGGCCCGTCCCGAGGCGCGGTCGACGAGCGCGGCCGCGCCCCCCGAGGCGGTGACGAGAAACCTCGCGCCGCCGTCCACGGGCTTGCACTCGTCCATGCCCCGGAACTTCGGGCGGAGCTCCTCCGGAATCTCGGGCCGCTCCGCCGCGCGCCAGCTCCAGGACTTCTTCCCGTCGGGACCGGCGACGAAGACCTCCTCGCCTCCGCAGAGCACGAGCTCGTCGGGCCCCTCCGGCCGGGCGTCCCGGGCGCACGCGCCCACGAGAAGGAGCGGGACGAGGGCCAAGCCGCGCATCCCTCCCGTATAGCGTTTCCGCTGGAACTCGGGAAGGTTTTCCCGTATGGATGAGCCCATGACGAACCCTTCCCCCATCCGCACCACCGTCGTGGGCAGCTATCCCATCCCGTCCTGGCTCGCCGCCCAGCCCTCGACCCCCGCCCTCCGGGACGCGGTCCTGGTCGCGGTCCGCACCCAGGAGCTGGCCGGGATCGACGTCGTCTCCGACGGCGAACTCTCGCGCTTCGACGTGAACCATCCCGAGACGAACGGGATGATCGAGTACTTCGTCAACCCGCTCGGGGGCGTCTCGACCTCCTTCACGCGCGCCGAGATCGAGGAGTTCCGCGCCCTCCCGGGGATGCGCTTCCGCACGCGACCCGCGGCCGTCGTGCGGGGCCCGCTCGACGAGGGCGAGCTCAACCTCTCGGGCGCGTGGGAGCTCTTCCGGGGCCTGGCCTCCCGCCCCACCAAGTTCACCGTGACCAGCCCCTACATGCTCGGGAAGACCCTCCTCGACCGGCACTACCGGGACCGGCGCGAGCTCACGATGGCATTGGCCGACGTCCTCCGCCGCCAGCTCGAGGGGATCGACGCGGACGTGGTCCAGGTGGACGAGGCGAACCTTCCCGGCTCCCCCGAGGACGGCCAGTGGGCGGCCGAGTCGATCAACCGCGTGCTCAAGGGCGCCCGGAAGGAGAAGGGGGTCCACCTCTGCTTCGGGAACTACGGAGGGCAGACGATCCAGAAGGGCTTCTACAAGAGCCTGCTCCCCTTCTTCAACGCCCTGGACTGCGACCACCTCGTCCTCGAGTTCGCGCGGCGCGGCTACGACGAGCTCGAGGCGTTCCGCGACCTCAAGCCCTCGATCGCGCTCGGAATGGGCGTCATCGACATCAAGGACAATGAGGTGGAGTCTCCCGACGCCGTGGCGGCGGCGATCGAGAAGTCGGTCAAGACGCTCGGCCGGGACCGGATCCGCTGGGTCCACCCCGACTGCGGCTTCTGGATGGTCTCTCGCTCGGTGGCGGACCGGAAGATGCGGGCGCTCGTCCAGGGACGAGACAAGTTCCTGGGGAAGGCGTGAGGCGCGCCGGGCCGGTCGCTCTCCTTCTCCTCTCCGCCTGCGCGGGGGACGGCCCCGTCCGAGCGTCCACGGCGAAGCTCTACCACCTCCGCAGCGGCGAGACCGCCGAGTGGCGGCATTACGCGGGGCGGCCGGACGGGAAGGAACTCGTCCTCCGCTTCAGCGGCCTCCCGAACGAGGGCGAGCACTCCCTCTTCCTCTGGCAGGACAACGTGAAACACGCCTGGACCGTGGAGCTGAACGGCCGGAGGCTGGGGGAGCTCCACCGGCAGGAAGTCCCCACGACCTGCGCGCTCGCCGTCCCTCCCGGGACGCTCAAGGAAGGGGAGAACGCGCTGGCCATCCGCCCGTCCCGCGACAAGGAGGACGTCACGGTCGGCCTGATCCGCCACGACCCGCGGCCGCTCTCGGTCGTCCTGGGGGAGGCGAGGCTCGACGTCGAGGTGACGGAGCCTTCCCGGGGCGCCATCCCCTGCCGGATCACGGTCGAGGACCTCGCCGAGGGCGCGCTCGCCCCGCTCCGCGCGGCTCCCGGCCAGCGGCTCGCTGTCCGTCCAGGCGTCGTCTACGCGCCGGACGGCAAGGCTTCGATCACCCTCCCCGCGGGATCGTACCGCATCTCGGCCGGCCGCGGCTTCGAGTACGGTCTGGCCTCCCGGGTGGTCGAGCTCGCCGCGGGAGCCGGCGAGGCGGTCCGCCTCGAGATCCGGAAGGAAGTGCCCACCGGCATGCTCGCGGCCTGCGACCCGCACGTCCACACCCTGGAGCTGAGCGGCCACGGGGACGCCTCGGTCGAGGAGCGGATGGTGACGCTCGCGGGCGAGGGCGTCGAGCTCCCCGTCGCGACCGAGCACAACAAGCACGAGAGCTACCGGGCGGCGGCGGAGAAATCGGGCCTGTCGCGCTTCTTCACCCCGATCGACGGGAACGAAGTCACCACCTCGAAGGGCCACTTCAACGTCTTCCCCATCCGGCCCGGCGCGGCCGTCCCCGACGCCAAGGTCACCGACTGGCCGAAGCTCATGGAGTCGATCCGCGCCGCCGGGGCCCAGGTGGTCGTCCTCAATCACCCCCGGAGCAGTCACAACAACTTCGTCCCCTTCGCGCCGGAGAACTTCAATGGCGTGACGGGCGAGAACCGCCGAGGCTTTGAGTTCTCGTTCGACGCGGTCGAGCTCGTGAACTCGGGAGCGCTGCGCTCCGATTTCATGGAGGTCTACCGGGACTGGTTCGCGCTCCTCGACCACGGGTACCGGGTGACCGGCGTGGGTTCGAGCGACTCGCACGACGTGAACCGGTACATCGTGGGCCAGGGACGGACCTACGTGGTCTGCCAGGACGGCGATCCCGCGCGGATCGACGTGGCGGAGGCGGTGAAGAGCTTGAGGGAAGGCCGCGCCCTGGTCAGCCTCGGGCTGCTCGCGCAGATCAAGGTGGACGGGCGCTTCGACGTGGGCGACCTCGCGACGGGGCTCAAGGACGAGGTGGCGGTCGATGTCTCGGTCTGGGGCCCCTCCTGGACGAAGGCGGAGGAGATCGCCCTCTACGCGAACGGAACCCGGATCCGGGAGGCGCGGGTCGAGGGGATTGCGGCGGGGCTCAAGGCGCGGGCGCTCTGGACGATCCCCCGGCCCGCCCAGGACACGTATCTCGTCGCGATCGCGACAGGCCCGGGCGTCCGCGACGTCGCGTGGCCCATCCCCTACCCCTACCAGCCGAGCTCCCCGGACTGGACTCCCCGCGTGATCGGGTCCACGAATCCCGTCTGGCTCGACGTCGACGACGACGGGACGTTCACCGCGCCCCGCGCGTGGGCGAAGCGCCTCATCGCGCGCCACGGGACGGACCCGGCGAGGCTCCTCCCCGCGCTCGCGCCGTTCGACGCGTCCGTGGCCGCCCAGGCCGCCAGCCTCCTTCACGCGGCGGGGCGGGACGTCCGGGCCCTCCCCCTCGACGGCCTCCCCGAGCCCGTCCGGCGGGGCTTCGGCGCGTATGTCGGAACCCTCAAGAACTGAACCCAAATCAAACTGGATGATTTGGGTTCAGGGGTCCGGCGCGGCGTCCGCGGGTAGCCCAACGGACCCCCCGGCTATTGCGGGGAGGGCTGCTCGTACCGCAAGCCGTCTTCCCCAATCCGGTGCGGCCGGATCGGCTCCAAGATTCCCTGGATGTTCCCCCTCATCCGGGAGAAGGACCGGAGCACGAACGTGGCGCGGACGCCGTGCGTCACCTCCATCTTCACGAGGCCGAAGCCCTGCGCGTACCACTCGTAGTCCGTCGCGACCGGACTCCCCTCGCGGGTCCGGCGGCGCACCTCGAGCCTGGTGGCGGTCCTCCTGCGCCCCTTGAACTCGATCTCCTCCTCCCCCAGCACCGTGCAGTCGGCCACCTCCTTCTCGGACGGGAGGTCGATGGTCCAAGAGTCCCCTTCGACCATCGGGAACCGGAGGAGGAGGTGCTCGCGCCCTCCCTGGAAGGTGACGACCCCCTCCGCCGTATGGCGCATCGGGAGCTCGCGCCTTCCCAGCATCGGGAGCTTGTAGACGACCCGGCGATACCGCCGGCCTCGGACCTCCTCGTCCCCGGAGACCTCACGCTCGAGGGTCAGGCCGCCCGGCCCCTCGTACACCCAGAGGAGTTCCCCCTCGAGCGGGTAGCCTTCGTAGCAGACGATCGGGACCTCCTCGGCCCGGCGGCGCGCGAGGAAAAGGCAGGCCGCTCCCGCCAGCGCCAGGAGGGCAGCAGCTGCCCCGAGCTTCTTCACGCCCGGTCCCCCGAGATGATGAAGATCATCCCGCCGTGGCACGTGGCGACCTCGAGGTTCCGGAGGTGGGGGCGAAGCGCCCGGAGGGTCCGGCGCCGGAGGTCAGGCCACCCGCGGCGCCGCAGGTTCGAGAACATGAAGCCGGGGCCGACGAACCAGCCGGGCGGAAGGGAATCGTCCACGATCACGATCCTCCCCCCCGGACGGACGGCTTCGACGAGGGGCTCGACGACCCGCTCGTCGAGGAGCGTGCTGATCACGTAGGTCGAGATCGCCGCGTCGAACGAGCCCGGCCGGAAAAGCCGCTGGGACGCCCGGGCCTGGAGGAGCCGCGCTCGGGGCTCGCGGCATTCCCGGAGCATCTCGCGCGAGAGGTCGGTCCCGACCACGAGCCCCCCGGGCCCGACCGCGTCCGCGAGGAGGCGGAAGCTGAGCCCGGTCCCGCAGCCCAGGTCGAGCACGCGCTGGCCCGGCCGCAGGCGGAGCGCCTGCACCGCCCGCCGGCGGTACGCCATGTCCCCGCCCAGGGAGAGCGCGCGGACGATCGCGTCGTACCAGCGCGCGCGCGCGTCGTAGGATCGGCGGACGAGATCCGGAGCGGCGGACGGAAGCTCCACGGCGTGGATTCTAACCGAAGACGCGCGATCGAAGGGCCTCCCGGCCCCGGCTCAGCGACGGCGCTTCCGGTGGAGGATCCATCCGACCGCAAGGAGGACGACCTCCATGCCGGTGGCTCCGCAGCCGCCGCCTCCTCCCCCGCCGCCCCCTCCCCCGCCGCCCCCGACCGGGACGCTCGCGGGATCCAGGGGATCCGAGCCCGCGGCGATCTCGGCGCCGTCGAGATGGCCGTCCCCGTCCGTGTCGGCGGCCTGCGGATCCGTCCCCGCGTTGTACTCGAGGAGATTGATCGCCCCGTCGCCGTCCGGATCGTCGCCCGGGAGCGCCGAAATCCCTCCCAGGTTCGCCTGCTCCCAGGCGTCGGCCATCCCGTCCCCGTCGGCATCGACGGGGGTGGAGAGCGGGTCGGCGGGATCCGAGCCGGCGGCAAGCTCCGCCGCGTCGCCGTAGCCGTCCAGGTCGCCGTCGGGCAGGGGCCAGCCGGAGGCCGAGGGCGTGGCGGAAACCTCGACGGACTCGGCGCTTTCGCCTGAGGCGTTCGAGGCGGTGACGACCAGGAAGGTGGTCGTGCCGTTGGCGAGACCCGCCAGGACGAAGGGGCTCGTGGCGTTCGGATGCCTCGTCCCGCCGGGGAGCGACGACCAGTTCCCCTGGTTCACGCCGGAGGAGGAAGCCAGGTAGACGGTGTAGGACGTCGCGCCCGGGACGGGGGACCAGACCAGGAGGACGCGGCCGTCGCCCGCCAGGGCGGCCGGGCCGAGGGGGGCGGGGAGGACCGAGTCGTCGTCCACGATCGTGAGCGTCGCCGTCGAGGGGCTCCCGAGCGCCGCGCCGCCGCCGGGGGAGGCGAGCACGAGGTTCACCGTCTCGTTCGGCTCGACGGCGGGTTGGTCGAGGATGGGGACCGTGAAGGTCTTGGTCGAGGAGTCCCCGTTGCCCCAGAGGAGGGTGCCCGAGGTGAAGGCGTAATCACTTCCTGCCACTGCGCTTCCATTGGCGGTACTGTACTGCACGGAGACGGCGCCGCTCGATCCCCCGTTCCGCTCGACGCTAATCGAAGCCTGCCCGGCCGCCTCGCCGACCGAGAAGGAGGATTGGGTGAACCGGAGGCTCCCGGGAGAGCTCGAGGGCCAGGCGACCGCGAAGCGGGTCACGAAGGCGTTCCCGCCGCCGGTCAGGGTCGTGTCGTAGGCCCCCGGCGTCGTGGGGAGGTCCGCGGAACCCGTCTCGCCGACCACGACCAGCCCTCCCTGGGGCTCGGCGCCGGCCCAGCGGGCGCCGTCGCTCCCGCTCCCGCCGAAGTACGAGCCGTAGAGGAGCTGCCCCGTCCCCGAGTAGACCAGGATCCCCGCATCCTGGGACCCCCGCAGGGCGGCCTGATAGGCCCCCGCCGTGACCGGGAAGTTCGCGGAACCGGTCGGCCCCGCGATGGTGATCCGCCCGGCGGCGTCCAGGGTGGGCCCGAAGAAGCTGTCGCTGCCCGAGCCTCCGGCGTAAGTGGAGAAGACCGGCTGGCCGGTCGGCCCCAGCTTCACCAGGTAGCCGTCGCCCCCGCCGCGCGGGCCGGGCTGGTGGGCGTTCACGGCCGGAAAGTTCGGGGAGTCGGTGAAGCCGGAGAAGTACGCGTTCCCGGCGGCGTCGATCGCCATCCGATGTTCGCCGAACTCGTTGCCGCTCCCGCCGAAGTAGGTGGCGTAGAGGAGCTGGCTGCCGTTCGCCGAGAGCCGGACGAAATAGGGATCGGACTCGCCGCCGTTGAACGTGGCGTCGAAGGCGCCCGCCGTCGTGGCCGCGTCCGTCGAGCGCACGATCACGTGGACGGTCGCCTGCCCCTGCGCGTCCACGGCCGCGCCGACCGCGACCTCCCCCGAAGCCACCGTGTCGGTGGAGCCGCCGATGAAGCGGGAGTAGACGATCCCGGACCCCGCCGGGTTCACCTTCGTGATGAACGCGTCGCAGGCGCCTCCCCGGTAGGAGTTCACGCGGGCGGGATTGGAGACCCCGCCCTCGTTCAGGAAGTCGCTCGACCCCGTGAAGCCCACGACGTACGCCGCCCCCTGGGCGTCCACGGCGAGCCCGCCGCGGGCGCCGTCGATCCCGCTCCCTCCCAGGTAGGTGGAGTAGAGGAGCTGGGAGCCGTCGGGGCTGAGCTTGAAGACGTGGGCGTCCAGGTTGGACCCGTGGGGGCCGAGCGAGCCGCCCCCGTTGTTCGACCTGTCCCAAGCCCCCGAGGTGGTCGGGAAGTCGAGCGAGCTCGTCTGGCCCGCGACGTAGATGTTCCCCGACGGGTCGAGCGCCAGGCCGTAGCCCCGGTCTTGTCCCGAGCCGCCCACCAGGGTCGCCCAGAGGAGCGACCCGGAGGGGGAGAATTTCGCGACGACGATCTCGTCCATCCCGAGCGGGCCGAAGGTCCGGGCGGCGGGGAAGACGGCCGTCGTGTAGCCCGCCCCGTGGCCGGCCACGACGATGTTCCCCGCCGCGTCGAACGCCACCTCCCGCAGGGTCCCGCCGCCCGAGCCGCCGAAGTAGGTGGAGAACGAGAGCGTCACCGTCGGCCCGGACGACTGGAGCGCGGCGGCCAGGCCCGCGGTCGCGAGCAGCGCCGCGAGCGTTCCGATCCGTCGGGCCATCGGGTTCCTCCTACCGGCGTTCGCCGAAGTAGAGCTCGTCGAACCACGCGACGCCGGGGTCGCCGGGCGCGGGCTCGAGGACGAGGACGAATTTCAGGCGCTGCGCCCCCGGAGGGGCGGCGAGGCGCCCCGAGAGTCGGGTCCAGTCCTGCGTGCCCCGCGCCTCTCCCAGGAGGTCGACCCGGAGCACCCCTCCGCCGGCGTTCTCCCATTCGAGGATGACGGCCGCGCGGCCCGCCGCGTCCTTCGTGCGGATCCACGCGTTCGCCTCGTACGACGTCCCTTCCGCGACCGGATGGCGCTGGAAGGCGTGCGGGTCCGCCTGGCCCCCGGCGGAGATCTGGAGCGCGCCCGAGCCGGCGCGCGCGCCGGCCGAGGCGAGCGCGTAGCCCGAGTTCCCCTTGAACTGCCATCCCCGTCCCCGGGCCTCGAAGCCGGGATCGACCAGGAGATTGGGGCCCCGGAACGGGACGGCGGCCAGGGGCAGCCCGCGGCCGACGGACGCGCGGAACCCGGCCCGGACGTCGATGAACCGTCCGTCGCGCTTCCGCGTCAGCCGGACCGCGCCCTCGTCGACTTCGAGGCGCGTGGCGGCGGCGTCGCGCGCGACGACGAAGCGGGTGCCCAGGACGCGCGCCTCCGCCTCGAGGGTGGAGACCGAGAACCGCGCGCCGCGGCCGGGAGGGACCTCGCAGGCCAGCTCGCCCTGCTCGAGGAGGATCTGGACCGGCGCCGCGGAGTCGAGGCGGACCTGGGCGCCCGGGAGAAGCCCGAGCGTCGTGCCGTCCCCGAGCGAGAGCCGCGCGACGGCGGCGCCTGCCCGGAGGGACTCGCCCTCCTCCCAACGTCCGGCCCCGCGGACTTTCCAACCGCCCCCGGCGTGCGACTCCGGAGCGCCCTCGGCGCGGGCCACCTCGAGGGACGGCCGGAGCGGCCGGTCGACCTGCGTCGGACGGGGCTCCTCGACGGGCGGCGGGGCCGGGACCGGAGGAGGCGGCTTCCGTTCCTCGGACGGGGCCGGAAGGGCCGCCGGCGGAGCCGGCGGAACGGGCCGAGGCGCCTCGGGCGGGGCGGGAGGAGCGGGGGGCACGGGAGGCTCGGGGGCCGAATGGGGGACCGGCGGCGGAGCCGGCGGGCGGGGAGGCTCCGGGGCGGGCGCGGGCACCATGGGCCGAGGCGGCCGGGCTGAGACCTCTTCCGGCTCCTCGGTCCTCCGGGCGGCCGCGACCGCGAGGAGGACGGCCACGAAGAGCCCGGCCGCGGCGGCCCAGGCCCAGGCGGCGGCGGGGGCGCGGGCGGGGAGGGCCGCGCGACGGGAACGTGGGGGCAGGCGGCGGGCCCAGTCGTCGCGCTGCTCGAGGACGGGCAGAATCTCGCGGAGCGCCGCGTCCTGCTCGGCCGCGCGGAGGAAGTCCCGGCAGGCCCCGCGGTCGGAGCGGAGGATCGCGTCCAGCGTCCGGACGTCCTCCTCGCCGGCGGCGCCGTCCAAGAAACGGGAGACGAGGGCCTCGAAGTCGGCGTTCACGCCCCCGCCTCTCCCGCCCGGCCGAGCCGGGCGTCCACGCACTCGCGCAGCGCGCGGCGGGCGCGCATGACGATCATGCCGACGGCCGCGAAGCTCTTCCCGACGCGTCCGGCGATCGCCTCGAGGGACAGGCCCTCGAGATATCGGAGGCGCACCACCTCGCGCATGGGATGCCCGAGGCGCCGGAGGCAGGATTGGAGCTGCTCGCGGCGGGCCCGGGTCTCGCCGCCCAGCTCCTCCGCCACGCCGGCCAGATTCTCGAGCGCCTCCCCCGAGAGCGACTCGCCCCGCCGGGCCTTCCGCTGCCGCCACTTGAGGATCTCGAAGCGCGCCACGCCCACCGCCCAGGCGCGGAAGGGCCGGGCAGGATCGTAGCGGCCGAAGCTCTCCCAGAGGACCCGGGAGACCTCCTGGAGCAGGTCCTCTGCGTCGTGGAGGTCGCCGGTGGCCGCGAGCAGGTAGGCGCGGAGCAGGGTCTGGCTCTCCAGGTAGGCCTGGAGGAACTTTCCGTGATCGAGCTTCGCGCCGTCCGTCATCGTCGGGGCCCCTCACCCAAGCGTGGCCCGCTCCCTGCCGGCAAGTACCCGGGGAGCCGATGAATCTCCTCGCGGGAGGGCGGGATTTAACGCGAAAAGCGCGGGGCGGTCGCGGCCCGCCAGATCGATTCCCATGAGGCGCCGGCGAGGTCGAGACGAGGGCCGGAGTCGACCCGCGAATTCGGAGGGCTAGCGCCTGGACTCGGCCTTGAAGTAGGCGTCCTTGCCGGGGAAGTAGAGGGCGAAGGGATAGGCCTGGTCCATCGGGTGGTCGCCCCGGGAGAGCTCGAACGCGATCCCCAGCGGGGCCCGCCCCGGCCGAGCCCACTCGCCCGGAGGGCCCCAGTGGTCGCCCAGGGCGACGACGTCGAAGCGAGTGAAGGACTTCCTCGACGGGTCGTACTCCAGCGCTCCCGAGAGGGTCGCCTCGTAGCCCGCCTTCGAGTCCGCGTCCCCGATCCGCACCGCGCCCTCGAGCGACAGGCGGATCGTCGGCGTCGCCCGGTCCACCCGCAGCGTCATCCGCGCCTCGCGGACCTGTTCTGGCTTCCAATAGCCCAGCCAGCCCTGGGTGCCGTTCTTGAGGTGCATCCGGACGATCCGGAGCCGGACGGGGTCGGGCACCGGGAAGGTCGCCCCGGCCTCCGGTTCCGGCGGGACCAGCGAGCGGACTTCAGCGCCCGTCAACCAGAGGACGTCGCCCATCGGCTCCGCGTAGAGCCGCGCGGGGAAGCGCTTCTCGGACTTGTCGATGATCCACTTCGGGAAGGACTCGGGATTTTCGCGGACGTCCCGGTCGGTGATGATGGCGGGGGCGCCGTCCGCCCCGCGCTTCATCGGCCGCATGTAGACGCGGACCGCCAGGCCGCCCTCCGGGAGACGCGGGGCCTCGATGCGCGGCTCTTTCACCTTCCGCCGCTCCTCATCCGGGAGCGCGCGCCACTTCTTGAGCGCCTCCGAGGGGTATCCGTCCAGCTTCTCGCCCGAAGGGGTCTGGACCCCCTGGCTGTTCCCGCCCCCGCCGTTCAGGAACCCGAGCGCGACCGGAACGAAGTTCTCGCGGACCATCCGGACGAAGGTTTCGTGGTAGCCGATCTCCGACCGGCCGATGAGGCCGCCGTGTCAGCACTGGCCGAGCGGCTCCCCCGCCATCGTCCAGACATAGAGCGGCTTGTCCTCGGCCGCCGCCTTCCGCCGGGCCTCCGCAAGGTCGCCCAGCCAGGGGATCTCCGCCCACTTCCATTCGCCCGGCTGCGGCTTGATCCGCCGGTGGATCGTCTCGAAGTCCGCCTCCGCGGCCTGGGGCAGGAGCGCCGAAAGCGCGAGGAAGAATCCCATGCCGGCTCTCCTCCGAATCGGACGGGCATAAGGGCCTCGCCCGGGGCACCCGGGAACCGGCCCGCCTCCTTCGATCAACCGGCCGGCCGGAATCGGGTAGGGGAAAGGGACGGGGCCGCGGTTTTCGCGTGCCTCCGGGATTCCGTTCGGTCATGATGGGAGCCGTGGAGCCCCTCCTCGCCGCCGTCCTCCTCCTCGCCCCGGCCGGGCCCGGTCAGGAGACGGACGTCCAGTGGCCCTCCTTCCGCGGGCGCCATGCCCGCGGCGTGGCGGAGGGGCACCCCGCCCCCGCGGCGTGGAACTCCGAGGGCGCCGACGGCCGGGTCCTCTGGAAGACGCCCGTCCCGGGCCTGGGGCATTCGAGCCCCGTCGTCTGGGGCGGCCGGCTCTTCGTCACGACCGCGATCAGCGGGAGCGGGAGGGACGAGCTCCGCGTGGGCCTCTACGGGGACATCGACCCCGTCGAGGACGCCTCGCGACACGCGTGGAAAGTCTACGCCCTCGACGCGGCGACGGGAAAGGTGCTCTGGGATCGGACGGCGCACGAGGGGGTCCCGAAGGTGAAGCGCCACACGAAGGCGTCGCACGCGAACTCGACGCCGGCCGTCGACGGGAGCCGCGTGGTCGCCTTCTTCGGCTCCGAGGGGCTCTTCTGCTACGACCTGGAAGGCTCGCTGCTCTGGAAAAAGGACCTGGGCGTCCTCGATTCGGGCTACTTCCGCGTCCCCGCGGCCCAGTGGGGCTTCGCGAGCTCGCCGCTCCTTCATGACGGGAAGGTCTACCTCCAGTGCGATGCCCAGAAGGGCGGCTTCGTGGCGGCGTTCGACCTCGCCGACGGGCGCGAGCTCTGGCGGACGAGCCGGGAGGACGTGCCGACCTGGAGCAGTCCGACGGTGCACGTCGAGGGGGAGCGCGCGTTCCTCCTCGTGAACGGGTGGAAGCACCTCGGGGGATACGACCTGGCGACGGGCAAGGAGGTCTGGCGGATGAAGGGCGGCGGGGACATCCCCGTTCCGACGCCGGTCGTGGCGCACGGCCTGGCCTACTTCACGAGCGCGCACGGGGGCCTCCCGCCGCTCTACGCCGTGCGCCTCGGCGCGGCGGGGGCGCTGCCGCCGCCGACCCCCGAGGCGCCCGGCGAGCACCTGGCCTGGTTCCACCCGCGCGAGGGGTCGTACATGCAGACGCCGCTCGTCGTGGGGGACCACCTCTACGTCTGCCGCGACAACGGGACGCTCTCCTGCTTCGAGGCTCGGACGGGTCGCAAGCTCTACCAGGAGCGTCTTGCGACGGGAGCGGGCTTCACCGCCTCCGGCGTGGCCGCCGACGGGAAGCTCTACTACGCGAGCGAGCCCGGCAAGGTCTACGTGGTGAAGGCCGGCCCGGAGTTCAGGCTTCTCGCCGCGAACGAGATGGGCGAGACCTGCATGGCCACGCCCGCGATCTCCCGGGGCGTTCTCTTCTTCCGCACCCGCGGGCACGTGGTGGCGGTCCGCTGACCGGGCCGCCCCTCTTTTCCGGACGGCGCGGTCCTCGGCCGGAGCCCGGACGTCGCGAAGCGAGTCCCGTCGAGGAAGTGCCGGAGCATCCCGGACGCGGCGTTATCGGGGTGCGAAGGGTCGTCGATCCTCCTCCTTGAGCGCGGCCTTCCGGTCTGCCGGCGGCGCCTCGAACTCCTTCCGGGTCGCGCCGAGGATGAAGTTTGCTATCATGGCGACCTCGAGATTGAGGGAGGTCCACATGCGGCGGGTCCCGCTCTTTCTCCTTCCCCTTCCCGCCCTGCTTCTTGCCACGGGTTGCGCCACGATTTTTCCCCCGCGGGAACGGCTGATCCGCGTGACGAGCTTTCCCGAGGGAACGACGGTGCTTCTGGACGGTGAGCCGGCGGGGGTCACCCCGTGCTTCATCTCGGTCCGGCACCGGAGCCCGGGAAGCCTCGCTTTCGAGAAAGAGGGCCACGAGCGGTCGGAGCTCCAAATCGGCCGAGCCGTGAACGGAAGGATCTGGTTCAATCTCCTCTGGATGACGGCGTTCCTCCCGCTGACCGCCGTGAGCCACGCGGCGACCGATGACGCCTCGTGGCGGGACGATTTCGCGATCGCCGGCGGCATCACCGCGGCGGGCCTGCTCGGGAGCTTCATGGTCGACGACGCCGGCGGGAACTCGTCCACCCACTCGACCGCGTCCATCCACGTGACCCTGAGGAAGCGCGAGGCCCGATAGGCATGGCCGCGTCCCGCGCGCCCTCCTGCGGGCTCCTCCTCCTCTCCGACCTGGCGGCTTGCGCCGCGCGCGCGGTGTTCCCTCCTGAGGCCCTTCGGTGGGAGATCGTGCTTCTGGAGCAGGTGGGCGGCGGCCGACCCTTCGCCTTCGAGGCCCTGGCCTACCTTCCCGGCGGCCGGCCCGCGGAGGGGACGAGGTTCACCGGGGAGATCCGCCTGGAGGTCGCCCGCCGCGGGGCGGATGCCGCCTACCCCAGGATCCGGAGGCGGCCGCCGTCCAGATCGACCAGGTAGACGCGCAGGGGCGTCTTGGCCGGGCCCTCGAGGACGGTCCCGTCCGTCTTGTAGCGGCAGCGGCCGCCCAGGCAATCGAGCCAGCCCTTCTCCGCGTTGTAGCGGACGTCGCTGCGGCAGCGATGGCAGCGGATCGAGGTCCCGCCGAAGCCGATCTCCGTCCGCCAGACGAGGATGGGCTCGGAATGTCCCGGGAGCAGCACTCTCACCTGGCTGCCCGGGGTCGACAGACCCGCCGGCACCGGGAGCGTCCGGTCGGCCTCCGCGTCCACGACGGGCGCGGGGTTCACGACGCAGGCGGCCAGGAGCGCCAGAACGAACGGCGGGAACACCCGACGGAAATGCCTCATGTCTCCTCTCCTCTCTCCTCCGGGAATGCACCGGGATTCTATCGCGGCCGGGCCGGAAGGCAAGGGCGGATCGCTCAGGAGGGTTTCCGGGCCCGGACCGGCCGGCCGCAGAAGGGGCAGTCCATCTCGAGGCCGTCGAAGTCCGGCGGGACCTCGAGCGTCCGGCCGCAGGCGCAGGGGAACTCGATCATCGCGACGGGAGGGATGTAGCGGTCGGGATGCGGGCCGGCCTCCGGGGCCGCCCGCTCCGCGTCCAGGATCTCCCGCGCGCGGGCCGCGTCGGGCTCGGCGACCGCGATCACGTAGGGGACGAGCGCGGTGCCCAGGCCGATGGCGTAGTCGGCTCCGCCCGCGTTCTCGAGCACGGACTCGATCCCGGCCCTCCGGAGCTCGACCCGGAGGAGCTCCGCCTCCGTGTGTTTCGTCGAGCTCCAGACCTTGACCAGACGCGCGGCGGCGGACGGCGGGACGCAGGAAGGCGCGACGAGCGGGACGCCGCAGTCCGCGCAGGCCTTGAAGCCCGGACGGTACTCCGAGCCGCAGGAGGGACAGACCGGGCCCTCCCGGCCGGGGAAGCGGGCGCCGCCGCAGTTCGGGCAGCAGGCCGTGCCCTCGCCATTGTGCTCGCCGCAGCGGGCGCAGAACCACATGAGCGCGAGTCTATCGCGCGGCGCTCGGGACGGCCAGCTCGATCCACTCGTCCTCGGGGTCGTCCCCGGCCTCGACCTCATAGGGGCCGGGGCGCCCGAGGGTGACCGACCTCGTCCGGAGCTCGCCCTTCTCCTTCCAGGCGTGCGTGATCCGGACGGGCGACGGCGCGGGCGGCCGGTCCTCGACGCAGTGGGCGTAGATCCGGAGGTTGTTGACGCCCGGGTCGCCCACGTAGCGGACGAGGACGACGGGCGCCGGGGCGTCGAGCTTCACCTCGACGTCGGCGTTGTAGTGCCAGTGGGCGTTCCCTGCCGGCACCTCGGCCCGGTAGAACTCCTTCCAGTCGCGCGGCTCGCCCGCCGCCCAGGCCATCGAGTTCCTCGTCTTTGGGGCGTTCTCCCCCTGGTGCGTCGTGAAGTTCCCGCCCGCCGAGAACCACGCGACCTTCATCCCCGGCGGGGCCTGGACCTTGGCGACGAAGGGGCCGCGCGCGCGGCTCGTGGAGCGGGCCGCGTCGAAGTCGGCCGGCGGCTCCGAGAGGCGCTTCAGGAAGTCCTCCCGGTCGTTCCCGCAGGTCCGGATCTCGACGACGTGCGAATCGAGGCCGTGGTGGTCCCCGGTCACGTAGCGCATCTCGTTTTTCCCCTTCCGGAGCGAGGGGAGGGAGGCGGGGTGGACCTGAACCCAGGTGGTGACCTCGAGCGAGCGGACGACGCCCCCCTCCTTGAGCGACAGGCGCAGGAGATAGCCGTACCGGCCGGACGCGTGCGCGGTCAGGTCGTGGGTCCCGGCCGCGTCCCCCAGCTCCTTCCACGTCAGGCCGTTGTCCGTCGAGACGGAAAGCGCGGCCCCCTCCGCGTCGATCTTCGCGACCGACGCCTCGCGGTCGTCCTCGGCCGTCTCGAGCTTCCCCACGATCGGCACGATGACGTAGGGGCTCCGCACCTCGAAGATCGCGAAGCCCTCCCCGGCCGCCGCGAGACCCGCGGGGCCGGGCTTCACGTTCCTCGCGTCGGCGACGCCGTCCTCGAAGTCGGCGGACTTCTCCGTCAGGTCCGGCCGGTAGACGAAGCGGCCGTTCCCGCGGTCGTGGACGCTCCAGCCGACGTGCTTGCACTTCGGGCCGCGCGGCTCGCGCTCGAGGATGGCGCGCATCGCCGGGTTCTTGTGATAGGACTCGTGGTGGTTCCAGCGGTCGCCCTGCGGCTTCCACCAGCGGGTGAAGGTCTCCCCGCGGCGAAGGACGTAGTCCATCGTGTGGCCGCCCATGCTGACGCCGTGCCGCGGGTGGACGGCCGTCGTCGCATAGACCTTCCGGGTGTTGGCCAGGTTGTCGAGAGGGAAGAAGGTCGGGCTGTTGGGGCCCTTCCAGAGGGAGTCGTCCTTCTTCGCCTCCTCCATCGAGGCGAGCGTCCCGTCCTCGCGGCGGAAGACGGCGCGGACGTCGAGGTCGAGGTAGTGCCACTTCCCGTCGTAGAAGACCTCGCCCACGACGTGCCCCCAGCCCGGGAGGTTGAGCGTCCGGGACGGGCCGATCCCCATGTCCTTCATGATCCCGGCCGCCGTGGGGCCCATCATGTCGCAGTAGCCCAGGCTGTAGACGTTGATCATCTTGACCGGGTCGCGGATGTAGCCGAAGTCGTAGAGCGTGTCCGTGCCCTCCCACGCGCCCGCCCCCATCGGGTAGATCCCGGTCCGCCGGTCGACGAGGTACGTGTAGATCTCGAAGACCTTGGCGTCCCCCTGGAGGTCGCGCCAGCGGGGGTACTGGGCGAAGGTCTTCATGCTGTAGGCGTCTGCGTTGTGGGGCGAGAGGACGCGCGGGGCGTGCTCGTGCGCCGCCGCCGGGAGGGCCGCGAGCGCCAGGGCCAGGACCGTTCGTCTCATCGCGTCGCCTCCGTCACGGCCCTCACGAAGTCCTCCCGGAGCTTTCCCGCCTTCTCGCTCCCCCAGTACTGGAGGAAGAGGATGCCGACCACCCGCCGCTTGGGCTCCCCCCAGGCGTACGTCCCGCTCGACCCGCCGTGGGCGAACGAGCCGTCCTTCAGGAGCGCCCAGCCCAGGCCGCGTCCGGGCGCTTGCTCCTTGAGCATCTCCGAGACGGCCGCTCGCGAGAGCACCTTGCCGTCGTCGTCCAGGAAGAGTTGGACGAAGCGAACGAGCTCCCCGGGATTCGAGAAGAGCCCCCCGTCGGGCGCCGTGTTCGCGATCCGGAGCTCCGGGTTGAACCGCCAGTCGAGCGCCCGGCGCCCCTCGCGCTCGCGGTAGATCGACGAGACCCGGCCGGGATCCGTCGGCACGAACGTCGAGTCCCTCATGCCGAGAGGCTCGAGGAGCGTCTCGCGGACGTGGACGGCGTACGGCTTCCCGGCGACCACCTCGATCATCCGGCCCAGGACGAAGAACGCCGCGTTCGAGTACGTCACTCGCTCGCCCGGCTTGGACGGGGGCTCCGCCTCGGCGATCGCTCGGACGATGTCGGGCAGCTCCTGGGTGAGCCACGAGTCGTCCACCGCCCCGCCCGGCCCGCGGCCCTCGCGCTTGCGCGTGGGCGGATTCGCCGGTAGCCCGGAGGTGTGCGAGAGGAGCTGTCGAACCGTGAACCCGCGCCCCTTGAATTCGGGGAGGTGCTTCTCGACGGGGTCGTCGAGCGCGATCCGGCCGGCGTCCACGAGGGTCATGACGGCTGCGGCCGTCACGGGCTTCGTGATCGACGCCATCCAGCAGAGCGTGTCCGTCCGGAAGGGGACGCCCTTCTCGGGGTCGGAGAGGCCGAACGCCTCGTGGCGGAGGACCTTGCCGTCCCGGGCCACGAGAGCGATCACGCCCGGGACCTCGTCCCGCTCGACCGCCTCCTTGACCCGCCGGAAGGCGGGCTCGAGGGCCTCTCCCTGCGCGAGAAAAACGAGACTGAGGACGAGGGAGCTCATCCGAATTCAGGAGACGAATCCGGAATCCGGAATCCGGAAGGCCCCACCCCCAGCCCCCTCCCCGCGGGGGAGGGGGTCACGATGATTCGGAGGGTCATCTTCCCGCGTCGTAGAGGACCACCTCGTCAATCAGCAGCTCGGCGCCCTCGCCGTCGACGAAGAAGAAGAGGTCGTCCACCGTGTGGCCTGCGGCGAAGGGCGTGGTCTTCCCGTCGTTCCGCTTCGCGTCGCGCGTGAAGTCGAGATACACCGTCGTCCACTCGCCCTGCTTCGCGTCCCGGAGTCGGATGTGGCGGTTGTCCATGTCCGTCAGGTCGAAGACCTGGACCTGCATCGCCGACGTCCCCGTCAGGTGGTGCCGGAAGCGGAGCATGGTCCGCTCCCCCACGGGCCGCGGCGGGTCGATCTTGAGCTGGATCCACTTCCCCTTCCCGTCCTTCCGGGGGACCGCATTCGCCGCGCCCCAGAACGTCCCCGGCGGCGCCTCCTTCGGCCGGACGATTTCGAGCGCGCCCGGGTAGTACTTGTCCTTCGACTTCGGGTCGATGCCGGTGTCGAAGGCCGCGAGGAAGATCACGCGGTTCGGGAAGGGCTCGGGCTCGGGGGGGAGCGCGGGGTCGTTCGCGAAGAAGATGACGTCGTCCACCACGAGCTCGTAGGCCTTCCCGTCGCCGGGCTTCCCCACGAAGATCTTGAGGTCGTCCATCCGCTCGCCTTCCTTGAAGGGCACGCCGGGCGTCCCGTCGTTCCGGCGCCCGTCCCGGCTGAAGCACATCGAGGCCTCGGACCAGGCGCCCTCGACGAGCCCGGAGAGGCGGATGTGGTTGTTGTCGTTCGACGAGAGGCTGAAATGCTGGAACGTGGCCTCGGTCGCGCCCTTGAGATAGTACCGGAGGTAGAGCCAGTTCTCCTTCCCCATGCAGGGGCCCGGGACGGGATTGATCCCGGTCATGAGCGCGCTCGTCTTCCCGTAGGGCTTGGGCTCGCAGCCGAGCGCGGTCTTGTTCCCCGGGTAGGCGGGGAGCTTCGCCGTCTCGGCCGGTCCGAACCACGCGTAATCGGGCGTCCGGCCCTCGAAGTCGCAGGCCGCCCAGATCCGGTGCGGGAAGGTCGCGGGCCGGGTCACCTCGACGGTCGCCCGGCCGCGGTTGCCCTCGGCCGCCTTCTTCGTCACCACGATCCGGCCCGGCGCCTTGGCCACCCGGACCTTCTCGAGCGTGACGAGGCCGTGGGCGTCGGCCACCGCTTCGCCCGTCTGCCCGCCGTTCTTCCACGCGAACCGCTCGCCCGGCTTCGGGAGGAAGGCGCGGCAGCGGCGGGGCGTGACGTCGACCGCGCAGTCCTCCGCGGGGGCGGCGTCGATCAGGTAGGCGCTGAGCTCCCAGCGGCCCGGCTCGTCGACGACGTCCAGCGGGTCCCAGCGCAGGTATCTGTTGAACTGGCCCTTCGAGTCGCCGTCGGCGGGGTCGCCGCTTCCGGGGTCGCCGTCGAGCGAGCAGCGGGTGAAGGCCGGGAGGGACCGGTCGAGCCGGAGGTCGAGCGTTCCCTTGAGCTCGGGCCCGCCGTCTCCGCCGCCCTTCGCGGTCGGGACGTGGACCCGCTCACCGTGCCCGCCCTGGCCCCAGGTGAAGAGGTGAGGCTGGCGGGTCTCCTGGAGCGCGCGGGCGAACTCCACCGCCTGCGCCCAGCCGATCGCCCCGTCGTTCTTCCCGTTGGCGAACGAGATGAAGGGGAGGCTCCGCACCGGGTCCCGCCGGAGGAGGAACGCGTTGTCCAGGTACTCGAACGACTTCAGGCCGCTCTCGTGGGGGACGCCCTGATCGACCTTCCCGCAGACGCCCTCGTAGGAGCCCCGGAACTGCGGGCTCTTGGCGGCGATGTGGACGCCGACCGAGGAGAGGGCGTACGCGAACCGCTCGGGGTAGCGGACGGCGAGCATCCCCGCGCCCGAGCCCCCCATCGAGGCGCCCGTCACGAAGACGCGGTTCCGGTCGATCTCCCACTTCGTCGCCGCCCAGTCGAGGAAGGCGAAGAGGCGCCGTGCGGTATAGTCGCGAGTCATTCCCTCCCTGAAGTCCTTTGAAATCCCGTGCTTCTCGTGGTAGGCGACCCACCAGTCGTAGGGGATCTGGTTCGAGGAGAGGAGGATCGCGCCCTCGTTCCCCCGGTACCACCAGATGTAGCCGTCGTCCAGGTTCGCGCCCCAGCAGTGGAGGTGGAGGCCCGCGGGCGCCGGGCGGGGCGCGTTCGGGGGGATCCCCACCCGATAGTCGAAGGGGCGGCTGGGGACGTTCGAGCGCGGCGGAGCCTCCCATCGCACGAAGTAGTGGAGCTCCGGGTTCGGCACGTAGTTCGCCGTGCGGGGCCGCTCGACGCGCTGGAGGACCGGGGCGCCCGGACCCACGCTCTCCTCGACCGCCTCCCGGAGGGCGTTGGCCTCCGAAAGCGACGCGCGCTCCTCCCCGTCCACGGAGACGGTGACCGCGTAGTAGGCCTTCCCGGCGGCCGCGGGGTTGTGAGCGTAGATCCCGGTGCCGGGGGGGACGGGACCCTTGCCCTCCTCGACCACGTAACGGGTCGCTTTGTGGGCGGGCTTGGGATAGACCCCCGGATAGTCCGCGTTCCAGCCCGTGAGCGGCGGGACCTCGCCGACCGGCACGAGGTCCTTCACCGACTCGATGGGCCGCTCCGATCGGTAGATCCGGTAGCGGAGCTTCTTCCCCTTCTCGATCGTCTCGCGGAGCTTGCGGAGCTCGATGACGCCGATCGACTCCTCCGTGACGGGCGGATCGACCTCCTTCCAGGTGAGGATCGTCTGCCCCGCCTCGTGGCGGGCCCGCAGGTCCGTCACCTGCGCCTCCTGGAAGAGGAGGACCAAGACGGCGATCATTCCGTCTTCGCCTTCCCGAAGTAGGCGTCCCCCGCCCGGTACGCGTTGGCGTTCTGCGGCGGGATCCGGTCGATCGGCCGATCCGTGGTGACGAGCTCGATCGCGATCCCCATCGGCCAGCGCCGGTGCTCGCCGCCGCGGTAGAAGTTGGTGGTCGCGGCCTGCCTCGAGTTCCCTCCCCAGCCCTCGCCGAGCGCGACCGCGTCGAAGCGGTCGAAGCGGCCCTTCTTCGCGTCGTAGCCGAGATACCCCAGGAAGCGGAAGTCCGCCCCGCAAAGCCCGCGGGCGTGGGACTCCTTCCCGTCGAGTTTCGCCTCCTCGAAGGGGACGCCCGTCCCGGTCTTCCCCTCGAGGCGGAGCGTCACGCGGTCGGCGGAGGCCTCTTCCACCGTGAGCGAGAACTCGGAGTTCCGGACCTTGTCGCCGGTCGAGCGGTGGGACATGTCGTTGGCGTAGAACCGGGAGATCCGCCGGTGGATCGCGTCGGGGAGGGGGAGCTTCTGCCCCTTCGCCGGGCTCGCCGGGAGGAGGGACTTCCACTCCGCTTCCGTCAGCCAGAGCTTGTCCACGTGGGTCAGGATCTGGTTCCGGCCCGCGCCCGAGCCGGGCTCCGTGCCGGGCTGGCCCTCGACGTGCCAGAGCGCCTTCCGGAGGCCGCCCTTCCCGTCGAGCTCGAGGTAGGTGAAATAGACGTTCGCGACGAGGGCCCCCGCCGGTGGCGTCATCGGCACGCCCTTCCGGTCGCCCATGTCCGAGGGGCGCTCGATCTTCGGCTTTCGCTCCTCCTCGGGAAGCGCGCGGAAGGCCTCAAGGGCCTTCTTCATGCCGTCGGCGCCGTGGTAGGAGTCGCCGCCCAGCTTCGTTCCGTTCACGGTCAGGTAGGTGAAGCCGTTCCCGACGAGGGCGACCTTCTTCAGGAACTCGCGCTCGTAGGCGGTCCCGCGGAGGTAGCCGTCGAGGATCACCGGGACGAACTCGTCCCGCAGGGTCGCGATCCGGGCGTCCTTGCCCTTGCCGTAGAAGGTCAGCACGCGACCCGTGAAGCCCTGGTGTCAGGTGGCGCCGCAGGGCTGGCCGTCGGCCGAGCACCAGACGAGGAGGGGCTTTCCCTCCTTCGCGGCCTTCTCCCTCGCCTCCTGGACGCTGGTCAGCCAGGGGATCTCTTCGTACCAGGCGAACTCGCCGCCCTGGGGCTTGACCAGGGAATGGAGCGGCGCGAAGGTCTCCGGCGTGGGCTCTTGGCCCGCCCGGAAGGGCGTCACGAGGAGCGCCAGGGCGACAATGATCCTCATGGGTTCCGTCTCCTTTCCCGGAACGGGTAGAATCCCGTGGGGGCCCGCACCTTCTCCTCAGCCGGCGCGGGGTTTTCGGGTAGACCAAACGTAAGGAGATCGGGGGATGCCGGGAGATAAGGAGATGGAAGGACCGGAACCGGCGGAACGGCGGGAGTGGACGCTCCTCCTTCGGAGCTGCCGTCCCCCGATCTCAGCGCATCTCCCGATCCCCTTACGTCTGGGAGACACACGGAGGCGATGAACCCGATCGAGACGCGGATGGGCGGGCCGGGGGGCGGATTCCCGGCCACGTCGTGGTCGGTCGTGGCCCGCCTCCGCGACCGGGGCTCCGAAGAGCGCCGCCGGCTCCTCGAGCGCCTGATCGCCTCCTACTGGAAGCCCGTCTACGGCCTGATCCGCCGCTCCTGGGCGAGGACGAACGAGGACGCGAAGGACCTGACGCAGGAGTTCTTCGCGGTCGAGGTCCTGGACGGGACGCTCCTCGAGCACTTCGACCCCGACCGGGGCAACTTCCGCTCCTTCCTGAAGGGCGCGCTCTCCAACTTCATGAAGCGCTCGGCCCGGGACGAGGGGCGCCTCAAGCGCGGCGGCGGAACCCGCGCGTTCAGCCTCGAGATGGACGACCGCGACCTGGCCGACGCGATCCCCGACGGGCGCTCCCTCACGGCCGAGCAGGTCTTCGACCGGGCCTGGAAGCGGACGGTGCTGGCGCGGGCGGTGGGACTCCTCGAGGAGCGGCTCCGGGCGCGCGGGCAGGAGAAGTCCTTCGAGGCCTTCCGGCGCTACGAGCTGGAGCCGGAGGGGAAGGACGTGTCCTACCAGGCCGTGGCGCGCGAGCTGGGGATGAGCCCCGACGGGGTGAAGAACGCGCTCACGCGCGCCCGCGAGGAGTTCGTGGGCGCCGTCACGGACATCGTGGCCGAGTACGTGGGCGAGGGAGGCGACCTCTCCGCGGAACTCGACCGGCTCTTCGAGCCCTGATGGCGGACGTCCCGCTCACGCCCGGGGCCGAGGCGCGCCTGGCTCGGATCGTGGCCGCCCGGCAGGAGGAGCGCCGCGCCCGCCTGGCAGTCCGCCGGGGCCTGCTCTCGGAGGAGAGGCTCCGCGAGGCGCTGGCGGAGCCCGGGCCGCTCGGCGAGGTCCTGCTCTCGCGCCGCTGGATTTCGGCCGCGGACTGGGAGGCGCTCCGGGACGCTCCGGACGTCGACGGGACGCCGCCCGAAGTGGCCCCGCACGCCGCCGACCCGGCGCGGCGGCTGGGCGACTTCGTCCTGGTCTCCCGCCTGGGGCGGGGCGGGGCGGGCGAAGTGTGGAGGGCCTGGGACCTGCGCCTCCTCCGCTGGGTGGCGCTCAAGCGGCCGGCCGTCCTGCTCGACACGCCCGAGGCGAAGGAGCGGTTCCGGCGCGAGGCGCTCGCCGCCGCGCGGCTCTCCCATCCCAACATCGTCCCCATCCACCGCGTCTCGGGAGAGGAGGAGCCCCCCTACCTCGTGATGGCCCTGGTCGAGGGGGCGTCGCTCGCGGAGAACCGCCCGCCGCTCCGCGCCGCGGTCGAGGCGGTCCGCGCCGCCGCGCTCGCCGTCCAGGTCGCTCACGGGGAGGGCGTGGTCCACCGCGACCTCAAGCCCGGCAACCTCATGATCGACCGGCGCGGGACCGCGTGGATCCTGGACTTCGGCCTGGCGGCCCTCTCGGAGGGCCGGCCCCGGCGCTCCGGCGGCGGGGCCGTCTCGGGGACCGCAGCCTACATGTCCCCCGAGCAGGCGCGCGGGGAGCCGCAGGCGGCCGAGCCCGCGACGGACATCTACTCGCTGGGCGCCACGCTCTACGAGCTCGCGGCCGGAAGGCCTCCCTACGAAGGCCGAGGCTTCGCGGAGGTGGTCGAGAAGGTGGCCCGCGAAGAGCCGCCCCGGCCGGGGCTCGCGGACCGCGACCTCGAGACGGTGATCCTCCGGGCCATGGAGCGGGACCCGCGGCGCCGCTACCCGAGCGCGGGGGCGCTGGCGGAGGACCTGGGGCGCTGGCTGTCCGACGAGCCGGTCGCCGCGCGGCCCGGGGGGGTCGTCTACCGGCTCTATCGCCGCGCCCGGCGGAACCCCGTGGTGGCCGCTCTGGCGGCCGCCGCCGTCCTCGGCGGCCTCGTCCTCTGGCTCGCGGGGTCGGGGGTCGAGCGGGGGAAGCGGCTCGACGCCGTGCGGGACCTGGCCCGGCTCTCGCTCCAGTCCGCGCTCGACTTCCGCCGCCTGGGCTCGATCGAGCGGATGCGGAGCTACCTCCCGGCCCTCGAGTCGGCCTGCCGGGACGCGCCGGAGGTGGCGGAGGTGGACTACCTCGTGGGCCGCATGCACCGGGCGCTCATGGACGACGAGCGGGCCCTCGAGTTCCAGGAGCGGGCGCTCCGGAAGGACCCGGCCTACGCGCCCGCGCTCTACGAGCGGGCGCTTCTCCTGGCCCGGCGCTACCGGCGGGACTTGCGCCGCGCGCACGAGGCGCAGAAGGCTCTCGAGGGGGGCGGCATCACCGCCCGGGAGGTGCGCCAGATCCCGATGCAGACGCTCGACCAGGTGGCGGCCTCGCGGGCGGAGCTCGGGGAGCTGCGGGAGCGGATCGTCCGGGATTTCGTCGCGCTCCGCGCGGCCTCCGCGTCCGTGGGGGAGACGACCGTGCTCGCCGCGCGGGGCCTCCTCGCCTACCACCTGGGCCAGTACGACGAGGCCCTCGAAGCGCTCGAGGAGGTGGTGAAGCGGGACCCCGGTCGCGAGGAGGCCTGGGAATTCCTCGCCCGCTCGGCCCATCTACGGCTGGCGCAGGGGCCCGAGGACCTCGAGCGGCGCTGGAGCGAGGCCGAGCGCTGGTACTCCGAGGGGCTTTCCCGCGACCAGGGCTACCTCCCCCACCTCTTCGGGAGGAGCGACGTCCGCCGCGAGCGCGCCCACCACCGGATGAACCGGGGGGAGGACCCGCTCGCCGACTACGCGGCCGCCGAGGAGGACCTCTCGCGCGCCCTCTCGCTCGACCCCGGGAGCGCGGAGGCGGCGGTCCGGCGCGGGGCGATCCGCGCCACCCGGTCGCTCTACCGCCTGAACCGGGGCGAGGATCCCCTCCCCGACCTCGCGCTCGCCGGGGAGGACCTCACCCGGGCCCTCGCCCTCGAGCCCGGCCGCGCGGAGGCCGCCGCCCGTCGCGGCTTCGTCCGATCCCACCGCGGCCTCCGGAGGATGGCGCTCGGGGAGGACCCGCTGGCCGACTTCGCGGGGGCCGAGGAGGACTTCGCCCGCGCGGAGGCCCTCGACCGCGGGACGGACGGCCTCTTCATGTGGCGCGGCTACATGCGCCTCCACCGGGGCCTCTGGCGCCGCGAGCGGGGCGCCGACCCGCTTCCGGACTTCGCGGCCTCGGAGGCGGACTTCACCGTGGCGATCCGCATCGACCGGGAATACGCCGCCGCCTGGAAGAACCGGGGCCAGGCGCGGACCTGGCGGGGCGTCCACGTCCGCGAGCGGGGAGGCGACCCCTCCGGCGATTTCGAGGCCGCCGGAGAGGACATCTCCGAGACCATCCGGATCGACCGCGGCTACGCGATGGCCTGGAAGAACCGCGGCTTCCTCCGGACCCAGGAGGGCCTCCAGCGCCGGGCCCGCGGGGGGGACCCGACCTCCGACTTCGAGCTGGCGGAGGAGGACTTCGAGGAGGCGATCCGGCTCAATCCGACTCACGGGGAGTCGTGGTCCCAGCGGGGCGACCTCCGCTTCGAGCGCGGCCGCTTCGGCGAGGCCCTCGAGGACTACCGCGAGGCGGTTCGGCTGAACCCCCTTCTCCGCCGGGCGATCGGGGCCCGTTTCGAGGAGTCGGAGAAGAAGTCGCGCTAGCCCGCGACCGCTTCGATCGCGCGGACCTCGTCCTCCGAGAGCGAGAAGCGGCTCGCTTCGAGGTCCTCCTTCATGTGCCGCTCGCTCGTCGTCCCGGTCAGCGGCAGCATCCCGGCCTGCTGGGCGAAGCGGAAGACGACCTGTTCGGGCGTCGCCCCGTGCCGGCGCGCCAGGTCCCGGAAGCCGGGATCGGCCAGGACCTCCGGGTTGGCGGTGAGGAGCGAGAAGCCCTGGTAGACGACCCCCTGGTCGCGGCAGATCGCCCGCGCCTCGCGGTCCCAGCCCAGGCTCGCGAAACAGCGGTTCTGCACGACCATGGGCTTCACGGCCGCCTCGCGGCAGAAGAGCGCGAGCTGCTCGGGCGAGACGTTGCTGACGCCGACGATCCGCGCCTTCCCCGAGCGGTGGATCTCCTCGATCGCGCCCCAGACCTCCCAGTCCTCGGCCGCGAGGCCGCGCCGGAAGTGGGGCCCGTGCAGGACGTACGAGTCCAGGACGTCCGTGTGGAGATGGGAGAGCGAGCTTTCGAACGACTGCCGGACCTGGGTCGCCAGGTCCGCGTCCCGGTCGTAGGGCGTCCGATGGTCCTGGCCGCCGGCGGAGGTGAACTTCGTCTGGAGGAAGAGCTTCTCCCGCGGGACGCCCTTCTTCCTGAGCGCGAGCAGCGCCTCCCCCACCCGCGCCTCGTCGTAGTGCCGGAGCTGGTTGGCCGTGTCGATGGCCGTGAAGCCCGCCGAGACCGCCCGCTCGACGAGGCGGGACGTCTCCTCCTTCTTCCAGGCCGTCCCGTACATGAAGTCGGGCAGCGGGACTCCGTTGTAGGCGCTCAGGGCCATCGCGGCACCTCCTGGATCGTGAATGCTACCGTCCGGCGCCCGCGGCCGGGTTAGAATTCCCGCGTGGCGCGTCCTGTCAAAGCGCACTCCGACTTGCGGGTGAAAGTCCCGCACGGGCAAGCGCCGGTGCCCCCGGTAGCTGGCTCCAGTGCAGGGCCGAGATGCCCTGTGCCGAGCGGAGCGAC
>Ga0187893_10003980_pt1 | contig 28889 bp, 25 predicted proteins | sample MA1701074metaG_FD_139574 | JGI IMG/M metagenome (GOLD analysis project Ga0187893, IMG submission 139574) | White microbial mat communities from a basaltic lava cave in the Kipuka Kanohina Cave System on the Island of Hawaii, USA - MA170107-4 metaG ...
CCGCCGCTCACCGAGCTGCGCGACGTGTTCGCGCTCGAGTCGCCGGCGCGGGCGGCGCGCGTCGATGACATCGCTGCGCGTCTCCGGCTGCCGCACCTTTCGACGTTTTTCGAGCGCGTGGTCGTGCGACACGCGTAAGATTCAGACATCGTGAAGCTCCGGGAGCTGGCCGACCGCTTGGGCTGCCGCCTCGAAGGCGACGGCCACATCGAAATCGTTCGCGTCGCGGGCATTCAGGATGCGCAGCCGGGCGACCTGACATTTCTGGCCAATTCCAAGTACGAGTCGACGCTGCCGCACACGCGCGCGTCCGCCGTGCTGGCGCGCGACGAAGCACCGGCCGCGCCCTGCGCGATGCTGCGGACGCGCGATCCGTATCTCGCCTTCGCGCGTGCCGTGGCGCTCTTCGCGCCGCCCTGGCGTCCTGCGGCGGGCGTGCATCCTCAGGCCGCCGTGGCGCCGGACGCGCGCATCGGGCACAACGTGTCGATCGGCGCCTTCGTTGTCGTCGGCGAGGACGCCAGCATCGGCGATAACACGGTCGTTTTTCCCAACGTCACGATCGGGCCCGGCGCGCGGATTGGCGCCGATTGCGTGATCCACTCGAACGTCGCCATTCGGGAGCGTGTCGTACTCGGCAACCGCGTCATCCTGCAGAACGGCGTTGTGGTGGGCGCCGACGGCTACGGCTTCGTCCGGCGCGGCGACGGCACGCACGAAAAGATCCCCCAAATTGCGACCGTCGTCATCGAAGACGACGTGGAGCTGGGTGCGAATACGACCGTGGATCGCCCCGCCGTCGGGGAGACGCGGATCCGGAGTGGCACCAAGATCGACAACCTCGTGCAGATCGGCCACGGCGTCTCGATCGGTCGCAACGTGCTCATGGCGGCGCAGGTCGGCATCGCCGGCAGCACTGATATCGAAGACGACGTGATCTTCGGTGGGCAGGTGGGGGTCGGCGGCCACCTGGCGATCGGGCGCGGCAGCGTCGCGGTGGGGCAGTCCGGTGTGACGAAATCGCTGCCGCCGAAATCGATGGTCGCGGGCTACCCTGCGATCGCAAGCGAGGCGTGGCGCAAGGCGTCGGTGATCTTCAAGCGGCTCCCCGAGCTGAAGCGCCGCATCGAACAGCTCGAAGCGCGGCTCCATGCGATGGGTGGTCCTGTGGCGCCTCGCGGAGACGCGTCCGAGTGAGACGTCGAGGGATTGCGTTTCCCTTTGCTCTGTGCCTCTGTATCTCCGTGGCCTGTGGCGTTGCCACACCTGCCTCCGCGCAGACGCCCGCCGCTGAGCTGCTGTCGCGGTTCGACTTCCTGCTCGGTATGGAGTATCTCGTCGAGGACGACCCGCGGTTCGTGTGGGACGGGCGGTTCGGGGCCGAGGTCGACTTCATCGACTTTGGTCGCGGGCGCGTCACCTTCACGGGCGAATACGAGGTGCTGCTCGGCGAAGAGCTCCGCATCTTCGATCCCAATCAGGGGAACTACACGCTGGCCGCATCGCTCTCGACGCGGATGCGCGGTATCGAGGTCGCCGGCGTCTTCCATCACGTCTCGCGCCACCTGAGCGATCGGCCAAAGCGGCGAGCGATCGACTGGAACATGGCAGGTGCTCGCGTGCACGGCGCGTTCGCGCGCGGGCGGACGGACGTCGAGTCGCGCCTGGATGTGCGCGGCGTCGTGCAACGCTCGTACGTCGACTATCGGTGGGAGCTCGATACCGCCACTCGCGTGCGGGTGCGCGTCGCGCGGCGGGCGTCGGCGCTGGTCTCGGGCGGCGTCCGCGTGCTTGGGGTAGACGGCACCGGCGATCGCGGCACCCAATATGGCGCACGCGGCGAAGGGGGCGTGCGGCTGGAGGGTCAGGCGGCCGTCGTCGAGCTGTTCGTGGCGGCGGAACGCCGAATCGACCCGTATCAACTCGAATTCTCGACCGGGTCGTGGGTGACGGCCGGATTTCGGCTCCTCAGCCGCTGATGCCATAATCAACGGATATGCGTCGTCCTCTTCTGCTTCTGCGCACTGCGATCGTAGTGGCCGTGAGCGTCGTAGCGGCCGTGGCGCTGACCCCGGTGCAGGCCGCGGTCCGGCCGCCAAAGCTCCAGTACCAGATCGCCACGCTGCCCAACGGCCTGCGCGTGATCCTGTCCGAAGATCACTCGACGCCGATCGTCCACGTCGCCGTCTGGTATCACGTCGGGTCGAAGAACGAGCGGCGAGGCCGGACCGGTTTCGCGCATCTGTTCGAGCACATGATGTTCAAGGGTTCGAAGAACGTCGAGCCCGACGCGCACACGTCGATCGTCTCGAGCGTGGGCGGCCGCAGCAACGCCTACACGACCGAAGACGTGACGGTATTCTGGCAGACGCTCCCGGCGCAATATCTGCCGTTGGCGCTCTGGCTCGAAGCCGACCGTATGGCGACGCTGCGCGTCGACGACGCTGCGTTCCGGCGCGAACGCGAAGTGGTCAAGGAAGAGCGCCGAATGCGAATCGAGAACCAGCCGTACGGCCGTCTCTCGGAGATCATCTACGACCACGCCTTCACCGTGCACCCGTACAAGCACCCGACGATCGGGAGCATGGCGGATCTCGAGGCCGCCTCGATCGCCGACGTGCGCGATTTCCACAGCACGTACTACGTGCCCGAGAACGCGACCGTGGCAATCGTCGGCGATTTCGACGCCGCCCAGGCGCTGCAGCTCGCCACGCAGTACCTCGGCCGGGTGCCGAAGGCGGCCCGCGGCGTGCCGCGCGACATCCCGAAGGAGCCGCCGCAGACGAGGGAGAAGCGGGCGGTCGTGGAAGAGGCGTGGCCGCTGCCGGCGGTCGTGGTCGCCTACCACATCACGTATGACGGGCACCCCGACTCGTACCCGCTGCACATCACGTCGAAGATCCTCTCGGACGGCCAGAGCGCGCGGATTTCACGGGAGCTCATTTACAACAAGCGGCTGTGTCTGAGCGCCTTCGGCAGCGGCAATCTGATCGAGCACCCGAACCTCTTCTTCGCCGTTTGCATCGTGCAGCCCGGCCAGACACCCGAGGCGGCGGAGCAAGCGCTCATCGCCGAGTTCGAGAAGCTGAAGACCGAGGGGGTGTCGGCGCACGAGCTGCAAAGGGCGCAGAACCAGTTCGCGCGCGATTACATCCTGAGCCGCGAGACCGACGAGGACAAGGCGATGCACCTTGCGCACGCCGCGGTCATCCACAACGACATCACGACGGCAGACGGCGAGTTCGACATCTTCATGAACACCACCGTCGCCGACGTGCAGCGCGTTGCGCGCACCTATTTCAACGAGTCGAACCGGCTGGTGCTGCACGTGCGTCCGAAGGCAGGCTCGCGATGAGCGCGGAGCCGTTCGCCACCGCGGGCCATGACGGCACGAAGGCCCAGAGGCTCTATCGTGTTCTCCGGGTCTCGGTGTTCCGGTGGCTCGTCATCGTGAGTGTCGTGCTCGGCGCGACTGCCGCGGGCGCCCAGTTGGAGCGATCGGGCGACGGCCGTTTCTTCTTCTGGCCAACCGAGATGCCGCCGCGTCCGCTCGCGGCGCGCGAGGTCAAGTTCCCGCCGTACCAGATGCGCACGCTGAGCAACGGCCTGCAGGTCATCGTCGTGCTCCATCACGAGCAGCCCGCGGTGAGCGCGCGGCTGCTGGTACGCACCGGCTCGGTACAGGATCCGCCCAGCAAGATCGGCGTGGCGAGCCTCATGGCATCGCTCCTCGACCAGGGGACGGTGACGAAAAACGCTCAGGAGATCGCCGATCACATCGACTTCATCGGCGGTGCGCTCGCCACGGGGTCAGGCTCCGACTTGACGTACGTCAACGTCGTCGTGATGAAGGACTCCTTCGAGGTCGGGATGAATCTGCTCGCCGACGTCGTGCGTAATCCGGCATTCGCGGCCGAGGAGATCGACCGGCAGAAGGAGCAGACGATCTCCGCGCTTCAGGTCAGCAGCAACGATCCCGATTACGTGGCGAGCGTGCTGCTGGAGCGGCTCATCTACGGCTTCCACCCCTACGGGTTGCCGAACAGTGGCACACCCGAGACGTTGGCATCGATCAGCCGCGCCGATCTCCAGGAGTTCCACCGGCGCTACTTCGTGCCGAACAACATGATTCTGGCGATCGTCGGCGACGTCACGAGCGACGAGGCGTTTGCCGCCGCCGAGCGCGCCCTGGGCGCATGGCCACGCGCCGAGATCCCGTCGGTCGCCGTCGTCGAGCCGCCGCCGCCGACGCGTCGCATCATCGTCGTCGACAAGCCCGACGCGGTTCAAACGGAGATCCGCGTCGGTCAGCTCGCGATTCCGCGGAAGCACGACGACTACATGGCGTTCGATCTCGCCTCGAAGATTCTCGGCGGCGAGGGGGCCAACCGGCTCCACCGCGTGCTGCGGTCGGAGCGGGGCCTCACTTATGGCGCACAGGCTGATTCCCAAGCCCGCAAGCAAGCAGGACATCTCGTGGCCGAGACCGACACGCGCACCGAGACGACCGGCGAAGCGCTCCGGCTGATGATCGACGAGTTCGCACGGCTGCAGCGCGACCGGGTGTCGCAGAGTGAGCTCGCGGACGCGCAGGCGTATCTGGCCGGCAGTTTTCCCCTGACGATCGAAACGCCGGGCGACATCTCCGCACAGGTGCTGAACGTCGTCTTCTACGAGCTGCCGGTCGAGGAGATCGGCACGTTCCGCGAGCGCGTGCAGGCGGTGCGGCCCGACGACATCCAACGCGTCGCGAAGCAGTACGTGTTCCCCGATCGGTTGTCGATCGTCCTCGTCGGTAACGCGTCGGCCTTCGTGCCGCAGCTGCAGCGCGTCGGCTTTACCGACGTCGAGGTCATTCCGATCGAGGAGCTCGATCTGATGTCGGCGACCCTGAAGCGTGAAGGGCGGCGCGTCCGATCGCCTGGAGCGCCGGGAATGATGCGACCGGTGCGTCTCGCGTACATGCAGCAACAGGTCAACCCCGGGGCGGAGGACTCGAAGGGTCTCCTGAAACGGATTATCGACGCCAAGGGCGGACTCGACGCGCTGAAGCGTATCCGCACCGTTGTCGCCGACGAAGATCGCACGATCGTCACACCGAACGGCCGCACGCCGCTGCCGACCAAGACCTACGTGATTTATCCCGACAAGTTTCGGGTCGACAGCGTGCTGGCGGGCCAGCAGCTCGTCCACACGTACAACGGCGGCGCAGCCTGGGTGAAAGACCTTAGCGGCGTCGCGGCCGCGCCGGTGGCGATGCGCGACGATTTCGCCGCCACGGCCCGCCGCGACACCTACCCGATGTTGATTGCGGCTGCCGAAGGCCGGTTGATGCTGCGGCTGCTGTCCGAGGAGGGGCGGGACAGCGAGGTGCTGAAGGTCCTCGAGGTCAGCGGGACCGATTTTCCGTCGGTGCGGCTGTACATCGACGGCCAGTTCCGCATCGCCCGCCAGAGCTACACCGCCTCTGGCCCTGACGGCCTGCCCATGAAGATCGAAGAAGTCTTTTCCGATTACCGTCCGGTGGACAACGTGTCGGTGCCGTTTAGAGCGTCTGTGCTCTCGAACGGCCGCCTCATCATCGAGCGCACCATCAAGTCCGTCGCCTTCAACACCCGCATCGACGAAAAACTCTTCGACCAGCCGATCTGACGGCGTCCGGATGCGAGTCATGATTTCGTGCGGGGAGGCATCCGGCGACCTGTACGCCGGCGAGCTCGCCGCGGCGTTGCGCGTGCGCGCCCCGGTCGTGGAGATCATGGGGTTCGGCGGCCGCCGTCTCGAAGCGGCTGGGGCCTCCCTCGAGGGCGACTACAGCGGCCTGACGGTGACCGGACTCACCGAGGCGGTGCGTGTCCTGCCGCGTTCCTACGCCATGTACCGGCGGCTCGTCGCCGCCGCGCGCGCGCGGCGACCCGATGTGTTCGTCGCCATCGATTTCCCCGACTTCAACTTCCGGCTGATGGCTGCGCTGCGGCGCCTCGGCATTCCCATCGTCTATTACGTGAGTCCGCAGCTCTGGGCGTGGCGGCCCGGACGTTTGAAGACGATGCGACGCCTCGTCGACCGCGTGCTGGTGATTTTTCCGTTCGAGGCGGCGATCTACAAGCGAGCCCGCATTCCGGTCCAGTTCGTTGGACACCCCTTGATCGACCTCGCACGGCCGTCGCGGCCGCGCGCGGCGTTTCTGCACGATCTCGGCCTCCGGCCCGACGCACCTGCTGTGGCCCTTCTTCCCGGCAGCCGTCCCAACGAGCTGCGGCGGATCGGGCCCGCGATCGCCGCGGCGGTGCCGAGGATTCGCGCTGCGGTGACCGGGACACAGTTCGTCGTAGCACGTGCGCCCAACATGTCCGACGACTTGTTTACGCAATTCCAAGGCAGCGTCATCGTCCAGGACGCCACCGACGACGTTCTCGCGGCGGCCGATGTCGTGATCACGGCGTCGGGCACTGCCACCGTGCAGGCGGCCCTGCACGAGCGCCCGATGGTCGTCGTGTATCGGGTGTCCCCGCTGACATACCGCATCGGTAAGCCGTTCCTCAAAGTGGACATGTACGCGATGCCGAATCTCGTTGCGGGCCGCCGGATTGTCCCCGAACTGATACAAGACAACTGCACTCCGGATCGCATCGCGTCGGAGACGATCGCGCTGCTGACTGACGCTGATCGCCGCGCCCGGACGCAAGAGGCGCTTCGCGACTTGCGCGAGCGGCTCGGGGCGTCCGGCGCAAGCGGCCGGGCGGCGGACGCTATACTCCAGGTGGCGGCACGTGCTGCTGGCGGCGCGCGTTCTGCATAGAAGCCAGCCCAACCATGCACTCACGACTGTTCGTTGCGTTCATGGCCGTCACCATGGTGGTCGCGGCTGTCCGCACCTCTGCGATCGTATTGGTCGCGGCCGATCTGCCAACCGCTGTGGCGGAATCGAGCATCATCGTCTACGGACGCGTCGTCGACGTGCGATCGGCGGTGACGGCGCCTCCGCGTGGCATCGAAACGTTCGTCACGGTGGCCGTCGTCGACACGCTGAAAGGCAATCCCGGACGAAGCGTCACCTTCCGTGTGCCGAGCGGGCAGGTGGGGCGCTACCGGCGCGTGGTCGTCGGCGCGCCTGAGTTCGCCGACGGCGACGAGGTCGTCGTTTTCCTGCAAGGGCCACCGGCGGCGATTCCGGTGCTGTTCGGTCTGAGCCAGGGCGTCTATCGCGTGGCGCGGCAGGCGGGCGCGCCCGTCGTCATGCGCGGCAGTGCGGAGCGGCGGCCGCTCCCGCTCGAGGCGTTTACCCGCGCCATTGAGACGCTCGTGGAGACGCGGCCATGAAGTGGGTCGCACCGGTGCTGACGGCGCTCGTCGCGCTCGGACAGCCCGCGTACGCGTATCTGCACTTCACGACGACCCGCGCAGGGCAGTCCCTCACGTTGAACTGGCCTCGGAGCTCCGTGCGCTGGTTTGCCACGGACCGCGGGACGCGGGGGGTGTCGGCGTCCAATTTCCAGGCGGCGCTGGCCCGGGCGTTTGCCACCTGGGAGGCTGTGCCGACGGCGTCGATCGCCTTCCAGTTCGCCGGCTTCACCGGTGCCGAGCCGTTCGATGACGACGGAATCTCAGTCGTGGGATTCCAGGATCAGGGGGCGATGGACCGCGTGCTTGGCGCCACGGGCTTCCTGATCGACACGATTACGGGCGAGATCCTCGAATCGGATATTTTCTTCAACTCGGCGCAGCCGTGGTCGACCGCTCCATCCGGCGATCCGACGGCGTTCGATCTCGAGTCGGTGGCGCTGCACGAGGTGGGTCATTTCCTCGGACTCGGGCATTCGGCGCTCGGCGAGACGGAGCTTCGCGGCGACGGCAGCCGCCGAGTCCTCGCGTCGGGCTCGGTGATGTTTCCGATCGCGTTCGGGCGTGGCATCACGCTCGATCGCGAACTGCAGCCGGATGACATCGCGGGTGTGTCGGACCTCTACCCGCACGGCAGCTTTCGACGCGAGACCGGCATCGCGCGCGGCCGCGTTACGCGCAGCGGTGTAGGGGTGCTCGGCGCGCACGTGACGGCCTTCAGTCCTCAGACCGGCCGCATCGTTGCCGGCTTCACGCTGAATCGCGACGGGGACTTTCAAATCGCGGGTCTGACTCCGGGAGCACATGTGATCCGGGTGGAGCCGCTCGACGACGCCGAGATCGAGGGCTTTTTCAGCCGGCGGGATCCGATCGACCTCAGCTTTCAGCCGACCTTTCATCCGCGCCTGTTCATTGCGCCATCCGGCGGTGAGGGCGAGCCGGTGACGGTGGCCGTGACACCAAAGTGAGGACGATTCGTCTCGTCGTCGTCACGTTGCTCGTGACATCGGCCCCGATTTCCGCGCAAACGCCGGCCCCGGCCGTCGCGCGTGTCGAGCTGGAGGTGGGTGGCGGGCTGATCGGCGGCGCGGGGCTCGGCGCACGCGACGCGGATCTGCGGGCCAACGCACAGGTCCCCCGGCCGTTTCGCTTGTTTACGGCCCAGAGCCGCTTCGTGCGCGCGCCGGCCCTCCTGGTGCGGGCGGCGGTGCCGCTCGGCCGCAGCTTCGGTCTCGAGGGTGGCATGACGTGGGGCCGTCCGGAGATCCGTACCTCGCTCACCGCAGATGCCGAAGGTGCCGCGCCAGTCGCGAGCGTCGAACGGATCAATCAGTTCGTCTTCGACGCGAGCCTCGTCTGGATGCTCGGTACGTTCCGGCCGGGCCAGCGGCTGGTCCCCTTTGTGTCAGGCGGTGCCGGCTATCTCCGACAGCTGCACGAAGGGCGTACGCTGGTCGAGCATGGGCAGGCCTATCACGTCGGCGGCGGCATCAAGTACCGGCTGTTCACACGCACGGGCAGGCGCGGGCTGGTGCGATCGGCGGGACTCAGAGGCGACGCACGCCTGCAGCTGCTGAGTGGCGGGATTGCGTTCGAGGAGGGCCCGAGACCGCATGCGGCGATCTCGGGCAGTCTGTTCGTCGGTTTTTAGGGCTGGCGCTCCGACTGGTCGCGCGATGTTCCGGGATCGCGCGGCTCGTCCTGCTCGTCCTGCTCGCGATCCAGGTCGCGATTCGTGTCCCCGCCGCCTTGCCCGCGGCCCTTCTCCTGGCTGCCCGGCATGTTGTGCGGACCTTCGGTCGGCTCGCGATTCGGGTTCTGCGTCTGCGGCTCGTACCACTTCTTCTCACCTGTCTGATGAGAGCCGGGCTGCTGCGAGCCCTCGTGCTGCGGCCGCTGCTGACCCTTGAACCCTTCGGACTGCTGACCCTGTTTCTTCTGATCCATATCAGGAGACCTCCAGCCTACGCGTCCGCAAACGAGGTGCCGCCGCGGAGTATGATCAAAGTAAGGGCCTCATCCGGAGGTCGAATCCGACTGCCTCTGCAGCATCCATGACCACCTCAGACACTTTCGGCACACGCACCGAGCTCCGCAGCGGCGGACGCCGTGTGCAGCTTTACAGCCTGATCGCGCTCGAGCGGGCGGGTTTTCCCGGCATCGCGCGGCTCCCGTACTCGCTGAAAATCCTGCTGGAGAATCTCCTACGCCGTGAGGACGGTGCGTTCGTCAAAGCCGACGACATTCGCGCGGTGGCGCAGTGGAAAGCCGGGTCCGCCTCGTCGAGCGAGATTTCGTTCATGCCAGCGCGCGTCTTGCTGCAGGACTTCACGGGCGTACCGTGCGTCGTCGATCTGGCCGCAATGCGCGACGCGATCGTAGCGCTGGGCGGCAATCCCGACCGTGTCAATCCGCTCCAGGCGGTCGAGCTCGTCATCGACCATTCCGTTCAGGTCGACTACTTTGGCCGGCCGGATGCCTTTGCCCTCAACGCTGAGCTCGAATTCTCGCGCAACCGTGAGCGCTATGCCTTCCTGCGGTGGGGGCAGCGGGCGTTCCGCAATTTCAAGGTCGTGCCGCCCGACACCGGAATCGTTCACCAGGTGAATATCGAGTACCTCGCGCGCGTCGTCTTCTCGGAAACGGTGAACGGCACGACGATCGCCTACCCCGACACGCTCGTCGGCACTGATTCGCACACGACGATGGTGAACGGGCTCGGTGTCGTCGGGTGGGGCGTCGGTGGCATCGAGGCCGAGGCCGCGATGCTCGGTCAGCCGGTGTCGATGCTGATTCCGCAAGTGCTCGGCTTCCGACTGACCGGCGTGCTGCCGCAGGGAGTGACAGCCACCGATCTCGTGCTGACCATCACCGAAGCGCTGCGGAAGCATGGCGTCGTCGGTAAGTTCGTCGAATTCTTCGGAGAAGGCCTGCGGCACCTCACGATTGCCGACCGTGCGACGCTGGGCAACATGTGCCCCGAGTATGGCGCAACGGTCGCTATCTTCCCGATCGACGAGATGACGCTCGATTACCTGCGGCTGACCGGCCGCGATGAGGCGCACGTCCGCTTCGTCGAGGACTACGCCCGTGCACAGGGGCTCTTCCGGACCGACGATAGCCCCGAGGCGGGCTACAGCGAAACGCTCGAGCTCGACCTGTCGGACGTGGAACCGAGCCTCGCAGGTCCAAAACGGCCGCAGGACCGGGTGTCGCTCAAGCGCGCGAAAGCGGCATTCGAGACAGCGCTCCCGACGATGCAGGCCCCCTCCAGGGCCGCGTCGCGGGCGGCCGCCGCCGGCGGCCCGAGGCAGGGAGTAGCCACGAAGCCCAGCGTCGTTGCGCAGTCGGGCGTGGCGGTCGCCGATCCGGTCCTCGACGAGCTCGATCACGGTGCCGTCGTTATCGCCGCGATCACGAGCTGCACGAACACGTCGAATCCAAGCGTGATGATTGGCGCCGGACTACTGGCCAAGAAAGCAGTCGAGAAAGGGCTTACGCGCAAGCCGTGGGTCAAGAGCAGCCTCGCGCCCGGCTCGAAGGTGGTCACGGAATATCTCAAGGCCGCCGGCCTGATGACGTATCTCAACGAGCTGGGGTTCCATCTCGTCGGGTACGGTTGCACCACGTGCATTGGGAACAGCGGTCCGCTTCCCGACGAGGTCGCCGCGGTGGTCCGCGAAAAGAATCTCGTCGTCTGCTCCGTACTCAGCGGCAACCGCAACTTCGAGGGGCGTATTCAGCAGGACGTGCGCGCCAACTATCTCGCGTCGCCGCCGCTCGTTGTTGCCTATGCACTGGCTGGGTGGATTACGAAAGACCTGACCACAGAGCCGCTGGGCCGCGATCCCAGAGGCAGTCTGGTCTACCTGAAGGACATCTGGCCGAGCGAGCAGGAGCTCCAGGAGACGATGCTGAAGGCCGTGAACGCGGAGATGTTCCGGAAGAGCTATGCCGACGTCTTCACGGGCGACGCGCAGTGGCAGCAGCTGGCCGTGCCGGAGGGGAGCCGTTTCCAGTGGGATGACGCGTCCACCTACGTCCGCAAACCGACGTTCCTCGACGGGATGACGATGACGCCGGCGAGGCTGGCCGACATCGCCGGCGCACGCGTGCTCGCGCTGCTCGGCGACAGCATCACCACCGATCACATCTCACCGGCCGGGTCGATCAAGGTCGACAGCCCAGCGGGGAAGTATCTGATCGAGCGTGGCGTCAAGCCGTCGGACTTCAATTCGTATGGCGCGCGCCGTGGCAACCACGAGGTGATGATGCGCGGGACGTTCGCCAACGTGCGCCTGCGCAACCAGCTCGCGCCGGGCACCGAGGGCGGCTGGACGCAGTACCAACCGGGTGGCTCGGTCATGACGATCTACGACGCCTCAGTGAAGTATCGGGAGGCGGGCGTCCCGCTGGTCGTGATTGCCGGCAAGGAATACGGGTCCGGCTCATCGCGCGACTGGGCGGCGAAAGGCACACAGCTCCTCGGCGTCAAAGCCGTGATTGCCGAGTCGTTCGAGCGGATTCACCGCAGCAACCTCGTGAACATGGGCGTGTTGCCGCTCGAGTTCACGGCGGGCCAGAATGCGGCGTCGCTCGGGCTGAGCGGGACCGAGTCGTTCGATCTGCTCGGCGTGGCGAGCCGCTTGAAGCCACGCGGCGAGGTGCGCGTGGCGGCCAGACGCGCCGACGGTACATCACGCGAGTTCGTGGCGGCGGCGCGCATCGACACGCCGGAGGAGCTGGTGGCGTTCCGCCACGGCGGCATCCTCCCGTACGTCGTCCGCCAGCTGATGAGTCGTACGTAGCGTCCGGCTTCGGCTTTTTCGTACGTAGTGTCCGGCTTCAGCTTTTTCGTACGTAGTGTTCGGCTTCAGCCGGACCAAAAGGAGAGGTCATGGACTCGATTGACGATCTCGTACGCGGCTTCGAGCGTGGTGCCCTGACCCGGCGACAGTTGATTCAGGGGCTATCGGCGCTCGTGGCCGCCGCGGGGACTTCACCCGCAGCCGCGGCGCAGGCACCCGGCCTGCGCGGGACGGGGATCGACCACGTCTCGATTCTCGTGACCGATCTGCAGCGCTCGGCGGCGTTTTATCGGCGCGTCTTCGGGCTGACGCAGGTGAGCGAGGACAAGCCGAATCGGATCCTCCGTCTGGGCACGAACCGGACGATTGTCTCACTCCGCTACGAGGGACCATCTGGGATCACCGATCACTTTGCGATCAGTGTCGAGAACTTCAATCGCGAGGCCGTGACCGAGCAGTTGAAGCAGCACGGTCTGACGCCGGCGCAGAACGTGCAGTTCGGGTTTCACATCAAGGACCCCGACGGCGTCGTCGTGCAGATTGTGTAGAGAGCCTTTTCGTCCGTGGCGTCCGGCTTTAGCCGGACCGAGCTCAGCGCGGGACGCGCTGGCGCAGTTCTGCGAACCAGTTGAGCGTCACGCGGATCTCGGGATTCGTCTCGGAATCCTGGGCGGCCTCGCCTGCGCGCAGCAGCGCGACGAAACGGCCATCCGGCATCACATCGTACGGCCACGCGCCTATCGCCCACACTCCCTCGAAGATGCGCGTCGGGTTGCCGTAGGCGAAGCCGGAGTCGGTGCGCACGTCGATCGACATGAGGCGCGCACGGACGGTGGCGGCGAGGTACTCGAGGTAGAAGATCTGCTTCCCGTCGCGGGACCAGAGCGGATGAGCCCCGTTGGTCGTTGCGATCTGATACTTGGCCCCCGTGGGCGGAAGCGGCTGCACGTAAATCTCATCGCGGCGCGATTCCTGCGAGGTATAGACAATCCAGCGGCCATCCGGCGAGATATTCGCCTGTGCCTGGTTTGAAGGCCCTTCGATGATCGCTCGTGGCTTGCGATCGGCGAGGGGCAACATCCAGATGTCTCCCTCCCCGCCAGCATCGCGGTACACCACGTTTCCGTGGGCCGAGACCCGAAGCGTTCCTGTTGCCTGCGGGTTTGCCCTCAGATCGGTCAAGCGCTCGGCGGACCCAGTCCCATCGGAGGGTTGCCAGTAAATCGCGTTGACGTTGTTGTCGCGAATGGTGGAAGCGAATACGATTCGTCGCCCGTCTGGCGTCCATGCAGGCGACGTGTCCAGGCCGCCAAAGGTCAACCGGCGCGCTGCCGCCGCCCCAGCGATGTCATAGATCCAGATATTCCGGTCGTTGTTGTCGCTTTGAATCTGTACCGCGAGCTGCTTGCCGTCGGGCGAGACCCGCGGCTCGAGGTAGGCCTGAGCGGGCATCGGCAGTGCCACGGAAATGCCTTTTCGATCGACCAGCGCCAGATTGAGTCGGTCCTCGATGAATCCTTCGCCCCTGAAGTAGGCCAGCACCCCACTCGGTGAAAAACTGAGAAACGTGGCTGCGGTGTTGTTTGGAGACGAGCGGGCAACGTCTCCGAGGATGGTGATCGGGCCGCTCGTCGCGCGCCGCGACCGCGCGTCGAACGGCACCGCCAGGAGATCGTTGCCCACCGCGTAGACGATGTGGCCGGTGGGGAGGTACCGGGCATCGCTTCCACCGTTGACGAGCACCGTGCGCTCGCCCGATTCGAGCGACTGAACGGCGATCTGCGCCTGATCCCACCGGGTCGGGGCAGCGCCCTGCGCCAGCGTGAACAACACGTGTTCGCCGTCGGGCAGCATCTGCGGTCCGTGAGCCAACTCTCCCGACTCGACCTTGACGAGTGCCTCAGGTGTGCCGCCGTTGGCGGAGACGCGTACGATGCCACCCGGCCCCTGGCCCACGAGAATGCGGTCGTCCGGTCCCCAGCTTGCGCCGAACGGGTTCATCACATCGCCAATCGTCACCGCCGCGCCGCCCGCGATCGCGATTTTCTTCAGTCTGGCTTCGGGCACCGCGTAGAACCCGATCCACTGGCCATCCGGGGAGAAGAACGGCGTGTTGACGTCCTGATTCGTTCCCGGGATGGGCCGCGCCTCGAGATCGCCGATCCCGCGCAGATAAAGCTGATTGTTCGCAACATAGACGATGTTCTGACCGTCTGGCGAGACGGCAATGTTGTGGCGCCCGATCCGTGTCAACGCCTGGTCGTCGGGCAGTGCAATCGAAAAGCGTGTGACGGTTGTCGCCGGCGACGGGCGCACGAACCACGTGATGACAGCCGCGAGCGCCGCGGCCGCGAGCGCGGTAGCCGCAAACGGCAAGGCGCGCTTCCAGATCGGCTGCTGCGCCCGAACGGCCTCGGGACGGACCGTGAGCCCGCGTGGATCCGCCAGGACGGCTTCGATCTCCAGCCGCACATCCGCCGCGGCATGCCACCGGCGCTTTGGATCCTTCGGCAGGCAGCGGCGAAGAAGATCGGTGATTCGTGGATTCAGGCGAGATGGCAGGAGCGCGAAGTCAGGTTCGCTCTTGATGACCGAGGCGAGCATCTCGGTGACGGTTTCACCCTGGAACGGTTGGCGGCCGGCGAGCATCTCATAGAGCACGCAACCGAATGAGAAAATGTCGCTGCGCTGATCGGTGGCGACGCCTTTTGCCTGCTCCGGCGACATGTACGCCGCCGTGCCGAGGATGACGCCGGCCTGCGTAGCCGCAATGCTGAGGGTCGGCGAATTCGTCGCGCTGATGCCGACCGCCGATCCCGCGCCGGGATCCAGCGCTTTCGCGAGTCCAAAGTCGAGGACCTTCAGCCTGCCATCGGGTGCGATCTTGGCGTTGGCTGGCTTGAGATCCCGGTGAATCACGCCCTTTTCATGCGCGGCTTCGAGCGCCTCCGCGATGTGGCGCGCGTACGAGAGCGCTTCGGCGATCGGCAGCGGGCCGCGTCCGATTCGCTCGACGAGCGTGTCGCCCTCGACCAGTTCCATCACCAGGAAGAGCCGCGTCTCCCATGATTCCAGCCCGTAGAGGGCGGCGATGTTGGGGTGGTTCAGCGACGCGAGGAGTTTCGCCTCGCGCTCGAAACGCGCGACGCGCGCCGGGTCGGTCGCGACCAGCGCCGGCAGCACCTTGATGGCGACCTGCCGGCCGAGCCGCGTGTCGCGGGCGCGGTACACCTCACCCATGCCGCCCGTGCCGAGATGGGCCTCGATCTGGTAGTGGAGCAGCTGCGTGCCGATCATGAGAAGCGAAGCGAGCGAATATTACACCGACGAGCCCGTGCTATCCTGCCGCCATGACCCAGCGGGCGCCGGCGAAACCCCGGGCCACCTACGAGGATCTGCTTCGCGTCCCGGACCATCTGGTCGCCGAGATCCTCGACGGAGAGCTCTTCGCCACGCCGAGACCCGCGGCGCCTCACGCGCGGACGACGTTCCGGCTTAGCACGGCACTGGGCGGCCCCTTTGATCAGGGACGCGGTGGACCGGGTGGGTGGATCTTCCTCTTCGAACCGGAGCTCCATCTGCGCGAGGACGTGGTGGTGCCGGACATCGCGGCCTGGCGGCGGGAGCGTCTTCCCGCCGTGCCCGAAGCCCCGTTTCTGACGCTCGCACCTGATTGGCTCTCCGAAATCGTATCGCCCTCCACGGAGCGGATGGACCGGGTCCAGAAGCTGCGGATCTATGCCCGCGAAGGTGTGAAGCACCTCTGGCTGATCAACCCGCGCTTGCGGATGCTCGAGGTGCTGCGCCTCGAGCAGGGACGATGGACTGTCGCGGCCACGCATGGTGGCGACGATGATCGGGTGACGGTCGAGCCGTTCGAGGCCGTGCCGATCGAGCTGTCGCAGATCTGGCCTGGATGACCGCGGCGCTCGCGCTCACTTCCCATTCCATCAAAGAGAAGGCGCGCGAGCTCGGGTTCGATCTTTGCGGGGTCGCGCCGGCGGAGGACTTTCAGGAACTGCAGTTCCTGCGCGAGTGGCTCGCGCGCGGGTACGCCGGCGAGATGGCGTACATGGCGCGCACGGCAGACCGCCGCGCCGACGTGCGCGCGGTCGTCCCAGGAGCCCGCAGCGTGATCGTCACTGGCACCCTGTACAACACGATTCCTCCGTACACCGACGAAGAGATTCCGCCTGATGTGGCGCGTATCTCCCGCTACGCATGGGGCGACGACTATCACGAGGTGCTCACGAGACGATTGAACGGGCTCGTGACGTGGATGCGCGATCAGGCGCCCGAGCCGTTTGACGCACGGGCGTATGTCGACACGGGACCTGTGCAGGAGCGGGTCTACGCTCAATACGCCGGTCTCGGATGGATCGGCAAGAACACCTGTCTGATCAATCCCGAGCTCGGATCCTGGCTGTTCCTCGGCGAAATCATCTGCACGCTGCCCCTCGAGCCCGACGCGCCGGGACTCGACCAGTGCGGCGCGTGTACTCGTTGTCTGGAAGCGTGTCCGACCGGTGCGCTCGTCGGCCCTGGCGTGCTTGATGCGACGCGCTGTATCTCGTATCTCACCATCGAGCTGCGCGGCGAGATTCCCGAGCCACTCCGCCCGACGCTCGGGAATCACGTCTACGGTTGCGATATCTGTCAGGACGTCTGTCCCTACAACCAAGCCGCGCCGGTGTCCGCCGATCCAGCGTGGCGGCCGCGGCCGGGCCTCGATCGGCCGCACCTCGTCGATCTCTGGCGCCGCCGCGATGACGAATGGCGTGCGATGCTCAAGGGCAGTCCGATGACGCGCGCGAAGCTGACCGGACTTCGTCGCAACATCGCGGTCGCGCTGGAGAACCACGACGGTGTTACGGGGTAAGATTCCCTCATGTCGTCGGGCACTGCCCCCCTTTTGCTCGTGTCGATGCCCCAGATGGCCGATCCGAACTTTGCGAAGACGGTTGTCCTGCTGTGCGACTACACGGATCAAGGCGCCTTCGGGTTCGTCGTGAACCGGCAAATGGATGAGCCGGCATGGCAGCTGATTCGAACCGAGCCGCCCGTACGGATCGATCCCACCGTGCGCCTCTGGGTTGGCGGCCCGGTCGACCTGCAGCGCACCTGGGTACTGATGGCGGAGGCCCAGGGACCGGACGATGAACAGCGCGAGATCTCACCCGGCTTGTTGCTGTCCGTGTCCCGCGAGCTGACGCTTCAGCTCCTGCAGGCTCCGCCCACGTCGCGCGCGCGTGTGCTCGTCGGATACGCCGGCTGGGGCCCGGGACAGCTCGACAAGGAGCTGGCGGCGTCGGCGTGGCTGACGACGTCGGCCGATCCGGGATTGATTTTCGGCGTCGCGCCGGAGGAGATGTGGGAGACCGCCATCCGCCGGCTGGGCGCCGAGCCGGCAGCCCTGCAGACGAGCTCCGGCGTGCATTGATGCGGCGGGCAGTCCTCCTCGCCGCCGTCGCGCTGGCACTGTTCGGGTGCCGCAGCCCGCAGCCGCCTCGGCCCACCGACCAACCGCAGACCGATCCAATGTTGCAGCAACTGCGAACCATGTCGGCGCGCTTCGCGCCGGTCGATCTCACCGCGAATCTCTCGCCGCTCGCCCCGAACGACCGACAGGCGCTCGCAAAGCTCATCGAAGCCGCGAAGGTCTTCGACGCGCTCTTCCTGCGTCAGGTCTGGGCCGGCAACGAGACCACGCTCCTGACGCTCGCCGGCGATCAGTCGGAGCTCGGGCAAGCGCGCCTGCGCTACTTCCTGATCAACAAGGGTCCGTGGTCGCGGCTCGATGACGACGAGCCGTTCATTCCGGGCGCGCCGCCCAAGCCGCCGCAGGCGAATTTCTATCCCGTGGGCGTCACGAAAGACGAGGTCGACGCGTGGGTGAAGGCGCTGCCCCCCGCGGAGCGCACCCGCGCCACCGGCTTCTTTACGACGATTCGCCGAGGACCCGACGGCCGCTTCACGGCGGTGCCGTACAGCCTCGAATATCAGGGCGAACTCGGCCAGGTGGCCGCACTCCTGCGCGAAGCGGCTGGGCTCACCAACCAGCCAACGCTGAAGCGTTACCTCGAGACGCGCGCGGACGCGCTGCTCTCGAACGACTACTACGCGAGCGACGTCGCCTGGATGGAGCTCGACGCGAGCATCGAGCCGACCATCGGCCCGTATGAGGTGTACGAGGACGAATGGTTCAACTACAAGGCGGCGTTCGAAGCCTTCATCACCATCCGAGACGACGCTGAGACGGCGAACCTGACACGATTCGGCGCCGAGCTGCAGGATATCGAGAACAACCTTCCCATCGAACCGAAATTCCGCAACCCGAAACTCGGCGCCATGGCGCCGATTCGCGTCGTCAACACCGTGTTCTCGTCAGGCGACGCGAACAAGGGAGTGCAGACGGCGGCCTTCAACCTGCCGAACGACGAGCGCGTCATCGAGGAACACGGCAGCAAGCGCGTGATGCTGAAGAACAATCAGGAAGCGAAGTTCCAGATGGTACTGCAGCCGATCGCGCGCGCCGCGCTGTCAGCTGCGGACCAGGCGAATGTGACGTTCGACGCGTTCTTCACTCACATCCTGATGCACGAGCTGATGCACGGTCTCGGCCCGCACAACATTACCGTCGGCGGCCGCGGCACCACGGTGCGGCAGGAGCTGCGAGAGACCTACAGCGCCATCGAGGAGGCGAAGGCGGACGTGTCGGGCCTGTTCGCGGTGCACTTCCTGGTCGATCGCGGTAAGCTCGACAAGGCGCTCGGTCATACGATGTACACGACGTATCTGGCGTCGATGTTCCGCTCGATTCGGTTTGGCATCAACGAGGCGCACGGTCGCGGCGTCGCCATCCAGCTCAATTACTTCCTCGACAACGGCGGTGTGACCGTGGCGGGCGACGGCACCTTTACCGTGAACGCCGAGCGGATCCGCCAGAACGTCATCGACCTGACGCGCGACATCATGACGATGCAGGCGGTCGGCGGTTATGACGACGCACGGCAGATGATCGAGACGCGGGCGGTGATCCGGCCGCCGGTGCAGGCGGTGCTGGATCGACTGACAGATGTGCCCGTCGACATCGAGCCGCGGTTCACCACAGCGGAACAGTTACTCGCCCGGTAGCACGAAGGAGGTCGGCATGATTCGGTTACGCGCGTCGATTACGGCGGTGGTGGCTCTCGCAGTTGCGGCATGGGTGTCGCCGCAGGTCTCGGGCCAGGGCACGGTAGACGTAGAGTTCGCCGAGTGGAGCACGAGCACACCTGATGCGCATCCTCACGATCCGGCGTTCAGTGTCGACGGCCGCAGCCTGTGGTACACGGGCCAGCGGGCGAATACGCTCGGCCGCGTCGACATGACGACGGGCGAGGTCCGGGAGTTCCCGCTTCCGGGGCGGCACGGCCCGCATGGACTCGTGTCCGATCGCGAAGGGAACATCTGGTACACGGGGAACGCCGCCGGGTTGATTGGCAAACTCGATCCGAAAACGGGCAAAGTCGTCGAGTACAAGATGCCGGATGCTGCGGCGAGGGATCCGCACACGCCCATCTTCGACCAGAGCGGCGTCTTGTGGTTCACCGTGCAGGGCGGCAACTTCGTGGGGAAGCTCGATCCAAAGACCGGCGCCATCGCGCTCAAGCAGCCGTCGGTGCCGCGTTCGGCGCCATACGGCATCGTCGTGTTGTCCAACGGCACGCCGGTGTTCGACCTCTTCGGACGGAACGCCGTCGGCACGATCGACCCGCAGACGATGGAGATCACCGAGTACGCGCTGCCTGAAGGCGCACGCCCGCGCCGTATCGCCGTCGACGGCAACGACATCGTCTGGTACACGGACTTTCCCCGCGGGATGCTGGGACGTCTCGATCTGAAGACGAAACAGGTCCGGGAGTTTCCATCGCCCGGCGGCCGCGCGTCGCTGCCGTACGGGATCACGACGACCGCCGACGGCGCCGTCTGGTACAGTGAGTCTGGCGTCTCGCCGAATACCCTCGTTCGCTTCGACCCGGCGACCCAGACGTTCCAGACGTGGAAGATTCCCAACGGCGGCGGCGTGGTGCGGCACATGGTGACGGCGCCCAACGGCGATCTGCTGCTCGCGTACAGCGGCGTCAACAAGGTGGGCCGCGTGCGGGTGCGAAAGACGACGTAGAATCGTTCGGACCGTTCGGATCGTTCGGGTTCGAATCGTTCGAGGAGGGCGGGATGAGGAATCGCCGTTTCGGTCTCGTGTGGGTCCTGGTGCTGGTCGCGATCGCGTCGGTCGCGGTGCTGGGCCAGAACCGTCCCTTCACGCCGGGGACGGCCAACGGTGAGTGGCGCACCTACGGCGGTGATCTTCGCAACACCCGGTATGCCGCCCTCGATCAGATCAACAGGGACAACTTCTCCAAGCTCGAAGTCGCCTGGCGCTTCAAGACCGACGCGCTCGGTCCGCGACCCGAGTTCAACTTCCAGTCCACCCCGCTCATGGTTGGCGGCAAGCTGTATACGACGGCCGGCACGCGACGCGCCGTCGTCTCGCTCGACGCCGCGACGGGCGAGATGCTCTGGATGTACAGCCTGAACGAGGGCGCACGCGGCGAGAGTGCGCCTCGGCGGCTCTCCGGCCGTGGGCTGTCGTACTGGACCGACGGACGGCAGGAGCGGATTCTGTACGTCACACCCGGCTATCAACTGATCGCCCTCGACGCGAGAACGGGCCGTCCAATCCCCGCGTTCGGCAAGAACGGGATCGTCGATCTGAAGCTCGAAGACGACCAGGACATGGACCCGGTCACCGGCGAAGTCGGCCTTCACGCGGCGCCGGTCGTATCGGGCGACGTCATCGTCATCGGCGCTGCCCACCTGCCGGGGAGTATTCCGCGGCGCCGCGACAACGACAATGGCTACGTGCGCGGCTACGACGTCCGCACAGGCAAGCGGCTCTGGATCTTCCACACGCTGCCGATGCGCGGCGAGGCCGGCTACGAGACATGGGAAAACGGTTCGGCCGAGACGAACGGCAACACCGGCGTCTGGTCGCAGATGAGCATCGACGAGGAACTCGGCCTCGTGTATCTGCCGGTCGAGCTCCCGACCGGCGACTATTACGGCGGGCATCGGCCGGGCAACGGCCTGTTCGGTGAGAGCATCGTCGCGGTCGAGTTGAAGACGGGCAAGCGTCGGTGGCACTACCAGCTCGTGCACCACGGCATCTGGGACTTCGACATCCCTTGTGCGCCGATTCTCCTCGACATCACGGTCAACGGGCGCCTGATCAAGGCGCTGGCCCAGCCGACCAAGCAGGGATGGGTGTACGTGCTCGATCGCGCCACCGGCCAACCGGTGTGGCCGATCGAGGAGCGCGCCGTCGAGGCGTCGACGGTGCCGGGCGAAAAAGCTGCCTCGACCCAGCCGTTCGTCACGAAGCCGCCGGCTTTTGCCAAGCAGGGTGTGACGATCGACGACCTGATCGACTTCACGCCGGAGCTCCGGGCCGAGGCGGTGAAGCTGGTCTCGCGCTACAAGATCGGACCGCTCTTCACGCCACCGGTGGTGAGCACCTGGCTGGGGCCGCTGGCGACGCTGATGCTGCCGTCGACGACCGGCGGGGCCAACTGGCAGGGTGGATCCGTCGACCCCGAAACCAACCATCTCTTCATCTATTCGACGAATCAGATCTCCGACCTGGGGCTCGTCGAGTCCGACGGCAAGCGGTCGGACATGCGCTACATCCGTGGTACGGCCCCCGATCCGGCGGCGCCGCCCCGGCCGCTGCCGGCAGCTGGCGCCGCAGGCGGCGAGGCAGCGCCACCGATCCTGGTGCAGGGGCTGCCGCTCGTCAAACCGCCGTACGCCACGATCACTGCTCTCGATCTCAACAAGGGCGACCTGGTCTGGCAGATTCCGCACGGCGAGACGCCCGACAACGTTCGCAACCACCCGGCGCTCAAGGGACTCACCATCCCGCGCACCGGCCGCATCGGACGCATCGGCGTGCTCACGACCAAGACGCTGCTCATCGCCGGAGAGGCAGGATTCTTCACCGCGCCGAACGGTCAGCGCGGCGCGATGCTGCGCGCCTACGACAAGGCGACAGGAGGAGAAGTCGGCGCCGTCTATATGCCCGCGCCGCAGACGGGCTCGCCGATGACGTACATGCTGAACGGGCGGCAGTATCTGGTCGTCCCGATCGCCGGCGGAAACTACAGCGCTGAGCTCGTCGCGTTCCGGCTGCCGCAGGAACCCACGACGACGTCGAACTGAGCGCAATGAAGATGCGGAGAGCCGCGGCGGTAGCGTGCATCCTCGTCGCCGCGGCGGCAGTCCGCCTCGCCGCGCACGATATTCCCAATGACGTCATCGTCCAGGCGTTCCTCAAGCCGGAAGGCCAGCGGGCGCACCTGCTGGTCCGTGTGCCGCTCGAGGCCATGCGCGACATGGACGTGCCGCAGCGCGACCGCGGCTACGTCGATCTCACGCGCGTCGACAACACGCTGCGGGACGCAGTCACGGTATGGATCGCGCGCGAGGTGGCGCTGTACGAAGAGGACAGGCGCCTCGGCGAACCGACCATCGCCGCCGTGCGCGTGTCGCTCCCCTCGGATACCTCGTTTCGTGAATATGAGACCGCCGTGGCGCATCTGCGTGGTCCGCCACTCCCGGTGGACACGGAGTTGTACTGGGAACAGGGCATTCTTGACGCGTGGCTAGAGTATCCAATTTCGTCCGATACGTCGCGCTTCGCCATCAATCCAGGGCTCCGCCCGCTCGGGCAGCGCGTAACGATCGCGCTGCGGCTGCTGACGCCGGACGGCCGTACGCGCGCCTTCGAGCTGCACGACGACCCCGGTATCGTGCAGCTCGATCCGCGATGGCATCAGGCGGCCGGGCGCTTCGTCGCTTCCGGCTTCGAGCACATCCTGGGGGGGATCGACCATCTCTTGTTCCTGCTTTGCCTTGTCATTCCCCTCCGCCGCTTCCGCACGCTCGTGCTCGTCGTGACGTCGTTTACCGTGGCTCACTCGGTAACGCTCTTCGCATCGGCGTACGACATGGCGCCGGGTGGCCTCTGGTTCCCGCCGCTCGTCGAAACGCTGATCGCGATGTCGATCGTCTACATGGCGCTCGAGAATATCGTCGGCGCCAATCTCACGCGCCGGTGGCTCATCACGTTCGGCTTCGGCCTCGTGCACGGATTCGGGTTCTCGTTTGCGCTGCGTGAGACGCTCCAGTTCGCGGGCTCGCATCTGTTGCTGTCGCTCGTGTCCTTCAACGTGGGCGTCGAGCTCGGGCAGCTGCTGGTCCTGGCGGCGGTCGTGCCGGCGTTGAACCTTCTGTTCCGCTTCGTGGTCGCCGAGCGGATGGGGACGATCATCTTGTCGATCATCGTCGCGCATACAGCGTGGCACTGGATGACCGAGCGCGGTGCGCAGCTGCTGCAGTTCCCGTTGCCAGCCGTCGACGCGGTCTTCCTGCTCTGGCTGGTGCGCGCGGCGATGGTGCTGGTGGCGGCGGCGGCGCTCGTATGGGGCGTAAGGCAGTGGCTGCGGCGTCAGGCGGAACGGTCGGGTCCAGCCGACGCGGAGGCCTAGAAGGCCGGATTTGTAGTAGCATCCACCACGCGAGGAGGCGGTATGACGAGACGGCATATCCGGGTCGGGGCGTTCCTGGTAGCGGTGCTGGCCGTGCTGGTGATCGCGGATTTCGCTTTGCAGCGGGCGGCGGCACAAACCAACGGCGGCATGGTCCGGGCACCCCGCTTCGAGGTCGATCCGTTCTGGCCGAAGCCGCTCCCGAACCACTGGCTGCTCGGCTCCACCATCGGTGTCTGGGTCGACGAGCGCGATCACATTTGGATCATCCATCGTAGCTCCGCGACGCTGAACAACAACGAGCGCGGTCTCGAGCTGAAGCCGCCGACAGGCGAGTGTTGCGCGGGCGCGCCGCCCGTGCTCGAGTTCGACGCGAACGGCAACCTCGTGTCGTCCTGGGGCGGCCCTGGCCAGGGCTACGAGTGGCCGCAGTCGAACCACGGCATCTTCATCGACCACCAGGGCAACGTGTGGATTGGCGGCAACGGCGCCGGCGACTCGCACATCCTCAAGTTCACGCGCACCGGCAAGTTCCTGGCGCAGTACGGGAAAGCGGGCATTCACCGCGGCCCGACCAACGCAGAGGGGCTGTCCACCTACGCCGGCAACAGCAACGATCAGCAGAACTTCGGCCGCGTCGCGAAAATCTTCGTCGACCCGCGCGACAACGAGGCGTACATCGCCGACGGATACCTCAACAAGCGCGTTGCCGTCCTCGACGCGAACACCGGGATGATGAAGCGCTACTGGGGCGCCTACGGCAACAAGCCGGACGACACGAATCTCGGACCGTACAACCCGGACGCGCCGCCCGCGCAGCAGTTCCGCAACCCGGTGCACTGCGCCGATCTCGCCAATGACGGCCTGCTCTACGTGTGCGACCGCGCCAACGACCGACTCCAGGTGTTCCAAAAGGATGGGAAGTTCGTCAAGGAGCAGTTCATCGCGCGCCGGAGCCTCGGCGAGGGGTCCGTGTGGGATATCGCGTTCTCGCGCGATCCGCAGCAGACGTACATCTTCCTGGCGGACGGGCGCAATCACAAGGTTCGCGTCCTGCGCCGCGACACGCTCGAAGAGCTGACCGCGTTCGGCGACGGCGGCCGCTACCCGGGACAGTTCTTCGGCGTCCACAGTGTCGCCGTCGATTCCAAGGGCAATCTCTACACGACCGAGACCTACGAAGGAAAGCGGCTCCAGAAATTCGTCTATCGGGGAATCGGCAACGTCCCGCGCAACCAGGGCGTGCTCTGGCCGCGGTCCTGATATTTTGCGATTCATGATTCGTGATTTGTGACGTGAGGGCCCTCGTATCACAAATCACGAATCACGAAATCACTAATTCGAACAGCAGGTAGACTCACAGCAGCCCGTGGATCGGGCGGGCATGACCGGCTTCTTCGCGCGGACGAACGCGCTCGTGACGTCTCCGACGCCAGCCTCCAGTTCGTAAACACGCGTCGTTTCCAGGTCGATATCGGTGAAGCCGGCTGCTTCGAGCTTGTGCCGGTACTCCTCTTCGGTCAGGGCTCCGGCCACACAGCCCACCCACCGTTCCATCGACCGCCGTACATCCGGCGACAGCTCGCCCCTTACGACGACGTCCGACACGGCGAAGCGGCCGCCCGGTTTGAGCACACGGAACGCCTCGCGCAGCACGACGTCCTTGTCGACCGCCAGGTTGATGACGCAGTTCGACAGGATGACATCGACGGTGGCGTCGGGCAACGGGACCTGCTCGATGCGCCCTTTCAGAAACTCGACGTTGGCGACGCCGGCCGTCCTGGCGTTCTCGCGGGCGAGCGCGAGCATCTCGTCGGTCATATCGAGGCCGTACGCCTTGCCGTCCGGGCCGACGCGCCGGGCGCTGAGGATGACGTCCAGCCCGCCGCCACTGCCCAGATCGAGCACCGTCTCGCCGGTCCCAAGCGCGGCGAGCGCGGTGGGGTTGCCGCAGCCGAGCGAGGCGCGCAGCGCCGTCTCGGGCACGAGCGCCGCCTCCGCGTCGTCGTACAGGTTCGACGACATGGGATCGCAACAGGCGCATCCACAGGTGGCATCGCCGCCGGCCGTCACCCGTCGCGCGGCCTCCGCGTAGCGGTCCCGGATCGTGTCAGTGAGATTCTGCATGGGTATCTCCCTTCAGGACGTGCGCCGGGTCGCAGGCGCAGTTGCGAGTGCAGCATTCGGCGTAGAGAAACCGCAGCAGCTCCTCGAGCGCCGCGGTGTTGGCGGTGTACCGAAGAAACGTCCCCTCGCGGCGCACCCGCACGACGCCTTCCCGTTTGAGGCGATCGAGGTGGTGGGACAGGGTTGACGGCGCCAGATCGAGCTCGGTGCCGAGCTCGCCGGCGACCATGCCGGCCGGGTGTGCCGCGAGCAGGAGCCGCACGAGTCGCAGCCGCGGTTCGGTGCCCATGGCGGCGAGCATGTCGGCAAAGCGGGCCACGTCGGCGTCGGACGAGGGAACCATACCGGATATATACCATATTTCCACAAATATCAAAATAGCGCCGTTTGCCATGGAAAGAGGTAAATTCTGACGAAGAATTCAGGTACTCTTCAGGCGGTCGCGGGCGCCGTTCGACTACTATGGGGGAAGAGACGGAGAGGCCCATGAAGCGTAGGCTGGCTGCGATCGGAGCGGCTGGACTCTGTGCGATAGCCGCGCAGGCGTACGCACACCACTCGTTTCCCGACGTCTACCTCGAAGATCGGACGATTACGATTCAGGGCGAGCTCGCGCAGATTGTCCTCCGCAATCCGCACTCGTTCGTCCAGGTTGTCGTCAAGGAACGCGACGGGTCGCTCGTCCGCTACGCCGTCGAGTGGGTGGGCGCCACCGAGCTTGACGGCCAAGGCGTGAAGCGCGAAACGCTGAAACTGGGCGACTACGTGATCATCAGCGGCCGGCCGGGCCGGATCCCCACCGGACACCGCGTGCGCATGACGAGCCTCCGCCGCCCGAAGGACGGCTTCGGCTGGACCTTCCGCGACCGCCGGATGAATTAGCTCACGGAATCTGACCGACCGCGGTCTGCACCTGCAGCTGGCCGTCTTCGCCCGGACCGCTGTCGGACCACGCCAGGATCAGCTCGTTGTCGCGGATCCCCATGCGCGGGAAGCCGCTCGCGCGGCCGCCGCTGACACCCGCGACGGGAATCGGCGCAGAGCGTGCGCCGGTTCGATCCACGCGCCGCAGACGCACGCTCGACATTCCCTCGGCATACTCGACCCACGACGCGACGGCCGAGCCGTCCTCGAGCAATCTCACGTCGACGCGGCCGAGCGAGCCGGCGTCGTCCAGGCGGATCGGCATGCCCCACGTGCGTCCCGCATCGCTCGAGAAGGCCGCGTACGCCTGACCGAGGTCGTTCTTGACCGTGAACCACGCCGCGACGACGTCGCGCCCGCGCGCGCTCAGCGCCGGCCCGTTCACGGGACAGAAGTCGATCAGCCAGTTGTCTCTCGCCACCACGGTCGCTGGCGTCCACTTGCCGCCCTCGAGTCGCGACACTGCGATATCGCGCACCTCGTCATCGCTCCGGTCGCGGAAAGCCGTGAGCACCCCATCGGCTGTCATGGCCGCCGTGGTCTGGCAGCACTCGCACACCTTGTGATCGATCTCCACGTCGCTGATCTGCTTCCAACTGGCATCAAAGGCGGCATAGCGCAGCGTCATCGTGCCGCTCGTCGGATCGTTGTCGAGGAACTCGCTATTGCGGCCGTCGAGCCACACGACGCCGAGCGTGTTGCCGGGCAGCTCCACCATCGCCGCGAACCCGTGCTGCGTCTCGGTGCCGTCGTGATGTGGCATGAACGGCTTTGCCCACGTCTTGCCGTTGTCGGTCGAGTAGGTGATCAGCAGGTTATAGGACTCGCGGACCGGGTCGATGTTTTCGAGGTACTGCGCCACGAGCGTCCCGTTGCCGAGCCGCATCACGGACGGCACGTCGGCGTAGCTCAGGAACCAGTTGTCGCCCGAGGCGGCGGTGATCGGCGTGCTCCAGCCCGATGCAGTGCGTTCGGCGAACTTCAGCGACGTGGTCTTGCCGACGCGTTCGATCCAGCTGAGGACGAGACCGCGATCGGACGCAATGATCTGCGGCTCGCTGCTGGCCGCGCCCGCCGGCGACGCGACGCGCTGCATCGTGATCGTCCATTCCGCGGGGTCGCTCGTCCGTCCGCACGACGCGGTCACGGCGACGACGAGGGCAAGTCCCGACAACAAGATTCGTGTTGGCATGGCTATGCCCGCACAGCATACCATCGGGGCATGCGGTGGCGATGTTCGAGCTGATCCTAGTACTTTCGGCGATCGCCGGCGGCGCCATCGCCGGCGTGACCGGGTTCGGCATCGGGAGCCTGCTGACCCCCGCCATGGCCTGGCGGGTCGACGCGCGGCTGGCGGTTGCGGCCGTGTCGATTCCCCACGTCATCGGCACGGCGTTTCGCTTCTGGCTGCTGGGCGGCCACGTCGACCGTAGCGTGCTCTTGAGCTTCGGGGTGATGAGCGCGGCCGGTGGTCTCATCGGTGCGCTCGTGCAGGCGGAGGCGACGACCCCGCACCTGATGATGATTTTCGGCGTGCTGCTGCTGTTCTCCGCTGCGGCGGAGCTCACAGGGTTCGGTCAGCGCATGCGCTTCGAGGGTCCGGTTGCGTACGTCGCCGGCGCACTCTCGGGCCTGCTCGGCGGCCTCGTCGGCAACCAGGGCGGCATCCGATCCGCGGCCCTCCTTGGCGTCGCTTTGCCGAAGCATGCGTTTGTGGCTACGGCAACCGCGGTCGGGCTGATGGTGGACGGCGCGCGCGTGCCGGTGTACCTGTGGTACATGGGCGAACCCATCGCGAGTATTGGCTCAGGGGTTGCCCTGGCCACCGGTGGCGTCATCGCCGGCACAGTGCTCGGCCACCGCGTCCTCGCGCGCATCCCCGAGCGCACGTTCCGTCGAACGGTCGCTGTGCTTCTGGCGCTGCTCGGCGCCGCCATGCTGGTGCAAGGCCTTCAAGGAGCATGAACATGGAAAGAGCTCTAACGAGGCCCTGCCTCAGACCGTCGAGCATGTCGTGGTGTAGGCCAAAGGCCCGGCCGGTCTGAGGCAGGGCCTCGTTAGAAAAAGAGGAGCCCCGGGAGCATGGCAGGGATGTACC
>Ga0187893_10003983_pt1 | contig 28878 bp, 23 predicted proteins | sample MA1701074metaG_FD_139574 | JGI IMG/M metagenome (GOLD analysis project Ga0187893, IMG submission 139574) | White microbial mat communities from a basaltic lava cave in the Kipuka Kanohina Cave System on the Island of Hawaii, USA - MA170107-4 metaG ...
CGCGACCGCACGTGCGACGTCCTGGTTCGGCAGCGGCTCGTCCCATGCCCACGTCCACACGAGCTCGCCTGTGGGGCTCAGCTTCCAGACGCGTGCGTCTTGATCCAGTCCCGTCACGAAGCCTACCGCAATGATGTGACCCGTCGCAGTGATCGCGACGTCTTCGACTTCGTCTTCACCGTCCTCGGCGCTCGACCACGACCACTGCGGTTCGCCGGTCGAGGTGAGTCGCTGCACCCATCCGTCGCGCATGCCTTCGTGGTCGACAAAACCGCCGAGCACGAGCGCATCATCGCCGTACTCGAGACCCTGTATGCCGCTTTCCAAAGGGCCGTCGAATAGTGCGACGAGCGGCTGCTCCGGAGCCTCGGAGACAAACTTCACGATGCGCGCGGCATTGCCAAACCATCCGGCCCCGTATGCGATGTCGGCTACCCCGTCGACCGCAACGGCGTCCATGCTCGCGTTTGGGTCCGTCACTTCCGCCACCCATGTCGGTATGAGCATGTCCGTGAACGCGCGAGCGCCCGCTTTCATGCCGCCGTAGCCGACGACGACGAGCGACCACATCGGATGATGCATGTACGCGAGCGCAACGGTGGATGTCTGCCCGGTCAATGCGGACTTCTCGACGTGGCCATCTGCAGGCTCGACGACGGCAAGCCAACCCTCACTCGTGGGGTTTCGCGAGTCGCCAGCCACGAAGATCTCGGAGCCGACGGCTGACGTCACCGCTGTTGCGACATCGTCTCCCAAACCACCGCGATCGTATCGTTGCGCCCACACGACTGTACCATCGCCCTCGAATAACACGAACAGCGCGGCCGGATCACGGGCTTCGCCAAGTTCTTCCGAGCCGACCGCGACGATGCTGCCGTCGGGACGCACGTCCACGTCGTGGAAGAACGCATCGGCACCGACTGCGCCCGAGTACACGCGCCAGGCAGGATCCCAGCGTGCGACGCCGGAGGGCACGCAATCGTTCGCGAACTCGCCCGCTTGATCGCTGTACTTCGCCCCGGATGAGCATTCGGCGTCGGGATAGCTACAGTAGTGCGTGGCCTCGCAGATGCCTAGACGCTCACCCCAACGGCACTCGGCGCTCGACGTGCAGCGGTAGTCGGCGGGACCGAAGCACGCCGCCACCGGCGAGGTGACGAGGACCCATCGCAAGCAGTCGAGCACCATCGTCTGCTGCACGCAATCAGTCTCGCTGCGTTCCGGTGTACCCGTCAAGGTGACCACGGGATACCCGAACCGTGCGGGGCGAGGCCACTTCGTACGCGTGCGGTCCTGCGCGTTCGGTGACGCTTGCTCCGTACGCTGACCACCGCGAAGCGCAGGACGGCAGCGAGCCGACCAAGCAACGGAAAAGATGAACGGGCGCTCGCGAGACTGAAGGACGTTTCGTGGGCCCGCGGTTTGGTCAGTCGTGCAAGGCGAAACGCGACAGAGGGAACGTGGCTCGAACTTCGTTTCGCATACGAGCTCGCCCGTGCTGGCGTCTGTCCAGCCCTCCGCTTCGCACCCTTCACACCGAGCCACCGCCTCCTGTACCGATGCTCGTCGCTCACACGCGATTCGTCGTACGTCTGCCGCAGCGTGGAAAGTGCCTATGATCATTCTCTCTGCGGCTCATCCCGAGAACCCGATGAGCACGCATGCGTCCGCTTGCTTGGCGAAGCCTGTCAGCAGCAACGATCTACTGAAGACAGTTCGCACGCACTTCAACGTCGATCCCGACGCATAGGGAGCTGTCGAACTCGACTCACACGCGGTTCGATGTCACGCCGTTCACGTGATCAGGCGCCCATGTCATCGGCACCTCGTCGATCGAGACGCCGAGCAACCTGTAGAGCGCCAGCGACCGCCCGATGTCACGAACGACGACGTTGATCTGCTCCGAGTTAGCGCCGCTTTGAAATACCGCTGGGTATTTCGACGTCGCGGCGTCTCGCCAAGCACGACCATGACCGCGTTCTCGGGGCCACGGACTTTCACCACGGGCTGCTGTCACGGTCGCAAGGGTGTCGATCTCGCGCCCGTGACAGACTGGCACTCAATCCGCACCGGCTACCGATACCAAAAAAATTGTCCGGAATGCATCCGCCCGAACGTTGAAGGTGTGAAAAGGCCGCGGGAGCGGCTCTCACCAAGGAGGCTACGACATGCAGGATTTCATTTTTCTCTACCGAAACACCGAGGCCGACGCACGCGAGTTCATGGGGACGCCCGAGGCTGCCCAGGAGTCGATGAAATTGTGGATGACCTGGCTGCAGGACCTCGAGGCGAACGGGCACCTCAAGTCGAGGGGCGAGCCGCTCGAGCGGAACGGGAAGGTGGTGGCCGGTCCCAAGAAGCAGGTGATCGACGGCCCGTTCGCGGAGGCCAAGGATATCGTGTCCGGGTTTTCGATCATCCAAGCGAGGAACGAGTCCGAGGCAGTCGAGCTCGCTCGTGGTTGCCCGGTTCTGCGCGGGGCGGGCAGCGTCGAGGTCCGCGCTGTGATGAAGATGTAGTACTGATCCGATCATGGATCTCGCCGAGCATTTCTTTCGGCGTGAGGCCGGCCGACTCGTGGCCGCCCTCACCCGGATCTTCGGCGTGCACAACCTCGCCTTGGCAGAAGACGTCGCTCAGGACGCCTTTTGCCGCGCGCTCGAGGTGTGGAAGGTCCGCGGTATTCCAGCGAACCCTTCGGCATGGCTGATGGCAACTGCCAAGAACCGCGCGTTGGACCGTGTACGGCGCGATCGCACGGCTTTCACGTTCGCGCCCGAGCTGTCGCGCCTGTTCGAGAGCGAGTGGACGCTGGCTCCCGCAATCGACGAGGCGTTCGAGCCCGGCTCGATCCGTGACGAGCAGCTCCGAATGATGTTCTCGTGCTGCCACCCGAAGCTGCCCGAAGAGGCACAGCTCGCGCTCATTCTCAACATCCTGTGCGGGTTCGGTGCGAAGGAGATTGCCGCTGCGTTCCTCACCGGGCGCGCTGCGATCGAGAAGCGGATTACCCGGGGGAAGCACGCCCTCGCCGCTACGCAGCGTCTTTTCGACCTCACGCAAGGCGATTTCGGGATGCGTCTATCCACTGTGCAACGCGCCCTCTACCTGCTTTTCAATGAGGGTTACCACGGTGCGTCGACGGAGCCGGTGCGGGTGGAGCTTTGCGAAGAGGCAATCCGGCTTGTTGAGCTCTTGCGCGAGCACCCACCCGCTGCGACGCCGGCGAGCTTTGCCCTCGCAGCGTTGATGCTGCTGCACGCGGCGCGCCTGCCAGCGAAACTCGACGCGGCCGGTGACCTCAGTACGCTTGCAGATCAAGACCGCTCGCGTTGGGACAGACATCGCGTCGCCCTGGGGCTGACGCTGCTCGGGCAGTCAGCACGCGGCGAAGTGTTGACACCCTACCACGTCGAGGCGGCCATCGCTGCCGAGCACGCGAGCGCTTCGACGTTCGCCGAGACGAACTGGACGACGATAGTCTCGTTGTACGATCGACTCATGGCGATCGCCTCGTCGCCGGTGGTCGCCTTGAACCGGGCGATCGCGCTTGCCGAGCGCGACGGACCGGACGCTGGCCTCGAGGCGCTGCGTGCAATCCAAGACAGCGAGCGGCTCTCCGATTACCCGTTCTTCCGCGCTGCATTCGGCGAACTGTCGTTGCGCAAGGGAGACAGTGCCGTGGCAGCGACGCACTTCCGCGCAGCGCTGGCCGTAGCACGCAACGACCTCGAGCGGCGCTTCCTCGAGAAACGGATCGCAGCCGCGACCACGACCGAATGACTAGGAAGGCCGGTGCGAAAATTGGCGGTCCAATGTGGCCTGCGTCATCACGTCGTCAGGACGATGTAGCCCAGCAGTCCGCTGAGCACGAGGAACAATGCGCCCGCCACTACGAATTCATGCGCGCGATCGACAGAAACCCGTTCGAGACTGCGCATGCTCCACGTCGGCATGACGAAGGCAACGAGCGCCTTGATCACTTGCGCCCAGCCAACCAGCGTCAGTATGACCGGCAGGCCGGTCCACACGTTGTGGAACGCCACGACGACGGCGCCGAAAGTGAGACTGAGAAACCCGTTGGCAAATACGCCGACGTAGCCGTTCTCGCGAAGCCAGATGAAGAACTCCACCCATGCTCGCGATTGGAACACATGCGACAGCCCGATCACGAGCAATAGCACTGCGGCATAGATCTCGACTGCGCGCTCCATGGGTCAGGACTCTAGTGAGTTCTACGATCGAAGGCCAGCGACTTGCTCCCTCACGAACGCGAGGTCATTTACAAAATCGGTCTCGGGGCCATCCGAACGCAGGGGAGTGGCAACCGCGGCAACGAGGATCCGCCCGTCGCGGCCAAGGCGATTCTTGCGCGGGTCGACGAGCTTACGGAAGAACACTCGGGAAAGTTCTTTCACGCGAACGGGCAAGCGCTGCCGTGGTGAGCGAACAGGAGAAAATTCTGGCATGGTCCAACGCATGGCGAGAATCACAGGCATCGGGGGCGTATTCTTCAAATCGAAGTCGGATCACAAGCAGCTCGCGGCCTGGTATGCACGTCATCTGGGGCTGCGACTCGAGGAGTGGGGCGGCGCGATCTTGAAGTGGCCGGAGGACAAGTCGGAGGATCGCGGCCTCACCGTCTGGCACGTCGCGGAGAAGAACAGCGAGTGGTTCAGCCCTAGCGACTCGAGCTTCATGATCAACTACCGCGTGGACGACATCGACGAACTGCTGACGCAGCTGCGCCGTGACGGGGTCGCGATCGTCAAAGGGCCGGAGTCACACGAAAACGGTCGCTTTGCTTGGATCATCGATCCGGAGGGCAACAAGGTCGAGCTGTGGCAGCCGCTCCTCTGGGACGAGAAGAACACGCCATGAAGCTCTACGGGTTTCCGCCGACCCGTTCGACACGCGTCCTCTGGACGTTGCGCGAGCTGGATGTCGAGTTCGAGTTCGTCAACGTGGACCCCACCAAGGGCGAGCTTCGGCGGCCCGAGTTTCTCGCCCTGAACCCGGCCGGAAAGCTGCCCGTCCTCGTCGACGGCGACTTCATCCTCACGGAGTCGGTCGCGATCGTCCTCTATCTGGCGGAGAAGTACCCCGAGAAAGGTTTGCTCCCCAGCGGGCTTCGTGCACGGGCGGAGGTCAACCGATGGCTCCTCTTCTGCGCGACTGAGCTGGAACAGCCGCTCTGGCGAATCACGCGACACACTTCGCTGTATCCCTCCGAGAAGCGGCTCGCAGCAGAGATACCGATCGCCCGTCAGGACTTCCTCGATATGGCAGCGGTCCTGGAGAAGCACATGGACGGCCGCCAGTTCCTCGTCGGCGACAATGTGACGGTCGCCGACTTCGTAGCTGCATACACACTCGACATGGCCGCGGTTTTGAAGAAGCACATGTTGCTCGACGACATGCCTCGCTTGCGTGCGTTCATGGCACGGATGTACGAGCGCCCGAACGCCCCACCACGGATTGCAGAGGCGTTCGCGAGCCTACGTCGATGACGACTACGAGGCCAGGCGGGCGGAGTTTGGACCGACCACGGCACGCTGTCTTGCAGGTCTACGAAGCCGTCGTGGACCCCGCTTTACAAGACTGTGGGAACGATGAAGAATGTGTGATCGTCGCGGGTCGTTGCGACATCGGCCTAGGGGATTGCTGGTACGCCGTGCGTGCACGGAGCCGCCAGACCGAATTGGACGATCCAACGGATCTGACGCTCTTTGTCCTTGCAGAACGCTGGCAAGAACGAGGAAAACGATCCCGACGATGTCGGCGATGGCTTCGACGACCACAACTCTCCAGGAGATCCTGCGTCGTGGAAGGCCGACCTGCTGGCCGTCAAAGGCGACAACGAAAACGCCGTGGTCGTGTTCATCAAGGGTGACGTCGGCGCAGAACCGGCTCCGCGTCTTCGCCAATGGTCCGATTCGTTCGCGTTCGGCCAATGGGGCAGCGTTTGCGCTGCCGACTATGCCGCGTTTTTCGAACAGGCTGTGGGCGTCATCGACTCCGCTCGCGAAGTTTTCGAACCACCAGAGTGAGCCAAGCCCGGGCTCATCGCTCCTTCGTTCCATACGCACGAAACCACGCCCCAACAGCTCGGCTCTCGAATGGTTGGGGGGCGGAATGCTGCCGTGCCGGCGACTTGGCGTGTTCCAGCAGCCTTCGATGCTAGCGTCGCGCGAAAATCGCCACCATCGATCGGGAACCGTACCACCCCGAGCCACAAACAAAGGGAGGGCGGATCGCAGCGCTGTGGCGCCCATCCGCGAAAGCATCGTTCGATGGCGTCGCACCCCTTGGCTTCGACTCGCGTGCCCTCGGGTGGTTTCTCGAATCATGGAGTCTCATGACCTGGTTTCCAGCGATCCCCCGCGCCGTAGGGTGTTTGGCGATGACAGCACCGCTCCTCGCGGCCTGCAACGATAGGCAGGAGGACGTAGAAGGGGACATTGGCGCGATGACGGGCAAGACCAGTGGCACCGCCGAAAGCACGGGCTCGGAGCAAGGGAATGCCGAGGGCCAAGGTGCCGGGAGCGAGAGTGCCGGGTCGGAACAGGGAAACGAAACCGAGCCGGGCAGTGGGGAATCTTCGGGAACGAAGTTCGATCTCGAGTCTGGCGATGACAGCGGAGGTGATGGTGGTGTTCATAGCTGTGTCGTCGTGGACGATATGGACGCGGTACCGGAGTGTGGGGAAAAGGCTCCCTCGGCCAGCTTCGATCCGGAGATCCAATGGTCATGGACTCAGGGAAACGTGATCTCGGTTCCCTTGGTAGCCAATCTGACGGACGACAACGGCGACGGCAAAATCAATCTGTGCGATGTGCCCGATGTCGTGATCGTTCGTGCCGCCGGTCCGCCTCCTCCGAACGGGGCTGACGGCCAGATCGTCGTGTTGGACGGCGCAACGGGAACGGAACATTTCACGATCGCACCCATCGTCGCTGCTTCGATGGCGCCGGCCATCGGAGATATCGACCACGACGGGCTTCCCGAGATCGTGGCCGCGGCCGGAGGTGGAGGCGGCTACTCGGGTGGATCGGGCAGTGTGCCAACGCCACTCGTGGCATTCGAGCACGATGGAACGGCCAAGTGGACCAGCGCGCACGCGGTCAAATACAGCTTTGGAATCGCCCTGGCGGATTTGGACAACGACGAAGACGTCGAGATCATCACGAACTCTTCCGTGACCGACCACAATGGCGTGCTCGTGTGGGAAGCTACGGTGTTGCCTTGTACCCCGCCGTTTTCAATCCCCGGAGCATGCCCGACCGCAAGCACGGCCGCCGACCTCGATGGAGACCGCGACCTCGAGATTGTCGCAGGCAATGCTGCCTACCATCATGATGGCACGGTGTATTTCCAGAGCGATGCGATCACGGCCCAGGCAGGTCTATGGGTGTGGCCCCAAGTTGCGGATCTGGATTCCGATCCCGAGCCGGAAGTTCTCTTGGTATCGGCCTGGGGACAGGCCGCCATCCTCGAGCACGATGGCGCCACGAAGCTGCCCATGCAGTTTGCATCCCCCATCTGGTATACGCCGGCACACGTCCATGACTTCGACGGCGATGGCGAGGCCGAGTTCGGCTTTGGTACCGGCGATAGTTATCAGGTCTATCGACAGGAGGGTACGCTTGCATGGTCGCAGCCCCTGATATGGCAGCACATGGACAGTGCCCCCGGGGGTACGGCGTTCGACTTTCTCGGCGCCGGAGCAGCCCAAGCGGTCTACAACGACCAAGCGGAGCTATTCGTCTACGATGGCAGCTCGGGCGTCGTGTTGCTCAAGGTTGCCAACGCCACCCAGACCACGCTGGGATACCCCGTGGTCGCCGACGTGGACGACGACCGCTCCGCTGAAATTCTCGTTTCTTCGTCCAACACGGTCAATGCCGGCGTGCACGCCATTCGCGACAAAGGAGATCGCTGGATCCAGGCTCGGCGGATCTGGAATCAACACACGTATCACGTCACCAACGTGCGTGAAGACGGCACGATTCCACAGTTCGAGACACCCCATTGGACGACCCTCAACACGTTTCGGACCAACGCACAGATCGAAGGCGGTATCTGTACGCCTCCGCCGGCCGAGTAGAGCTCGCGCTAGCGAAGACGTCTGCTCGGCCATCCGTCGTCAGCCAACTCCCTCGCGCTGCCCTCGACCACGTCGGATAACTCGCGCGTCTCTGTGATGCAAGTTGAGCGAAGAATTTCTTGTTCCAGGATCGGGTGCGACTCGTACGGTTTGTGCCACTCGGGAATGCGTCGCGTGACACGATACATGCGTACTTCGGCACTATCGTTTCCGGCGAGATGACAGATGAATGCCATGTGTTGCGTACGAAACGGCGAATTGGACTTCAATAGATTTTGCACGACCTTCTCGAGGCGATTGAGGCCGACGTACGCATGGTGCGCGTTGTCGGGGCTGCGAGGGTCCCATGCGACGACGTGTTCCGTGCCATCGGTACGCGTGACGATGAAACGGACTCCCACGGTTTCGCGGGGAACGTCGGGCGAGAACATTCGCCACCATTGATGGGTATTCGTCAGAACTAGCCAATGGCGAACGACGCCCCGCAATGGCCTGGCATCGAGCCACTGGACGGGAACGGCCGCGATGGTGATCGCCATGGCATGAAAGAGCACGAACGAGCCCACCGCCCTGGTCCACAGCGCGTTTGGCCGGAGCGGCAACAGATTTTCTCGAGAGGGTGCGAGACGGTACGTCTCACGAGAGAACCGGCGGAACGCAGTGGCAATCTCGTCTCCTGAGAACAATACCAGGCTGCATGCAAGCGTCGCAGGAACGAACCATCCGAGGTTTGCGAAAATCATCAGAGATCCATGAAACGCGATGGCCAATGCTACCGCCAGCGCACGCGTACCGTTCACCGCCATGTTGAGCATGCGACCGTCCGATGCGAAGCGGCGCACGGCAAGCACCAAAGGAACGATCCAAAAATAGCGCTCGAAGAACAACTCTCCCCATGTTGCAACGGCGTCGTAGGGCGCGAGCTGGTGGACGATAGGCGTGATTGGAACTCGCTGGAAACGTTGGTTCGCGAAAAGATAGTACGCTGCGGAACCCTGTTGGTAGGTGGGGCCGATCTTTACCCAACCGTTGATCGTATAAACGAGCGTGAGCTGAAGGATCATGAGGTACCGTGGCCACGCCGAGATCTCCTGACGTCGAGTGCTTCCAGAAAAGCGACCCGAGCGTAGCCACGCGTCGACAGAATACCGGCCACCACAGTTCGAGAGAGCAAGGAGAAACAAGAAGTTCCAGAACACCTGGTCGCCGGCAAGGGGCAAGGAATTGCGATACGTCACGCTTGCGAACAACAAAGGTGTGCTCCATTTGAACACGCTCGTGTATAGGCCCACGGCGAAAAGCGTGGCCGAAACCAGGGCAAGAACGATCACGCAGGTTGGGAACCAAGCTTGATCGACATAACACAGAACCGAGAGGCGTCGTTCGAACGAGGTGCACGCGAGGACATTCGGATAAACACCGTCGCTTCCATACAGGTAGCCGGCATGCGGGAGGAAGGTGGCAATGTTCGCTGCTGCAAGACTGCCCAGCACGAGCCGAAGTACGCACACGGTGCTGCAGTCCTCCTTGACATGAACCAACCTGGCAAACACCACGACATGCTAACTCGAAAGCAGGATCTTGCGCCTTCGCTGCAGAAGATCGCGAGCAGAGCCATCGACAGGTCGATCGCGGCCGCGACCGCATCGTGACGATTCGCCTTGCTAGCTACTCGATCGACGCGAGATCCTTCGCCTGTTCGAGGCCGCGCGTGAGCATGTTCAGAAGCACGCCCAACAAAGGCGCCATCCGGACACACGATTCGGCGATACTGGTGAAGTTGCGTGCGGGGGCGGCGCTTGGGGATCGAAAGCTCGAGCTCGCCGCCATCACCGATCGTCTGCTGGTTGCGCTCGCGTTTGCGCCCGTGGCATACTGGGGTTCGAGGTTCGTTTTCCGTGATGGTTGATGTGATGGATCCTTCGGTTGGGAAGGAGTGGAAAAGCATGTCGGCCGATCCAGCTCGTCGCCGATCCGCCGCCGTGTCCCATGAGCACACGTTCGAAGCGATCTATCGTGGTCACCACGATTTCGTGTGGCGTGTGCTGTTTGGCCTCGGTGTGCGACCCGAGCAGCTCGATGATGCTACCCAGGAAACGTTCGTGATCGTGTACCGCCGCCTCGATTGTTACGATCGCAGTCTTCCGCTGCGGAGCTGGTTGTTCGGCATCGCACGCAACGTGTCGCGCAAGCAGAGGACGCGGAAACTTAGCGATCGCCGCTGGCTGGAGCTGGTCGAGGAGCCTGTCTCTCTCGAGGTGGATCCATGGGGCCGAGTTTTGCAAGGCGAGGCGGCTCGAATCGTGCAATCTGCTCTCGACGACATGGACGAAACCCAGCGCCACGTGTTCGTAGCGATGGAGATCGAGGGTCTGAGTGCACCCGAGCTAGCGCGATCGCTTGGGATCTCCGTCAATACCATCTATTCGCGACTTCGTTTGGCCCGGCGCAAGTTCGACAAAATGATCGCGAGCGTGCGATGTGATGGTTCGCCTCACGCAGGGGGAACACGAACGTGTGGATGAACACGAACGCGAAGTCGCGGTTCGGGGCGCGCGTGGAAACTGGGAACGGTACGCCAAGATCGGTATCGCGATCGTGGGGTTGCAGCCATGATGGTGTTGGCGGTTCGAGTGAGCATGGTTGGTGTGCAAGCCGTGCGCTTCGGTTCACGTCATGCATCGGGCGCTGCGGCTCCACCGCGAAAGTGTCCTGTCCCAGTGCCGCGTCACGAACGAGTGACGGATGCCGCAAAAACCGGCCGAACCGTCGCGCGTCCGTGCCACGGCAAACATCGTGTCAGCGCTTGTCCAGGCGCCGCCGCTCGAGAGCGATCCTGAGCCACACGTAGGCCGCCGCCAGAACGCTCGCGCCTACCGCGAGTAGCTCGGCGCGGGGATCTGCAATCACGCCAGGATTCGCGGCCGCGACGATGCGAAGCTCGAGCTCCGCGAAGCCGTAGCCGGCAATACCAATCCCCACCACCCGTCGCATGGTATACGCGAGCTCGAGCGCACGTACGCTGTTTCCCCAGATTTTGCGCCCGACTCGGCGGCTCCACAGCACGAGCGGCGTGATGCTGGCGACAATCGTGCCGACGATGACCAGCAGAGCCTCGGTCGTCGTTGGTATCGTGTCGGTACCCAATCGAGCGATCGTCATCGATGTCGCGATCGTGTCGACGATGAGCCCAACGACCCACGCGTATGCGACCGCAGTCATGGCCACAATCGTCGGACGAGCCAAACGGGCTTCGCGTGCAGCGCGTGTGATGGCATCCGCGGACGACAGGAGCCTGGTCGTGCTGCCCGGTACACCGGTCAGCTCGCGGACGCGCTCACCCAGGTTCGGGGGTGAAAGATCTGCCGAAGGTAGGGATACTGGTAGATTCTGCGCGCTCGAAACGTCGAACTGAGCCAAGTCCGCTTCGAGCTCGTTCATGCTGGCGTAGCGATCTTCGGCCCGCTTGGCCATGGCATGCTGGATGACCAGCTCGAGTGCGGGCGAGATGTCCGAGTTTATCGAACGCGGCCGGGGAGGCTCATCCATGAGCACTGCGGCAATCGTCACGGTTGGATCTTCGAAATCGAACGCCCGCTTGCCGGTGAGCCCGCGATAGAGAATCGCACCGACCGCGTAAACGTCCGTGCGATGGTCGACCTTGGTGCCACGGGCCTGTTCCGGCGACATGTACGAAGGTGTGCCCATGATCACGCCCGTACGCGTCAAGTTCTTGCTGGTGGTCGAATCGTCGGCGATCTTCGAGATTCCGAAGTCGAGCACTTTGGCGGTGGGGACTTGTTGATCGCCAATCAAGAATACGTTTTCCGGTTTCATGTCGCGATGTACGACGCCTCGTTCATGCGCTGCCTGAAGCGCATGGCACACCTGGCGCATGATGGGGAGAAAGAACGCAGGATCCAACTTGCCTATGCGATCGAGCAAGCTGCCGAGCTCTTCGCCCTCGAGAAACTCACCCACGATGTACGGCGTGCCATCTTTGGTGCGATGAACGTCATAGACTTCGAGCACGTTGGGATGCTGGATTCCGCTGGCGGCATCGGCTTCGCGATGGAATCGCGTGACGATCTCGGCATGGCGTGCGTATTCCTGGTGCAGTAGCTTGATGGCGAAACGCTTGTTTCCCAGCCTGGTGTGCTTCGCCTCGTACACGCGACCCATGCCGCCGTGCCCAATGACCCTGGTGATGCGATAGGTCTCTGCCAACGTGGTACCGATGAGGGGATCTTGCTGTTCGATCGCGGGCAGCTGTTCGAGCACGGCAGCATCGCGGGGGCACACCTTGAAATCCGGGGGATAACGCTCACCACATTTCGGGCACACGTTGGTGAGGGCTGCTGCCACGCCGCGCGAGGGCGTGCCAATGCTGGCGGGTGGCCGTGAAGCAGGTCGCAAAGGCGCGTGGTCCGGCTCTTCGGTGGCTTCCGGTACGCCAGCCTCGGCGATCGGATCAGAGCTGGGCTTGGGCGGCGTGACCGACGGTGGTGTCGGTGGTCTGTCCTCGCTCGCGAGCGACTTTGGCTTCTTGGTGAGATCGATCTGAGTTTCGCTCGATGTCGAAACGCGTGGACGCACGGAACCATCACCCGCGACTGGCAGCGAGGTCGCGCTACGCGGAAGCGGTGGAGGAGGCACCGCAGCTCGGCGACGCTCATCCGCCATGGGAGTTATCGCTGTCCACGGGGAGCCACGACATTCTTTGCCCTTGGCGTCGCTCCCGTCAAGCCTCTCCCAATCAATCCCAGGGCGTCACTGACGGCGTTTGCAGCAGCAGCTCCACGTCGTCCATCGTGAGCCTCTTACCCGCGCTCACGTCTCGGCCGAGCGCGCTTTCTGCGACCTCACGCTTGCGTTGCCCGAGCTCCACCATTTTCTGCTCCACGGTATCTTCACAGACGAGCCTGTAGACCATCACGGGCTTGTCTTGCCCAATGCGATGCGCTCGATCGGTGGCTTGGTCCTCTACGGCAGGATTCCACCAGGGATCATAGTGAATCACCGTATCGGCCTCCGTGAGCGTGAGGCCACTACCGCCCGCTTTGAGACTGATCAGGAACACCGGAGGTCCGCTGGTTTGTTGGAATTTGAGCACCAGCTCCTCGCGATTTTTGGTGCCACCGTGCAGCCAGAGGTAGTCGATGCCAAGCTCAGTGAGTGTATCGCCTAGCAACTTCTGCATCTCGACGAACTGACTGAACACGAGGATCTTGCGACCGGATCCCACACAATCCGCGACGAGCTCGCGAAAGCTTTCCAGCTTGGTCGACGGAGGCAGCGGTGTACCTTCTGGTAGGCCGAGTAGCCGAGGATCGCAGCATACCTGGCGTAAGCGTGTGAGCGCGGCCAAGATCGTCATCTGAGATTTCTCGATTCCAACGTCCTTGACGCGTCCGACGATTTCGTCTTTGGCCGCCTTGAGAATGCGATTGTAGAGGCCGAGCTGGCTGCGGCCGAACTGGCAAAACAGCGTCTGCTCGGTCTTGGCGGGCAGCTCCTGCGCCACGTCTTCCTTGCGGCGACGCATGATGAACGGTCGGACCCTTGCACGCAGTTGCTCGAGCACCTTGCGATCGCCGTCCTCGATGGGCTTGACATAGTTTTTCTGGAAGTCGCTCAGTTTGCCCAGGAATCCTGGTGCGAGAAAGTCGAAAATCGCCCAGAGATCCACGAGATGATTTTCGACGGGCGTTCCGCTCATCGCCAGACGATGATCGGATTGCAGTTGTTTCGACGACTTGGCGGTCGACGTTGCCCAATTTTTGATGTACTGCGCCTCGTCGAGGATGACGTAACGAAAGCGAATTTTCGACAGCTCTTCGATGTCACGGCGCAAAATGCTGTACGACGTGACGACCACGTCGGCCTTTTTGAGCAAGCGACGGTTTTCGGCACGCTCGGCACCATGCCAGGTCAAGAATGTCAGACTAGGCGCCCACTTCTTGACCTCCTGTTTCCACACCGAGATCACCGAAGTCGGACACACGATCAACGACGGCACCGCCCCACGTTCTTCTTTGGCTTTCGTCAGCAGCGCCAACGCCTGCACGGTCTTTCCGAGACCCATGTCGTCGGCAAGGATCCCAGTCATGCTGTTTTCGTGGAGCTGCCACAACCATGCGTATCCCGACTGTTGATACTCGCGAAGTTTCGCAGTGAGAGCCTTGGCTTTCTTTGGAGCCTTGCCCGAGCGCTCCCCCGTCATGCTCGACATGAGTGTGCGGACTTCTTTCGCGACGTCTGCCGAAGGCACCGCACTCAGCAGACGCGACAGCGTTCCCAGCTCGAGTGTGGTGAGCTCTGCGTGTCCCGTCTTGTCGAACTCGATGGCTCCGGCAGCTTCCGCCACGGTCGCCAGGATCTTCGGATCGAGCTTGGCGACACTACCGTCGGCGAGTGTCACCCAGCGGCGTCCCTCGTGAAGCCAGCGAAGAAGGTCACGAAACGTGATGAGATCGCTTTCTCCCTCGACATCGACTGTGGCTTCGAGGTCGAGCACCGAACCACCACGGCTCGAGATCGACAACCCAGGCGAAGGCGATTTGCTGCGGATCCGTGGAAGCTTGGGAATGCGTTTTTCCCACTGCTCGGGCAGCAACGGAACACCAGCAATGAGGAATTCGATGGCATCGTCGCCTTCGGCCACGAACGCATCGTCTGCGCTGCTCCACTTGAGCTTGAGATTGCTCAATACCTTGCGAGCAGCGCCCTCGGCCTCGAGGTCGCGATAAAACGAGATGGTCTGATCGCCGAGCGAGAGCAAATAACGCGGAGATTCCGGGTCGTCTCCGGTTATCGCGAGTGTCACGTTGCCATAGCGTGCCGAGAGCTTGACGCGAACACGTGCCGAGTCGCCTTCCAGCACTGCGATGATCTGTTCGATGCTCCTCGCATCGCTGGCCAGCGCAAACAAATCTTGCCTGGGTACCCCGGCACGCTGCAAGGTTTCACTGAGGGAATCCATCTGTTCGGGTCCGACGCGCGTATCCATGACGATGCGTGGTTGCTTTCCGATGGCCTCGAGTACCCAAGCAGGCGTATCGGGAACAGTGAACACCTCGGCAGTCTCGGGAGCGAGGAACCAAGTTGGCGCACCGGCAATGACACGACCGCTCGAAACTTCGAACTGCCGATCGCTCGCGACATGATGCAAAAAACCATGCAACTCCACGTTTCCATCGCTGGCACGCGGCTCGGCCAGCACTCTCAGCACCAGCGGTTCGCTGACGAAGCGGAGCTTGCCGACTCCCTTTAGGCTGACCGGTGCATTGCGAGCGAAATACAACACGCCCGCCAGCGCGGTATCGTCCAACACGTGCGCACCTTCGTCAGTACGTTCGAGCTCTTGATCGATATAGCTTTGAATCATGCGATCCGCAGGAGCGAGGCCGTCGCGGCTACCCAGATTGCGGCGGCTCTGGCCAGCCACATCGGAGCCCGCCTGGAAGCTCGTGACTTGCCAACGGCCACCACGCGGCTCGATCTGGTAGCGACGCTGCGTGGTACCGTTGCGGCTGGCGATGTCTTGCACCCATGGGTTGTGTGTCATCGTGATCTCGCCGCCGCTTCGATATTGCTGGCGCAATGCCAACGTGAGTGCGACTGCGTGATGACAGACCTTTTCCCAACCGTCCGTGAATGTCGGGCACGTACACGTCGCAACGAACGAGCCGCTGGGCGTCAGCCGCAGGCTGGTATTGTGCGGCATGGGATGACTGCTTCGGACTTTTCCGCGCACTCCGTCGCCAGAGAACACGACATCGAATACGCCTCCGGATTCGAAGATCTCGGTCCCGGCGGCCATGGCTTTTTTGCTCGCTACTCTGCCGAGTTGTTCCGGCTCGACAAGCGGCAGGAAGGTTTCCAGCTTGATCACTTGATGGATGAGGTGAGGCTCGCGCCCTGCGTAGGGTGGGAGATGAATGTGGCATCAAGGCTCCCCGCGTGGACAAGACCGGGGTCGCCTACGTTGCCGTGCGAGGGGGATCGATCCAACCCACGCTCGAGCACACGTACACTTGGAGTGTCTAGCACGGCCCGACCCAGCGGGTCCACCGAAAAAACGTCCGTCAGACGTTTTCTGGGCTTGGCTGTCACGTTCGATGTCGACTCGCACGAGGCCCATGAACACGATTGACGGTCTCAACCCTGCGGATCCCGGCATCTTGCTGCTCGCCGGCGCATTGGCGCGGATACCCCCGCCTGCCTGCTTGCTGGTGCATTGTGGGCATCTTCCGGGGTTGGGAACCGGAACGACGAGGCTCGTCCTGGACGTTCGCGAGCTCGCCGGCAGCCTCGACCATTTTGTTCTGCCGGGGCGAGAGCAGACTGCCCGGGCCCTCGCACCCCAAAACGGGTTTCAGGCAGCGGCGGTGTGGCCTCGGGCGCACCTCGGAAAGGATTTCACGCATGCGTGTTTTGCTTGGGCGTTGCTCCTGCTGGCGCCCGGCGGTGCAGTCTATTTCGCGGCACGCAAGCAAAAAGGCGCACAGGGTTTGGCAGACTGGCTTCATGCAGCCTGTGGCAACGTGGAGCGGGTAACACGGTGCCAAGGTTATGTCCTGTATCGAGCCACGGTGAGCGGGAAGCTCGACGCCGGCCTGCTCCACCAAGCGGTCACGAAACGCTATCGCGTCGAGAGTTTGTCGATTCCCGGTGTGGTGCTCGCGAGCGCGCCGGGTGTGTTTGCCCGTCGTGAGCTGGATGCAGGTACACGCGCGTTGATCGACCACGTCGGACAGCTCGAGCAGCTCGGCTCCGGCACCTTGCGAGACCCGCCGGGGCGTGTGCTGGACGTTTGTGCGGGCATCGGTCCCCTTTCGTTGTGGGCGGCGACACGGTGGCCGGATACGCGTGTGGTGGCGATCGAGTCCAATCTGCTCGCAGCGGATCTCCTGGCCGAAAATGCTGCATCCGCACGTGCAGGTGAGCGTGTGAGCGTGGTTCGCCAGGATGCGTTTTCGCAGCAGGGCTGGCCCGATGCCGTCGATCTCACGTTGGTGAACCCTCCGACACATGCCAGCCCCGAACACATCGAGGCCTTGTGCCGGCACGTTCGAGGGTCGACGCGTCGTGGTGCCCCGGCATTTTTCGTCGTCACGCGACCAGCACTGCTCGAACGCCTGCTCGTCCGTTGCGGAGCGACCGTACAACAAACGTCACACGGCAGTCATACCGTGCTCGAAGCTCGCTGGCCATGACGACCGTTTCGTTCATCTCGATAGGGTGCTGGTCGTGTGCCGGGTCCCCTTGGTACGTCGCGCGTCGGCGCTCAAGAACCCGATACCGCCTGCATAGAACGCGAACACGGCCACGCCGACCACCAGCCCGGTAAAGCTCGCCCCCGCGACGGGCGCTTCCACGCGAATCTGCCGAAGCTCTCCTGCGGCGCGTGCCAACATCACCACGAAAAATCCAAACGAGAACGTGAGTACCGCCAGCTGAGCCATGTCCAGGCCAGAAAAACGGCTGGGCCTCCTCAGTCCAGATCGATCGCGTTGCATCCAATGCACCATGAGCTTCAGCCACGAGGACAAGGTTGGAACGAGCAGCATCCCAGCGAGGCCGGCCAGGCCGGATACAGCCAGTCGAAGGCGCTCTGCGTCCGGTAACAGCGCCTCGGGAAGCACCATGGTCGCGAAAGCGTACCTCGGACTCCGAGGACCTGTCCTGACATTCCCCGTCTGCCCATGGAGGGTACGCGTAAACTCGAGTCGCTATGAGCCCAACGCAATCGTCGGCGGCAGAATTTCGCGCGCGCGCACGGACGCTCATGCGAAACGTGCAAGCGAACGTGTGCGGCGCACTCGAAGCGCTCGAGCGCGAGCTGGGCAGCGACCGCTCGTTCGTGAGTGACGCTTGGACCCGCCCTGGAGGAGGTGGTGGTGTGTCTCGCGTGCTGCAAGACGGAGCCATCTTGGAAAAAGCCGGCGTGAACGTTTCCGAGGTGTACGGCGAGCTTTCGCAGGCGTTCGCAGCCAAGCTGCCCGGTACTGGACGGCAGTTCTACGCCACTGGCGTGTCGCTCGTGCTCCATCCGCGAAATCCGTACGTACCGACAGTGCATGCCAACTTCCGCTACCTCGAACAGGGTGAACGGCGCTGGTTTGGAGGAGGCTCCGATCTCACACCGTATTATTTTTTTGCGGAAGACAAATCGCATTTTCATGGCGTGTGGCGTGATGTGTGCGAGCGGCATCACGAGGTTGCAAACTACGCGAGCTTTCGTGATGCGTGCGAACGTTACTTCTACCTTCCGCATCGCGGCGAAGTCAGAGGCGTCGGTGGGATCTTTTTCGACGATGTCGAAGCCGTGCATGGCGACGTCGATCGCGAAGACGCGTTGCTCGCATTCGTGAGTGCCGGAGGAGCGGCTATCCTCGATGCCTACCTTCCGATCGTCCGCCGGCGCATGCACACTCCTTGGGGTGATCGCGAACGCAACTGGCAATTGCTGCGGCGCGGAAGGTACGTGGAATTCAATCTACTGTACGACCGCGGTACCACGTTCGGCCTACAAACCGGTGGTCGCACCGAGTCGATCCTGATGTCCCTGCCACCACTGGTGCGCTGGGGCTATGACGAATCGCCGTCGCCCGGAAGCCCCGAAGCGGCCCTGCTGGACCAGCTGCGCAGAGCCGAGCCTCCCTGACGTTCGCGGCATGAGCTCGTTCACACGTGCGATGCGCTCGCCCATGGAAACCCGGGTCGCGTCGACCGGGATCTACGGGGTCAACAGGCAGTACTTCCGCCGCTACACTCGCGTCGTTGCGTACCAAAGGCCCTGTGCTGAGCGTCGTCGGGCTGCTCGTGGCGGGAGTCGGGACGGCTCATGCTCAGCCGAATCCGAGCTCGCCCTCGTCGCCTGCGACGTCCACGGAACGTCGATCGTCAGCTGCGCGCCGCCTGGTGATCGTCGAGCCCCGTACCCCGCGTCTCTCCGAACCGGACAAGGCTGGCAGCGTCGTGACGCGCAAGGATCTCGACGAACGCCTGCCGCGATCGGCTCCGGATGCGCTGCGCTTCGAACCGGGTGTGTATGTGCAACAGACGGCCCACGCGCAAGGATCGGCGTACATCCGCGGTCTGACTGGCCAGCAGACCCTGCTGATGTTCGATGGTATTCGCATCAACACGAGCACGTTTCGCCAGGGCCCGAACCAGTATTTCTTTTTACTCGATGCAAAGACTGTCCAACGCATCGACGTGATCCGCGGAAGCGCGTCCACGCGCTACGGCACGGACGCGTTGGGTGGTGTCATCATGGCCACGCCGATCGAGCCTTCGTTGGAGGTCGGACGCTGGCCACTCGTCGTGCACGCACGCGGCATGTCCCGTACCGGTACGGCCGATGGGGAGCTCGGAGGTCGGGCGCAAGTCGATGTTTCGTGGCGGGGCAAGCTGGGGTTGTTCGGTGGTATCGGATATCGCGACGTCGGCCTGCTCCGATCCGGTGGGAAATTTCGCGTACCTGCCACGGGCGAATACCAAACCATTCCGCCCCGTTTCGCCGAGGACGGCAAGACTCAGCTCGGTACGGGCTTCAACGAGCTCACGGCGGATGCGAGGCTCGTGTGGCAACCGAGCAGCAAGCATCGTCTGACCGCCGCCTATTACGACTACCGCCAATTCGACGCCCCCCGGACCGACAAGTGCCCGTCGTCGGGCCTGCAGCTCGACACGTGTCTGACCTACCTCGAACAGTTTCGTACGATGACGTACCTGGCCTACAAATACGATGGAGGTCCAGCGGCAGCCACAGCAATTCGTGCGACGCTCAGCTATCAAAGGCTCCACGAACGCCGGCACCTCGACCAGGGCGCACTCTCGAGCACCGAGCAGTTCTGGCGTGACGACGTGCACACGTTCGGGGGTGCGCTCCACGTACGTACCCAGCAATTTTCGCCGACACCATGGTGGACGTTCGCGTTCGACTACGGAGCCGACGGTTATCGCGATCGTGTCGACAGCACCAGCTGGCTGTATTTTTCCGATACCGCCATCACGCGTTATCGCGATCGTGGCCAATACATGGACGAGGGCCGGTTCTCGAGCTCCGGCGCGTGGGGCAACCTGGATACTACGTTCGCCGAGATATTCCGGCTCCGTGCTGGTGGACGTACGTCATTCGTCACGACCGATGCGTCCGGCCAGGCCAGCTCGGATTCCAAACCAGTGCATCGACATTTCGCGACCACGATTGGAAACATTGGTGCATCGGTTCGCGCTGTACCGTGGCTGGTGCTGAGCTTCGGTTTGGATCAGGCATTTCGTGCGCCGAACCTCGATGACCTGACGTCTCGGCAGCTGATCGGAAGCGGAGCGCAGACCGAGAACACTGCGCTCGCACCCGAACGAAGTACGACGATCGAAGGTGGGCTTCGCATCGAGCACCCTTGGGTCGAGTTCTCTGCCTGGGTGTTTCGCACCACCATCGACGGCCTGATTCAGCGAAGGGCGTTCGATCCCTCGGACTGCCCCCGGGGAGATCTCGGTTGCGCGGGTGCACGCGCGCGTTTTGGGCTGCAAAACGCGGATGGCGATGCGCGTCTATGGGGCGTGGACGGGGGGGTACGTGTCTATTTGCCCTGGGATCTCGGCGCGCGAGCCACCATCGCGTGGGCGAAGGGCGACATGCCTCATACGTTGCTTCCGGGACAACGCGAGCCGATGTCTCGCGTGCCACCATTGAACGGTACTGCCGAATTCGGTTGGCGGCCTAGCCGCTGGGGATTTCACGTGATTTTCGCGGTGCGTTGGGCCACCCAGCAATCCCGCCTTGCGGAGGTCGACAAGTCCGACGTGCGCATCCCCAGGGGAGGAACGCCTGGATTTGCCGTGCTGGATGTCCGCGCGGGCTACCGTTTCGATCCCCACTGGGTGCTCGGACTCTCGTTCGAGAACCTCACCGATGCCGCGTATCGCTATCACGGGTCGGCCATCAACGGACCTGGAAGAAGTTTACTGGCGCAGGTCGAGTTTGGATTTTGACCCGGGGATCCCCTGCATCGCAACCGGGGTAAGCCCGCTTTTCGAGGCGACGGCAAATCTCGCATGCTGCGATCGTGCGAACGCTCACCTTTGCTCATTTCTTGCCGATCGCTGTTTGGCTTCCGCTCGCCTGCGCTCAGAAAGATCCCGAAGAAACAGCGGCCAACGAGGACAGTGCGTCGAGCAGCGAAACCGCTGGTATGGAAGAAAGCTCTGGTGGATCCCGATCGGGGGACATGGACTCGGATACCTCGGGAAGCGAATCCGCCAGCGATTCGGGCTCGGGCGATACAGGTGAGTGTCCTCTGGGTGGCGAGTTTCCGGCCATCGACGAATCGTCGTGTGAGCCGCTGGGGACCGACTACCAGCCACTCGATGCGATGTCGGCCAACGACATGTGGGCAGCCTGTGTTTCCGACGACGGCGCATACCATCTCGTCGACACCAGCCCGAGCACGATCGCACGTGTCGAGGCGTACGAAATGATTGCGGAGCTCTTGTGGCGAAACGGTACGCCGGATGCGGACGCCTTCACGGACGCGCGTGTCGCCTACGCGGCTGACGAGGGCCTCGAATCGCGCATGCTCCGGCGCGAGGATCTGCATTATCCCGAGATTCCGCTAGAAGACTGGGATCCCGGTGTCGATGCCGACAAGCAGTGCACTGTACCCGCCAACGTCACGAAATATCCCGACCGCTGTGTCGGTCCGGCCTCGATCGCACCGCTTTTGAACGAGGCGTTTGCGGCAGGTCAAACGGGCGAAGGAGATCCCAACGTGCACGCGGCTCGCATCCAGGCCAGTCTCTTGTGGTTCTTCTACGTGTCGACGTACAAAGAAGCGTTCACGTGCACGAGCGTGCCCAAGGACTGCGACTCCTCGTGGGCTTATTATAGCGGCGGGTTCGATCGCGCTGCCGGAATTGGCATGGCTGGCGAGCTCAAACCGCTGAGCGGCACCAGTCACAGCCGGGTGTTCGATGGCATCCTCGCGGCACGTTGCTGGCGCGATCTCTACCCAGGAGACATGTACGCGACCTTGGCCGATGTACCCATGGCAGGACAAGATCTGTTCGCGCTTGGATGGGAGCAACTCGACGTCGCCCTGCATCGAGCGTTCGCCGTGCTGGTCCGTGAACGCATCGAGGCGCAAGCGATGTTGTGCGGGGCCGAAGCCGACGCCAACTGGGCGTTCGTTCAGGTGGCCGGACGCGTGCTCGACCGGGAGTCCGAACAACGCGACGAAGCTCGAGCAGCCACGCTCGCCCAGCTATGGGCAAAGGATCCATCGTCATTGACCAACGAGGATCTCGAAGCGGGTGTGGCCGCTCTCGACGCGGTATTCCCGTGTCCATGAGCCAGTACTTGCGGTAGGCCCGACGCACAGAGCACACTAGGGTCCACCAGTGCGCGTTTACATGAGCCCACGTTCCTGGGCACTCGTCGTGGCGCTGCTCGTTGTGTTGCTCGCGATCGCGGTCGTCGCGATCACCACTGCGGACCAGGGAAAACGACCACCGTTTCTACAGGAGCACGAGCCCATCACGCACGGCCCGTCGCGTCCACCGGTACCATCGGGCGGGCTGCTGCGGCTGGCGGGATCGGGCAGCAACCTGCCCGTAACGCGAGCACTTGCGGATGCATTCGCGAGCACGCACCCCCACCAGCGCGTGCTCGTGCACGAAAGCATCGGATCGACCGGAGGGATTCGTGCTGCGTACGACCGCGTCATCGACGTCGCCCTGGTGTCCCGTCCATTGAAAGAGGACGAGCAAGGGCTGGGGCTCGTCGTGGTTCCATACGCCCGGGTTCCCGTCGTGGTCGCGGCCAATGCTTCTGTCGTCGACGACAATCTCTCGCTCGAGGATCTCTTGTCACTGTATGCCGGTGAAGCGACCCATTGGAGCGACGGTACGCCCATCGTCGTGCTCCAACGCGAACGCGGCGACTCGAGCCACATGGCAGTGACGCGCAGCGTTCCCGAGTTCGAACGAGTGAACGACCGTGCCTATCGAGAAGGACGTTGGCGTGTGCTTTACAGCGACAGCGCCATGCAGGAAGCCATCGCTGGCACGGAGGGTTCCGTTGGACTCACCGATCTCGGTGCCATCGAGTCGCTTCGCCTGCCCGTGAAGGTACTGCGCGTGAACGGTGTGAGCCCCGAAGCTGCCACCGTTCGATCACGTGCCTATCCGTTCGTGAAAGAGCTCGCGTTCGTGACAGCGAGGGTTCCATCGCCCGCCAGCGCCGAGCTGATCGCGTTTGCCCGATCCGCTCGAGGGCGTGCCATCGTACGTGATGGCGGATACATACCGCCGGACGAATTGGAGGGGCTGCCGTGATTCACCACGAGGCGAGGTCGCCAAGCGTGGACCTTCCGAAGTATCTCGCCGCGCGGATGCTTCCGCTCGCGGTGTTGCTGGCATCGGTCGTGGCCGTGAGCGCCCCGCTCGCCTATTACGTGCTGGGCATGCGGGCACTTCAGGCGGAGGTTCAAAGCGCGGCAGAGCAAGCCAGTCGCACGATTTCCCGCGAGGCGTCCGATCGCCCGAACCTGTGGCGATACGACTCCATCAAGCTCGTCGAACACCTGCGTGCCTATCGTACTTCACCGAACATCACGTGGATCGAAGTCGTCGACGATACCGCACGACCGATCGGTACGACTCCACGCAGCGAGCTCGACGCGCTGGGCCAACGCTCGCTTTTGTGGGCATCGGCACCCGTCACCATCCATGCCCAAGAGATCGGCCGGGTCTGGGCTGCAGCGGAGACCAAACCGGTGCGAGATGGGGCGGTTCGTCTGCTCGTGCCGTTTTTGCTGCTCGGCTGCGGCCTTGCCAGCCTCATGTATTGGCTGCCGATTGGCGCCGTGCGGGACGCCGAGAAACGTATCGCGGCACTGTTCCAAAGTTTGGAACAATCACAGATCGCGCTCGCCGGGCTCAACGAGAGCCTCGAGCGTGAGGTTTCGGTACGCTCGCGTGAGCTTTCGCTCGCTTACGAAGAGCTCAAACGTAAAGAGGAACGGTTGCGAGAATTATCCGCCAAGGCGATCGGGCTTCAAGAGGGTGAACGCAAGCGTATCGGGCGGGAGCTGCACGACTCGACGGGCCAGGCCATGACGGCCATTCGCCTCCAGCTTCAGATCATCCGAGAACGACCCGAGACGTCCGAGCACGTTCGTGCTCTCGCGGCCCGAGCGATCGGACTCGTCGATTCCACGCTCGAAGAAGTTCGCCGGGCCGTGGCCGCGCTTGGACCGGCGATCCTCCACGATGTCGGCCTCGGGCCCGCAGTTCGTCGCCTGGCGGACGATTTCTCCGAACGCACCGACATCAAAATGGGTTGCACGCTGGATGGTTTGCCCGATGGCCTTCCTGCTGCCGTCGAAACTGCGTGCTACCGTATCGTACAAGAGACACTCACGAACGTAGCCCGCCACGCACGAGCAAGCCGTGTTTCGATCGGAATGGTGGCGATTCCCGAACGTATCTCGGTAACCGTCGAAGACGACGGCATCGGCTTCGAGGTCGAAACGTCGCTACGTAGCGATACGCATGGGCTCGTGGGTATGCGCGAACGCGTAGAGTTGCTGGGTGGGGCGTTCGAGCTCACGTCCAGCCCGGGCCGCGGCACCAGGTTGCATGTCGAGCTTCCCTTGATGGGAAGCTGATACCATCGATGCGAGGCCAACGAAGAATGTCCGACGACGCGCCGATCCGAGTCCTCCTCGCAGAGGATCACACGATCGTCCGTGAAGGACTACGTGCGCTGCTGCTCGCGCAGCAGGGCATCGAGGTCGTCGGTGAAGCTGCCGATGGGCGCATCGCGATCGAGCAAGCGCTCGAACTGCGACCCGACGTGGTCGTCATGGACCTCAACATGCCGGGCGTCAGCGGCATCGATGCCATCACACAGTTGTCGAGCGAAGCACCCGAGTGCCGCGTGCTCGTGCTCTCGATGCACTCCAGCGAAGAATACATTCGGCCGGCGATCCGAGCCGGTGCCAGTGCATACTTGCTGAAAGGTTCCGGGTTGTCCGATCTCGTCGCCGCAATTCGCGCAGTCGCGCGTGGAGAGGCATTTTTCAGCCCGGCAGTGGCCAAGGTGCTGTTGTCCGAAACCCGGCGAGCGTCCAGCGAGCAGGTGATGGAGCTCACCCCCAGGGAACGTGAGGTCCTGCGCTGGGTTGCCGAAGGACGTTCCAGCCCGGAGATCGCACGCATGCTGCAGCTCAGCGTGAAGACCATCGAAGGTCATCGCAGTCGGATCATGTCCAAGTTGGACGTGCGTAACGTCGCCGAGCTCGTACGGCATGCGATTCGCTTGGGGCTGGTGTAGAGGGCGTTGCTCCGACGTGTTATTCCTCCGCCCGGCGTGCGTCAGCTCGCGCGCGTAAACACCCATGAAGCTCGGAATTCCCACGGAGATCCATCCAGGGGAACGCCGTGTCGCAGCCACGCCCGATACGACACGCCGTGTGCGCAAGCTTGGTTTCGACGTGCTCTTACAAGCGGGCGCTGGTCGGGAGGCTGGCTTCTCGGACTCCGTCTATGCGGAAGCCGGCGCGACGATTGTTCCCGACCCTACCGCACTGTATGCAGCTTCCGACATCGTGCTCAAGGTCCGGCCCCCCGAAGCCATGGCTTGCGGAGTGCACGAGGCCACGCTCTTGCGTGAGAGATCCGTACTCATCGGGTTTCTTTGGCCCGCACAAAATCGTGATGTTCTGCAACGACTCTCACTTCGCAAGATCACCGCGATCGCGATGGACGCGGTGCCTCGCATCACGCGTGCGCAAAAGCTCGACGCACTTTCATCGATGGCGAACGTGGCAGGCTACCGTGCCGTGATCGAGGCGGCACAACATTTTCCGCGCTTCTTCACGGGCCAGGTCACCGCCGCCGGCAAGATCCCGCCCGCGAAAGTCTTGGTGATTGGTGCGGGCGTTGCTGGTCTCGCGGCCATCGGTGCCGCGCGAGGGCTCGGGGCAATCGTACGCGCGTTCGATACTCGCCCCGAAGTCCGCGAGCAGGTGCAAAGCATGGGCGCCGAGTTTCTCGAAGTCTCCGTGCAAGAAGCTGGTGGGGGCGAAGGTGGCTACGCCAAGGTCATGAGCGAGGCATTCATCGCGGCCGAAATGGCACTATTTGCCGCGCAGGCGCAGGAAGTCGACATCATCGTCACGACGGCACTGATTCCCGGCAAGCCGGCTCCCGTGTTGATCGATCGCAACATGGTGGAATCGATGAAGCCTGGCTCGGTCGTGGTCGATCTTGCAGCCGAGCAGGGCGGCAATTGTGCGCTCACCCAGCCCGGAAGACTCGTCGTACAAAACGGGGTCACCATCATCGGCTATACGGATCTGCCGAGCCGGATGGCCAGTCAATCGAGCCAACTCTACGGGTCGAACCTCGTACACATGCTCGACGACATGGGGGGTGGAAACGATTTCAAGGTCGACCCCGAAGACGAGGTGGTTCGTGGGGCCCTGGTGCTGCATGAAGGCGAGATCACCTGGCCTCCGCCCCCGAAGCCGTCGGTGGTAGCCACGGGGACAGCGACGGCGACGCCATCGGCAGCGGCCCCCGCCCGCCCCGTGGTCAAACCTGCCAAACGCTCGCGCGCCGGCGTATGGGCCAGCTTGGCTGTGCTCGCACTCGTTGGCATGGGTGTCGGCGCGCCGACGTCATTTCTCTCGCACTTCACCGTGTTCGTGCTTGCGTGCTTCGTCGGCTGGCAGGTCATCTGGAACGTCAAACCGGCTCTACACACGCCGCTCATGAGCGTCACCAATGCCATCAGTGGAATCATCATCATTGGGGGAATCTTGCAGGTTTCTGGTCCACCCGATTCGCCCACTACGATCCTCGGTGCCGTCGCTACGTTGCTCGCCACCATCAACATCGCGGGTGGCTTTCTAGTCACGCAGCGTATGCTGCAGATGTTCCGGAGATAGTACTCGATGTCCGATAGCCTCGTCACGGTTGCATACATCGCTGCGAGCGCCCTGTTTATCCTGAGCCTGAGTGGATTGTCCGATCAGGAAACAGCTCGCCGAGGCAACTGGTTCGGCATCGTCGGTATGATCGTCGCCCTCGCGGCCACGGCTTTCAGCGACGAGATCAAGGCGACGGGATACGGCACACTCACGGGCGTTATCGTTCCTGGTGCAGTAATCGGTGGACTACTCGCGGCGCGTGTCGCCATGACGTCGATGCCGGAGCTGGTCGCGATTCTGCATAGCTTTGTCGGTGCGGCGGCAGTCTTGGTCGGTATCGCCAGTCACCTGCAACCGGGCAAACAACTCGTTGGTGCAGAGCTCGGCATTCACGAGCTCGAGATCTTCATTGGAGTATTCATCGGTGCGGTCACATTCACCGGCTCAGTGGTGGCATTCGGGAAACTACGTGGCATGGTTCGCAGCAGGCCAGTTTTGCTGCCGGGTCGACACCTCCTCAACCTGGCCATGGTGATCACCTCGTGTTGGCTGGGATATCGCTTTTTGAGCGGTAGCCCGGACGTGCAGCTCGAGGCATTGCTGGCCATGAACGTGATCGCGTCGGTGCTTGGCATCCATCTCGTCATGGCCATCGGTGGCGCCGACATGCCGGTCGTGGTTTCGATGCTCAACAGCTACTCCGGGTGGGCTGCTGCCGCGGCCGGCTTCATGTTGTCCAACGACCTCTTGATCATTACGGGTGCCTTGGTCGGCTCGAGCGGCGCGATCCTGAGCTACATCATGTGCAAAGCGATGAACCGATCGTTCGCGAGCGTGATCTTCGGTGGTTTCGGCGCCGAAGAAGGCACCGCACCCGCCAAGGGGGCCAGCGTCCCCGAAGGCAAGGTCACCCCCGTGACCGTCGACGAAACCGTAGAGCGCTTGCGTGAGGCTCGGAGCGTCGTGATTGTTCCGGGCTATGGCATGGCCGTTGCTCAAGCTCAGCACTCACTCGCCAGCATCACGAAGCTGCTTCGGAACAAGGGCGTAAACGTTCGTTTTGCGATCCACCCCGTGGCTGGGCGGCTACCTGGGCACATGAACGTGCTGCTCGCCGAAGCGAACGTGCCGTACGACATCGTGCTCGAGATGGACGAAATCAACGAAGACTTTCCCGAGACCGACACAGTACTCGTCATCGGTGCGAACGACATTGTCAATCCGGCGGCCCTCGAAGACCCCTCGAGTCCCATCGCCGGCATGCCGGTCCTCGAAGTCTGGAAGGCCGACACCGTGATCGTCATGAAGCGCAGCATGGCGTCCGGCTATGCCGGCATCGAAAATCCGCTATTTTACAAACCGAACACGCACATGTTGTTCGGCGATGCAAAAAAGAACGTCGACGCCATGTTGAGCAGACTGCAAAAGTGACAGAACGTCGTTTCGTGAACCGACCCGAAGGAAGTTTCACTGTAAGCACGTAGTGGCCTGGCGCGTTGATCGTAGCGTAAGTTGCGCGATCTTGATTGGCGACGAAAGGAAAATTGAGGGGTCGTTCACGGAACACACCCGATGTGGTCATTGGAAGAGATCGAAGAAGCCGACTCACCGGGACGTCGGATGCGGCGGGGGCCGCATGGGGGCTACGGGGATAGGTATCGGGGATATTCGAGTCCGACGTCCCGGACTTTCTAAACAAGAGCATGAGGTCTGGCGGCCACCCGTTCTACGAAGCGCTGAACCGGGTACTTCGCAAGGAGGGATTCGACGGGTACGTCGAGACGCTGTGCGAGAAGTTCTACGCCGAACGTGGTCGCCCGA
>Ga0187893_10003984_pt1 | contig 28873 bp, 22 predicted proteins | sample MA1701074metaG_FD_139574 | JGI IMG/M metagenome (GOLD analysis project Ga0187893, IMG submission 139574) | White microbial mat communities from a basaltic lava cave in the Kipuka Kanohina Cave System on the Island of Hawaii, USA - MA170107-4 metaG ...
ACCCCTTCGATCCTCAATTTGGAGCCGCCCGCCTTGGAGCTTAGTTCGACGCCTCCCAGGCAAACCGCGCCCCAAGTACAGACACCTGCCTGGATCATGCCAGAGGCCCCGGCGCCGAAAGAGACTCCGGCTGCCGCCGTGCAGGCCGCGCCGCAGGCAGCGGCTGCCAACGTTACACCTCCAACCGCTCAGCCTCAACCCACGCCACCGAAACCAATTCAACAGGTCTGGCCGGAACTGACGTCAACGGTAAAAAACATGGTTTCCCGCGAGGTTGTAGTTCAGGTGAGGGTGATGGTGGATTCGACAGGCAAAGTAACGGCAGCCGAGCCGATTCCCGGAAACGGCGCTGTCAGCGGGTTCCTTGGCAAATCCGCTTCGACCGCGGCCCGGCTCTGGAGATTTGAGCCGGCCCGAACGAACGGCAAAGCTGTTCCCAGTGAAGTGGTGCTTGTGTTCCGATTCGCACCCGGAAGATGAGAAAACGGCGTTCCGGCCCGCGCCATTCACCGCCGCGCGATACGCCTTCAATCCGCTCTTAGATTCAGAGCCCTGATAAGCCGCGAAAGGTACGTCGGGTTGATTCCCAGGAGCCGGGCCGCTTCCGTCTTAACACCGCCCGCCAGATCGAGCGCGGTGAGAACAATCTTGCGCTTGGCCTCCTGCACGCTGGCATGGTAGGAAGAGGTGGCGGCTTCCTCCGCAACGGGCGTTTCCAGGATCGATTCCGGCAGATCTTCGGGCAGAATCTGCTCCGTCGATCCCATCACCACCGCCCGTTCGATGGCGTTTTCCAACTCCCGGATGTTGCCCGGCCAGTCATAACAAAGCAGGTAGGAGCGCGCGGCGGATGAGATTTCCATTATCCGGCGGCCTGTTTGTGAGGCGTAACGGGCCGTGAAATGGTTGGCAAGGGGCAAGATGTCCTCCCGGCGTTCCCGCAGCGGGGGAAGAACCAGCGTAATGACGTTCAGCCTGTAGTAGAGATCCTGGCGGAACCGTCCCGCGCGCATTTCCTTCTCGAGATCTTTGTTGGTGGCGCCGATCAGCCGGATATCGGCGCGCAAATTGGTTGTTCCCCCGACGCGCTGAAACTCGCGCTGCTGAATCATGCGAAGCAGCTTGGCCTGTAGCGACGGTGGCATGTCCCCCAACTCGTCCAGAAACAGCGTTCCGCCCTGGGCCAGTTCCACTTTGCCTGGCTTTTGCGCGATGGCTCCCGTGAACGCCCCCTTCTCATGGCCGAACATCTCGCTCTCGAGCAGGTGCTCGCTGAGCGCCGCGCAATTGATGGCCACAAAAGGACCCTTGGCCCGGCGGCTGTTATCGTGAATCGCGCGTGACACCAGTTCTTTCCCGGTGCCGCTTTCTCCCAGCACCAGCACGGTGGCCTCTGATCCCGCCGTTCGTAGCACGCGCTTTAAGACGTTGTGCATGGCGGGGCTCTCGGCAATCATCTCGGAGTCGATGCCGGCCTGCTCCCGCAGACGCTGGTTTTCCCTTCTGAGTCCGTCCAGGTGCAGAATGTTCTCGAGGGCTACCGAGAGAATGACCCCCGCCGCGATCATCACCTGCATGTCGCTGTTACGGAAACCCTTTTCGCCGGCCTCGAGCTGCAAGACGGCCACCGGTTGGCCCTGAGAGCACAGCGGCGCGAATAGCGTCGCACCTTCATCGAGAACAACGGCGATTTCCCCGGCGGCGCGGCGTCCGGCGGGATGCTCCAGTTGACCGGCATCGAGAAAGTGCACATGCGCGCTTTCACAAGCAATCGCGCCGGCGATCAGCCTGGGAACTCTCTCGCGAAATGATTCGATGGTGGAAAGCGAGGCCGCTTCGCGCGCCAGCCTGAACAGGACGGCAAGGTCGCGCTCCAGAATGCTTTCCTTCGGCAGCCGCTCGATCTGGAGAAAAACGGAGTCGCTGGCGCTCAACACTATGGATCGCGTGCTCTCCTTTTGCACGCTCTCGGCGGCTTCAACGGATGAAGGAAACGAAACGAGGAATACCGATTGTCCGATGCGGATTTCATCGCCGGGACGCATCGGCTGCGCCTTCGCCGGCGCCTGATTGAGCAGCGTGCCGTTGTGGCTTTCGAGATCTTCGATCAACCACTCCGGCCCCTGGCGCCGTACCATGCAGTGCTTGCGCGATAGGGCGGGATCGTCGAGGCTCAGCGAGCATGCGATGTCGCGGCCGATTGTAAACTCATCCTGATCGATTCCGAAGGAACGTCCGCGCAATGGGCCTTTAATCGCGACCAGCGTGGGCTTCATCTCTTCCTGGAAGTATAGCGCCCCGAACGACGTTTACCGAATGGTCAATTCGACTTATCCGATTGGATAATCGGCACCGCTCGCCGGCGCTTGTTTTGTTGCGGTTGGCATTTGGCCACCAAATCGCAATGAGGGGGTAAGCCGGGCCACTACGGTGTTCAGGATGAGCAGCAAAGATTTTCAAATGGAAAGGAGAAGCAATGAACTTCCGGCTCAGCAACCGCCATTGCTGCATTGCGTTCGACTCGAGCACCACGCATTGCAAGGTTGTTCCAAATGGCGCCTCTCTTGCCGGGCGCAAGGAGTTTTCTTGACCTGCCAGTACAAATAAATGCGCTCCTGAATAGGGTGAACAGCCTTACGGCAATATGGATATGTCCAAGGTAAGGGCCGGCGTCGTAATTTACGACAACCCTGCCTGCCCAACAGGAATTTGATCTCAACGCTTGTACATGGAGAACACTGAAATGAAAGTCAGCGAACGCATTATTCGCCCTGGCACGATAACATCAATCCGGCAATTAACAGGCGGACGTATCGGGTACGTATACTTGCTAGTCAACGATAAACACGAACACCTAGTTGTTAAATGGCAGCCAGACGCAGCGTCAATAACCCTAGCAGCCACATATATACTGCAAGGTCAACACATACATTCACCAAGCGCCCGCAAAGCGAACCCCATAGACATCGTAGCCTTGCGTGGGGCAGCCATTGTATTGTCGAAAACGAATAACGACACACAAGTGCTCGACTTTATTAACAATTGTGATACTTCCCCAACAGCTAACCACAAAACATGCCGCACAGTTCTGCTGATGACGTATGTTGCGGGCCCAAGTATGTCTAAAGCAAAAACAGACAACTATCAAGACTTCCTTGCAGTGATACATAACGCAGAGTTTCAGAAGGATCTTGGAAACATATTGGCTATAGACGAGTTTTTGGGGAATCCCGATTGTTTTAAGGCCTACGGTTCTCTTGCGGGTGTAAAATCATTTGAACCTGGGACAAAGGCGTTTTGTAACAATGGCAATGTCATCATCAAATCAAGTCGAAGTGTAGCCGTCATCGACAACGCTATGACGGATGTCAGCATGAAAGATTTTTCATGGCTCATGACTAGAGTCGCTCCTTATGGAGTTTATGAACAGAATATTGCGAGTATGGCTGCGGCCCATTTATCTTACGCGCAAACAGAAGCGTGCTTTATCTACCGTGAACTAATCAAGCAGCCCCCCAACAACGCGACGCCTGACGAGGAATCGTCGTCCACGGGGCAAACCCATGCGAGCTGCGCATTGCTGCCTCAGTGGGAAAACGAGCGGCAGTTTGTGAGAAATGTAAGCTGTTCAGCCGTGGAAACTATGCGCAGGCTGCTGGAGCCGAATCAGCATTGGGTGCGAACTCTTGTCCAACAGAACATTCTTAGAAAAGACGTGGACAAGGATAATGAGATTATCGCGGCCTTTCGTTATCGAAAGGCTGTGCTCCGAGCGCTCAGAGATGGAAAAACTCCCGAATCGGCCTACGCCGAGGCTGATTCCGAGTTCGTGGCTAGAGTTAAATCGGCTTGGGCTAACGCAAAGCGTTCTCGCCAGATGCGCTCGCCGATCCTTGGTCAACGGCCTTCAATTCCGGAGCGGACGCCTGCCCAGCCTCTAAAAAGAGATAAAGGAAAAGAAAAGGTGGACGATTGAGTTGGGGGTGTCAATCGGCGTTGACAAGGATTCGTTTGGCCGGCGCCCTGTTTTATGCCGGCGCAGCCACCACCAAACGCTTGTCCACACCGAAGATGGCCGCTTATGTTTTCCGGGCCAGGTCATGGGATCTTTGTCAGGAGCGCTCAAGGTAATCTTCATGTCTGCTCGCGCATTCTGGGAGTCCGCCATCACGGCTCTCCGCTCATGGGCAATGTCGTGGGAGCCGGAATCACGGAGTGTACGATAACGCTGGCCGTCTCGTCCAACCCAAAGCCGTTCGAACATGGCTGAAACGACAAACCTCGGGCCAACGACGGACATACAAAGCGGGCGCAACCGGTAGCCTGCAATGGGTGCGCGGAGGTCGCGCTCGTTCGGCAATGCTCCTCGCCTCGCGCGGATTTGCTGATGTTGTTTTCCGGTGTTACAGTCGGATGGTGTGCGCTGGAGGCGTCAAATGAAGACCATTCCTGAAGCATTCAACCGGATGCGGTCGTTTGCGATCGTTGCCGTAGTGCTGTGCGGTGCTTTCGCCGCTTCGATTCACGGGCAGGCCCCGGCAAAAAAGGCTGGTGCGGCGAAGATTCCGGCCAAGGCCGCCGGCGAGGAACCGAAGTTCAAGGCCATTTGGGAACCGGTCAATGTGCCTGAAGATCTGGAACTGAAATCTGTCCATTTCGTGAGTGCGGATCAAGGTTGGGTGGCTGGCGGGAAGAACGCCTTGCAAGGAGGAGTGATTTATCACACCAAGGACGGCGGCAAAACATGGGAACTGCAAGTCGGGGACCCGGCGTCGAGCGACCGCAGCTTCGACCACGTGAGCTTCGTGGATGCGACGCACGGCTTTGCGGTGCAAGGATCGACGGGCTCAACTCACAAACTGTTCGCCACCAGCGACGGCCAGAATTGGGTTCTCTCGGGCACGGTTCCGGAGCATCGCTACGCCTCCTTTTTCACCACACCCACCACCGGATTTGTGGCCGATCCGGCGCGCCGGATCCTTCGCACCACCGACGGCGGCAAAAAGTGGCAGCCGGTCTTTACTGGCCGGATCAAAGCGGAAATCGCCGGGCTCACCCGTGAGGTCGATTTCTACACGCACAGCATTCACTTCCCCAGCCCCAGCGTCGGATACGCAATTGGCGGCCCGCTGCCGCAGGATTCCGGAAACGTACTGGCCAAAACCGAAGACGGCGGCGCCACCTGGACGGCCTGGGTGGTTTTGCCCGGCGAATCGGCCAGTGAAAGCTCAATCTGGTTTGTGGACCCCAATACCGGAGTGTTCCGCGCCAAGGACGGAAAAATGTTCCGCACCAGCGATGGTGGAAAAACCTGGACCGGTGTGAGCGGGCAGGCCCAGCTCAAAGCGGATCTTTCCTTCGCCGATGGCGAAGTGGGCTGGATGATGTACTACAAGAGAATGACGTACACCTCGAACGGGGGCAGGAGTTGGCTCTCGCGGGAGATTCCGTTTCCGGGGATGGTTGCCGATTCCAGCCTCCCGGCGCGTGACAGGGGCTACGCCGTCGGCAATCACGGGATGGTGTATCGCTACCGGATCGTGCCGATCGATTACACGGCAAAAGGAATGCTCGCCGCGCCAGCGCTGGCCACCAGGTGATTATGATGCCCGGGCGCCGTCAAAAAGTAAACCCCACCAAAAAGTCCACCTGATTGGCGTTGGCGGGAAGAAGCCTTCCGAGTGGCCCCGCCGTGGTGTCCTGAAACCTGCGGCTGTAGCGCAGCTCCGGCGTGATGTGCAGGAAAGGGACCTTGATATCCACTCCGGCGCCCAGGGCGAGCCCGTTGGTGTTGCGCAGCTTTGTTACTCCGGTCAAAGTCTGGAAGGTGGGGCCGCCGGCCACGAAGGGCCGCGCAACGACGCCGGGGAAGCGATAGCGCACCATCAGGGGGAATTCCCATTGGGCCGCGCCCGTGGCGGTGGTTACCCCGCCCGATGCCTCCTCGAAAAGGTAGCGCCGGTAGAGCACGTCAAACGACACCCCCAATCCTGCCGGCAGCCGCAACTCGATGGTCGGGCCGAGAAGGAAACGGTTTCTTCCAGTGAGGTTAAGCCGGTTATCGCGTTTGAAGGCATCGCCGAAAGGAACTCCGCCCCGGAACCCGACCGCCAATGCGTCGCCCCCAAACAGCATCGGTGCAACAAGAAACAATAATGACAATCTCAAGCAGGTTTCCTTTCGCGCTCCAATTGACATTCCGCGCACGGGCAGATACGGCGGAAATGTTCGTAAGAGTAGATGCCTGTGTTGTGCCCGTCGTTCCATTGAATGCGGATGGCGTAGTTACCGGCAGGCTCGACGCTGGTCATTTTCACGGACGGACGGAACATTTGGAACGGCGAGGCGTCCGGCTGAGAATAGGCTGACTTCTGAGGGTCAGTCCCGTGCGCTCCCGTGCAGGTGGCGCAGGGGCATTCATCGCGCAAATAGGCGCAGCTATATTCGCTGTAGTGGCCATCTTTCCAATCGATTTTGATTCCCTTGGACTTGGAGATGGCGATGTGCTCGGGATCGTAGCCGAAACTCATTGTACGCGTTCAATGTCCCTGACGCCGGAGATCCGGCGCATCGCGGAAACGATTTTTTCCAACTGACGCTTATCATTGACTTCCGCGGTCAGGTCGATAACAGCGCTGTCCTCATCCTTGCCATGGTCCCCCCTGGCTTCCACCGAGCGGATATTGCAATTCTCCTTGTAGAAGATCGAGGTGATCTCATGAAGCATGCCGGGACGATCGTCGGTGTATACCATCAGTTTCACATGGAACGTTTCATTGGCTTTGCGAGCCCAGCCAACATCGATTTTCCGCTCGGTCTCATAAAGGAGGTTCTGTACATTCTTGCAGGATGTGGCGTGCACGGCGATCCCTTTACCGCGAGTCACGTAGCCGACGATCGATTCACCGCGAATGGGGTTGCAGCACTTGGCCCGGTATACAAGCACATCGTCGATTCCGGAGACATTGACAACCAGGTCTGAGGCATCGGCCGGCGTGGCCGGCGTGGCCGGCGCAGCGCTCGGCGTGGCGGCTTTCTCGGGCGCCTCGATTGCCGCGACCTGATCGGGAGCGATCTTGTTCAACACGTGACGCGCCGAGAAGCGGCCGAAGCCCAGCGCCGCGTGCAGATCCTCGATTCTGCTGTGCCCGTATTCCCCGGCCACGGCCTGGAGCCGCTCGCCGGGAATGCGGTTCAGTTGAACGCCCAGCCGCCGCGCCTCTTTTTCCAGATACTTGGCCCCGATTTCGATCGCTTTGGCGCGCTCAGTAGCATTGATCACGTGGCGGATCTTGTTGCGGGCGCGCGAGGTCTTCACAATTGCCAGCCAATCCTTGCTTGGCTGATGGGATTGCTGCGTCAGAATTTCCACCGCGTCCCCGTTGCGGAGCTGATATTTGAGGGGAACGATGCGGCCGTTCACTTTGGCGCCCACGCACTTGTTGCCCACGTCGCTGTGGATGGCATAGGCGAAATCGATGGGCGTCGATTCGCGCGGCAGCACGATCACCTTGCCTTTGGGCGTGAAACAATAAACCTCTTCCGAGTACAACTCGACGCGCAAGGTCGACATGAACGACTCGGAATCGCGCATCTCCTTCTGCCATTCCACAAGGTGGCGCAGCCACGCGATGCGCTGGTCATCGTCGGCGGTTCCTTTACGCCCCTCCTTATATTTCCAATGAGCGGCAATACCTTCCTCGGCGACGCGGTGCATCTCCTCGGTGCGTATCTGCACTTCGAAGCTGTGGCCGCCCGGTCCGAAGACCGAGGTGTGGAGCGACTGATACAGGTTCGGGCGGGGAATCGCGATGAAATCCTTAATGCGCCCCATGATGGGGTGCCATTCATTGTGAATGACTCCCAGAGCCGCGTAGCAGTTCTTTACCGAGTCGGTGATGATGCGGATGGCCAGCAGATCATACACCTGATCCATGTTGATGCGCTGCCGTTTCATCTTCTGGTGAATCGAATAAGGACGCTTCAACCGGCCTTCGACTCGCACGGGAATGTGTTCGCGAGCCATCTTCAACTCCACCGCCTGCTTCACCTGCTGCATGTAGTCTTCGTTGGCCTGGCGCTGCGATTCCAACTGGCGCACGATCTCGCGAAAGGCGTCGCCTTCTCCGTATTTAAAGGCGAGATCCTCGAGCTGCGCCCGGATCTTGCCCATGCCGAGGCGGTGCGCAATGGGGACGTAGATATCGAGCGTCTCATGGGCGATGCGCTGCTGGCGCTCCAGCGGCAGAGCATCGAGCGTCTGAAGATTGTGAATGCGGTCGGCCAGCTTGACGATAATCACGCGAATGTCGCTGGTCATGGCCAGCAGCATTTTGCGAAGGCTTTCCGCCTGCCTTTCTTCGCGGTTGGCGAGCTTCAGTTTTCCCAGTTTTGTGACGCCATCGACGACCCGCGCCACCTCCTCGCCGAACAAGCGTTTAATCTCTTCGGGGGAAACATCCTCGTCTTCGACGACGTCGTGCAACAGACCCGTTTGCAGGCAAATCATGTCCATCTGCTCGCGAGCCAAAATCTGCACGACGGCGAGGGGATGAAGAATGTAGGGATCTCCGGAAACGCGTTTGCGATTGCGATGCCACCATGCCGCCTTCTCGAACGCACTCCGCAGCGGCGCCAGATCATCGATCCGCCGCGAGGCCCGCACTTCTTCCTCCAACTGGCGATAGGCTTCGGCAACGGCAGGAACTTCCCAAGGCTGCGGCTCGGAAACGGCGGCCGCCGGTTCGGGAACTGCCATTGTAGGTTCGGTGGACATTACAGAGAAAGGGCCTGAGGCCTGACCGTTGTTCCCATTATATCGAGCGCCGCTTGAGCTATGAGGCGGCGGAAGCATCCCGCGGCGGGGCGCATCCTTCCATGCGCGCGACGCCGGCGCCAAGCAGCCCTCTCATGGCCGTCAGAAAGCGGTCCGCCGGAAGGTCCATTCTGCTTTGCAGCCACTCGAAGTGTTCGGCGCCGGACCGCTCGCCGTTCATGCGCGAGACCAGCCGCGCAATCCAGCTTGCGCAGGACATTTCCAGCGGAAACGGATATTGAGTGAAGATGCTGTAATCGACGGGCATCAGTTCGCCGCCGCTCATGCGATGCCGCACATGAAGCTCCCAATCCGCCCCCACGGCGAATCTGGATTCCATAAGCAGGGACTCGAAGCCCGGCAGCAGGAATTCGCGCTCCCGGTCGAGCAGCCATTCCATCTCCGCGTAACCCGCCGCCGTCCCCATGTCGCGGCGAATCCGAAATACGGGACGATCCTCTGCTTTTCGCTGAATGACCAGGTGTCCGAAAATCACCCTTCGCGCTCCCAGGCGCTGATAAAAACTTTCCCAGCGCGACAGCATGCCCGCGTCGACGTTGCCGCCGCGAATATGGTCCAAAGCATACTCGTCCGGGCGCATCGTTTGCACCACGAACAAAGCCAGATCGCATTCCGGGGCCTGGTCGCCGAGCCAGCGCCCGGCCCGCTCATGAAAGCCCTCCTGCTCGCGGTCCGTTCCCATCACGAGGCAGTAGAGACGCCCGCCCGGATTCAGATGCCGGGGCGCGCCGGAAACCACTTTCGCGATCAGGCCCTCGCCGTCCTCTCCGCCAACGGCATAGATCATGCTCTTCTTAAGAGGCGGCTCGAAGGGTGGATGCGAGGCGATTCTATCGAAGCGCAGGCCGGCGACCGGCTGATACATGTCTCCGGACAACGCCGTAACATTGCTGACCTCATTGAGCAGACAGTTGAACTTGGTGTAGAGCGCCGCACGCTGGTTGATGTCGGTCGCCCAGACCTGATCGGAGCAGCGGCTGGCCGCCAACGCGCACATGCCGGACCCTGTCCCGATTTCCAGAAATGCGCCGCAAGGCGTTTTCGGAATGGAATCGACGAATACGCGGCTTACGTCTTCGGCGCCCGCCATTACATAATCGGCGCCGCCATAGCCAGGCCCGTCTCCCTGCCGGGAGCGGTCCGAGGCCAGGTAGAGACCGTGGCTCTCAAACACAATTACCGGTGCATGGAGCGAACCTGGCTCCGGCGATGACGGGCGAAGCAACCCCAGCGCGAGCATTGCTTCCAGAGCGGCCGCCGGGATTCCGCGCTCCACCTCCTCTCGCTTCACCGGGAATCCGGCGAGCAGCAGTTTCGCAAGCAACAACGGCACGCTGTCTCCCTGGCAACGCAGGCGCATCTCTTCGGAGGACATTGTGGGATACAGCAGCAGGTGCATTCCCGGCACTTTGAAGTGATCCAACAGGAATTGCCGCGTGTAACCGGAAGAAGCAAGGAATTCCCGTACGGCGGGGAACGCATCGAGAGGCTGCAACGCCAGCGGGAACGGCTCGCTCATGCGGATTTTAGCTCCATCATGGAAATTGTAGCTGCCGTGCTAATGTGATGGTCGTGCGACGTTTTGCCGCCTGCGTGATCGGGACTGCCTTGGCCCTGCCCCTTTGCGCGGCCGTCTACGATGTCGGAGAGGGCCAACGGTATGAATCCATCGGCGCGGTCCCGTGGGAGTTGCTGGCGCCGGGAGACACGGTTCGGATTCATTGGCGGCCCGAGCCGTACAAAGAGAAGTGGGTCATCGGCAGGCAGGGAAAAGAAGACGCGCCCATCACCGTGCAAGGCGTTCCGGGGCCGGACGGGCAACTGCCGGTGATTGACGGCAGCGGCGCAACCACGCGGCGCGAGCTCAACTACTGGAATGAACAGCGCGGGCTGGTGAAGATCGGCGGTTCGAACAATCCTCCGGACTCGATGCCGCGCCACATCATTATTGAAAATCTCGAGTTCCGCTCGGCGCGACCGCCCTATTCGTTTACGGCGGCTAATGGCGCCTTGCGAGCCTACGTGAACAATGCCGCCTCGATCTACGTCGAAAAAGGCGAGCACATCACGATCCGCAACACCGTGCTCCGCGATTCCGGCAATGGCCTGTTCATCGGATCCCCCAGCGCGGAACCGTCACGCAATTTTCTGATTGAGCGCAATCATATTCTCGAGAACGGGAATGCTGGCAGTCTCTTCGAGCACAACAGTTACACGGCGGCAATTGGAATCGTTTTCCAGTACAACCGCTTTGGAGCTCTGCGCTCCGGAGCCCAGGGGAACAATCTCAAGGACCGCTCCGCGGGACTGGTTGTGCGCTACAACTGGATCGAAGGCGGCAACCGGCAGCTTGATCTGGTGGACGGCGAAGACAGCAGTCTCATTGCCGCCGATCCCGGCTACAGGGAAACGCATGTCTACGGCAACGTGCTGATCGAGCCTGCCGGCGATGGAAACCGGCAGATCATCCACTACGGAGGCGACAGCGGCAATACCGCGCAATACCGCAAGGGCATACTGCACGCCTATCACAACACCATTGTGTCCACGCGCACGGATCGGACGACACTGGTGCGGCTCAGCAGCAACGATGAGACAGCCAGGTTCACCAACAATATCTTTTATGTTTCCGCGGCGGGAAACACGCTTAGTCTGGTGGATGCAACGGGACGCCTGGAACTGAGCCACAACTGGTTCAAGCCCGGTTTTGCCGCCACATTCAGTACGCTCGCCGGCCAGATTCTGGACGACAAAACCTCCATGGTGGGAGATTCGCCGGGGTTTCGGAATGAAACGGAACAGGACTTTCGACTCGTTGAAGGTTCCGCCGCGATCAACGCGGGCGCCGCCCCCGGCGAGGATGTACATCCGCTGCCGTGGCAATACGTGAAACACCTTGACGCGGAAGAGAGACCCTCGGATGAGCGGTTGGACCTGGGCGCCTTCGAGTACGCGCCGCCCGCTATTCTTCCTCTTCTTCCTCACCCGCTTGCGCGGCTTTGGCCGCTGAGATGATCTTTTCGGCCTGAAGCTGCGGAACGAAGTCGTAGTGATCCATTTCCATGGTGAAGGAAGCGCGTCCCTGCGTCATTGACGTCAAATCGTTCTGATAACTGAGCATTTCAGACATCGGGACCTGTGCGCGAATGATCTGGGTGCCGCCTTTGGTGTCCATGCCGGAGATGCGCCCCCGGCGTCCGTTCATATCGCCCATCAGGTCGCCGGCATACTCGACTGGAGCGTGTACTTCCACTCTCATGATGGGCTCAAGCAAAGCCGGCTTCGCCACTGCCATAGCGGCTTTAAAAGCTTTGCGTCCGGCAAGCTTGAAGGACATTTCGGAGGAATCGACATCGTGATAGGAGCCGTCATAGACGGTGACCTTGAAGTCAACCACCGGATAACCGGCCAGGTAGCCTTTATCGGCCGCTTCGAGAATGCCCTTCTCGACAGCCGGAACGAATTGCCGCGGAATCGAGCCTCCGAAAATCGCGTTCACAAATTCAAACTTCTCGCCGCGCGCCAAAGGCTCCATCTTGATCTTGCAGTCGCCAAACTGGCCATGACCGCCGGTCTGCTTCTTGTGACGGCCCTGCACATCGGCGAAGCCTCGAATCGTTTCCCGGTAGGGGATCTTCGGAGCGGCCAGGGCGACGTCGACGCCATAGCGCTTTTTCAGCTTGCTAACCACCACTTCCACATGCTGCTGTCCCATTCCCGCCACGAGGAACTCTTTGGTCTCCGGCTCGCGGTAGAAACGCAGCGACTGGTCTTCTTCGAGGATGCGCTGAATCGCATTACCCATGCGGTCCTCGTCCTGGCGTGTCTTTGCCGAAACCGAGTAGGAGATGGAGGGATCGGCAAGCGTCACGGCGGGATAAGCGATCGGACTGGCTTTATCATGAAGCGAATCCGAGGTTAAAGTTTCCTTGAGCTTGGCGACGGCGCCTATGTCGCCCGCATGAAGCTCGGTTACCGCGACCAGGTTCTTGCCTTGCAGAATGCTGACGTGCGCCATCCGCTCGCTCGCTCCACTGCGGAAGTTCACCAGGTTGACGTCGTTTTTCAGAATTCCGGATATCACCTTGAAGTAGGAGACTCGTCCGGCGAATACGTCGGCCACAGTTTTGAAAACGAATAAGGAAACCGGTTCGGAATCCTTGACAGCCCGCTCGACGCTCGTCCCGTTCACCGAGCCGTTGACGGCACGAGCCCCGGGCGGCGGGAAAAAGTCCAGCACAAATCCCAGAATCGCATCCGTTCCGATATTGTGCAGCGCCGAGGCGCACAGCACGGGCGAGATGCGGCGCTCCATCACCGCCTGACGCAGACCTTGTTCGAGATGTTCCGGGCTTAGCGTATTGCTGTCGAAAAACTCCTCCAGCAGGGCGTCATTGCCCTCGGCCACCATTTCCACCAGCGCTTCATGTGCCGACTGGGCGGCTCCGGCATACTCGGCGGGAATCTCGATTTCCTTGCCCTTGCCGTCCCCATCAAGCGTGTACGTATACGCTTTCATCCGCACCAGGTCGATGATGCCTTTGAAATCTCTTTCCGCGCCTAGAGGAAGGTGGACCGGAACCGCATTGCGCCCGAAGTGGGTGGTGATGCTTTCCAAGGCGCGTTCAAAGCTCGAACGCTCGCGATCCAGCTTATTGACCACCAGCGCGCGAGGTATCTCGAACTCGTCGGCGAATCCCCAGACCTTCTCCGTTTGCACTTCGACGCCGGACACACCATCGACAAGCACCAGCGCGGAATCGGCGGAAACCAGCGCCTGCTTGGCGTCGTTGATGAACAGATTGAATCCCGGAGTGTCGACAAAATTGATTTTCTGTTTTCTCCACTCAATGGCTGCCACCGCCGTTGTGATCGAGATTTTCCGGTTCACCTCCTCGTCATCAAAATCCGTGACCGTGTTGCCCTCGTCCACGCGGGTGAGCCGGTTGGTGACACCGGAAGCGAACACAATGCCGGCCATTAGCGACGTTTTTCCACTCTTGCCATGACCGACCAGACCTACGTTCCTGATGTCCTTGCTTTCGTATGTTTTCACTGGAGAACTCCGAGAAGGGGTTAAGAAATCTTCAGGATCAAAACGGGATGGTAACACAACTCCGCGCGCCAATGGGACTGGCCACAGCCGCGAAAAACGTTGGAATCCACGTCTAGCTCAACGTGCTATTTTTAGAACGCTAGCGCATGACGAGCCAGTCCAACTTTTCTTTCTTCGCCACTCAGCGGCCTGGTAGCCCGATCTACTGCCACCAGGAATTTCTCGAGCACCTTGATCAGTGGCGCGGGCAGCCGATCGGCAAGCGGGCCAGCCTGCTGATGCAGCGGTTGGCGGTGGATCCCGCGCGTGTTTTCTTCAAAGGAACGCGCGGGGAGAACAAGGGCTGGCGGCGCTGCCGGCTGGGCGGCAATCAGGGCAGTCATTTTTACCTGTGGTGGGCGCCCAAACATGCCGCGCCGCTCGATAACGGTGAAGGCTTCTCGGTTACGCCGGAAGGGGCGATCTTTCTGCGCGCAATCCGCCATCACGACGACAATTCGGCGCTGTCCCCGCACAGCCTGGATGGCCACTACATGCCCATTTCCGTTCTCGATATGCGCAGCGAGGATTATGGGCCCGCTCCCTGGACTAGCGGCCAGGCCCGCTTCGCTTCCGCGCGAGCCGCTGTTCGAGTTCTCAAAGGTTTCCCCGGCTCGGGAAAAACGACAGCCCTGCTACATGCCGCCGACTCGGCCGCCAGCCGCGTTCTCTACGTTACCTACTCGACCGACCTGGCAATTTTGGCCCGGCAGTATTTCGACCGCTTCTGCAACCGCGGAAAGACCTTCCACGTCGTAACGTATGACTCCTTCCTGCGCCAGTTGCTGAAAAGCAGCGAACCCGTTTTGCCCGCAGCCGAATCCAGGGCCCGCTTTCGGGCCGGCCTGCTCCCTCATGCACGTTCTATTGGGCTTTGGGCCGCCCGCTATGACGTGCTCTACGACGAGCTCCACGCACACCTGGTGGGTGCGGCGCTACCGGTGGAAGTGGGCCGGTTTGCCGCTTGCGATCTGCCGCGCGCCTCGGACCGCAATTACCGCCAACGCAGGAGCCGTCACGTAGGTTTGCAGGCCGCAACCATGGCCATGGAAGCCGCGGCGAGGCTGGAGAGAGCGGATCCCCGTCCGCTGGCCGAGCGCTACTACCCGGAATTGTCGCTAGCCTGGCGGGCAGCCTGCCTGCTGGCGAAACCGGAGGATCTCGCCTCCCGGATCAATGATGAATTCCTTACCTTTGAGTGCATCGCCATTGACGAATGCCAGGATCTGACGCCGCTGGAGGCTTTCGTTCTCGTGCAACTTGGGGCCGCAATCGGCCAGCGCGGAAAGATCGTGACCTTGCTGGCAGCCGGCGACGAAGCCCAAACCGTTCGCCCGACCGATTTCGAGTGGGGCTGGATGAACGATATGCTTCATCACAGGCTGGGTACCCCGCAGGAATTCAAACTTTCCTCCAACCTCCGCAGTCCCCGCAGCATCGCCCAGATTGTCAATCATGTCTGGGATCTTTATGAAGCGATCGAGAAACGCGACCGGCCAGGGGGCACGGGCTACTCGGAAATCGACGATGACGCTACCGACCAGGTTCTTTATTGCACCGCGGCACCCGGCGAGGAATTGAACCAGCTTCTGGCGAATCTGGCCGCGCGGGAAGGACTGGCTCTGATCAATCTTTCGGAAACGATTCCAGCAGTCATTCCGGAGTCCGCCCGGCCGGCCATCCTTACCGCTTCGGAAGCGAAGGGGCTCGATTTCCACACCGCCTGCCTCATCAATGCCGGTCATCATCTGGATCAGATTCTGGCCGATTCCACGCACCGGTTGCAGGAAGCCGAAATTGACAGCATCCGCAAGCGCCTGGCCATCGACGGTCTGCGCGTTGCGCTCAGCCGGCCCGCCGAGCGCCTTATCTGGCTCGACATCCAGCCTTCCAACAAAACCGTCGCAAACACGCTTTCGTTCCTGAATCACGGCAGAGTCCTGGCGCCTGTTTCACCAATGATTCCCGCTGCCCTTCTCACGGGACTGGAAGAGGAGCAACTCTCAACAGAGGAGCGGGTGCAGCGCTGCCAGGCCGATGCGCGGCAATATCTTTCGGTCAAGCCCGACATCGCCTGGTCGCGCGCCCAGCAGGCCGCGGCGCTGCTTGGCGACGCCGTGAATCCGGCATCCATTCGCGACCCCTCGCTGCGCCAGCAGGTATCGCTGACTGTGGCCGAAGTCTGCTTCCGGATGGCCATGCAAAACGTGCGCCTGGCGCCGGAACTGGGCGATCTGAATCTGTTTGAGGAGGCCGCCCGAGCGGCGATCGCGGCTCGGAAAAAGGGCTTGGCCGAAGTCATTGCCGACGTCGAGCGCGTTCAGCGGCGTCCGCAGGAAAGGCTGGTCGCGATAGGCTTCCTGATGCAGACCATGATTCGCTGCAAACCCGAGTTGGAATCCTGGCTGATGGTCGCCATTTCCGGACACGTCAACGGCTGGATTGAGGAAATGGAAGCCGCTATCCCAACGGGTGACAACGCTTCGATCGTGCCTAAGTTTCTTCCCGATTTCTTTGATGTCGTCCAACTGCCGGACGCGCAGCGGCGACGCCGGAAACTGTATGAGCGGTCGATCCAGCAACTCATCAGGAAAGGCAGCCACGCGCGGGCGCTCGAAATTCTGACCCAACTGCCGGAGCGCAATCTTCAGCAGGAGGGCGTCTGTTATCGCGCGCTGGGACAACTGGAAAAGGCGGCGGAACTGTCCAGGCAATCCGGGGACCTGGCCGGCGCGCTGGCATGCTACCGCGAGATACCGGATTTCGATAAGGCTTTCGATCTCATCCGGCAACTGGCGGATCATCCAGCCGCGGGCGCCTATCATTGGCTGTCGCGGCTCAAGGATCTGATCGCAGAGCGTCCGGCCGATTTTCAGAAACTGACCACACAGGCCGAAAAGAAGCTTCTCGAAGAGATGCTGGAAAGCGCTCTCGGAATTTCGAAACGGAAGCCGGCGAAGGCCAGCGGGGCCGCCGCGGGCAGGCGCGATCGCGTAGTGAGATTTCTGAAGGAAAATGCGGACCGCTACTATTGCAGCGCATGCCTTGCTGAGAAGAGTAAGGCGGCAACGGTGCCCCAACTATATCCGATTCTCCGTCAACTCCAGAAAGAGAAAGAATTCCGCCGGCATAACCATCTGTGCGGCGCATGTCATCGCGTGAGATTCTGCGTGGTGGCGATGCGAAATAAAGCCGGCGAAAAGTTCGGTCCATGAAAGAGGAATCCCCCGCGGCTCAATTGGACGGCTTTCTGGCAAAGTACACGGCGGAGATCGCCGCCCAGGCCAAAGCCACAATCGCCAAAATGAGACGCCGGCTGCCGGGCCTGATGCAACTGGTCTACGACAACTACAACGGGCTGGTGGTTGGCTTTGGTCCCACCGAGCGGGCATCCGATGCGGTCTTCTCCATCGTCGCCTATCCAAAATGGATCAGCCTGTTCTTCCTGCAAAATGGTCCGCGGCTGCCGGACCCGGAAAAGCTGCTCAAGGGGACGGGCAAGCAGGTTCGCCACATCGTACTCAAGTCGGCCGCGGATCTGGACAAGCCGGCCATTGAAGCGCTGATCGCGAAAGCGCTGGAGCAGTCCGGCGTGAAAACCGGCGGCGCGGCAAAGAACCGCGTTGTCATCAAGTCCATCTCGGCAAAGCAGCGCCCGCGACGGCCTTCACCGGGAATCGCGGCGCCTTAGCGTTTCCCGCCGGCGGCGGCCGGCACATCGATCCCTTCCCCGTAGCGGGCGATTCCCGGGATCGTCACCGGCAGGCGGCCTTGGCTGGGCCATTCACCGAGAATCACTTTTACCGCCGCGATTTCGGACGGAGGGGCCGTGCTAAACGTTGCCAGCAGCGCCGGAAAGGCTGGGTAACGGCGCAATAAATAGGGATTGCCCAGACCCACCAGCACGAGGGGTTTCCCCGATCCGGCCAGCGCCTCCACCATCCGCCCCTGTTTTTCCGGAAGCGATCCGTCGCCCCGGAATCCGGCGAATGCCGCCACGACCACAGCCTGACAGTCTCCCACCGAAGCGGCTGCCAAGGTAAACTCCGATTCCGGCAGCGCCGGATCAAGCAACTGCCAGCGAGCCTTTGGCGCGCGGGAGGCCAGGTAGTCGCTCATTGCCCGGCCCTGCTGACCGAACCGGCTCTCGGTCAGAATCAGCCAGCAGGACTGCTCAGGCGTGGACAAGGGAAGCGGCCGGTTCTCGTTGCGGGCAACGGTAACTGCCTTGCCCGCGACTTCGGCCGCTAACTGTTCATCTTCTTCCCAGCCCAGCTCGTCTTTGACCTTTTCCAGATTCACAAGGCGCGTCCGGTGCAACCCCAGACGAACTTTAGCCGTAAGCAGTCTGGTGAGGCTTTCCTCAATCCGCTTGCCTGTCAGACGCCCGTTGCGAACCGCCAGGGTAACAGCGCGAATCGCGGCGCCCGGATTGGGGGGCATCAGCAGGATGTCGGCCCCGGCCTCGATGGCACGGACCGCCGCCTCCGCCGGTGTCAGGCTCTTGCTCAGACCCGACATGTCCATGGCGTCCGTGGCTATAAGGCCGGAAAAGCCAAGTTCCTTGCGGAGCAGGCCGGTCAGCACGTTGTGCGAGACCGTTGCCGGAATCAACCGCTGGTCCAGCGCCGGCACAAACAGGTGCGCCGTCATCACCGAATCCACGTTCTCGGAGATGGCCGCGCGAAACGGCGTAAGCTCGGTCTCGTGCAGCCTGGCGGCGGTGGCCTCCAGTTTTCCCAGCCCCAGGTGCGAATCCACCGTCGTGTCGCCATGTCCGGGGAAATGCTTGACCGTCAGCAGAACGGGATACTTCGGGTCGCCGCGGGCGCCTTGTATAAAGGCGCGAACATGGGCGGCCACCTCGAGTGGATCTTCACTGAACGCACGAATATTGATGATCGGATTATCCGGGTTACTGGCGACATCGGCGACGGGCGCGAATATCCAATGCACTCCCAGCGCTCGCGACTCGCGGGCGGTAACCGCCCCCAGCCGCCGCGTGGCATTCCGGTCCCGCGCGGCCGCGAAGGCCATCTGATGGGGGAATTTCGCCGTGCCGTCGACCCGCATGCTGGCGCCACGCTCAAAATCGCCACCGACAATCAACGGAACTTTGGCCAGCCTCTGGAGCCGGTTGAGAAAGGCCGCCATTTCGACAGGCTCGGCTGTGCGGGTCACGCCGTTGCGGACCAGGTTGATGATAATCAATCCGCCTATTCGCGTCCGCGACACCAGATTCGCGAACTTTCGATATTCCTTCGTCCTCGATCCCGGGTTGTCTCCGTAAAACGGCACAATCACCAGTTGCGCGATTCTTTCACCGAGCGGCATCGCCCGGATCCACCGTTTCACCTGCGCCGCTACCGCGGAAGACTCATCGGGGGCCCGGCGCGCGGCAGCGCCCTTCTTTGCCCCAGGCTTGGGCTGACTCTTGGTCTGTGAGGAAAGCGCTACCGGCGCGAGCAGGCAAAGTATCAGGGTGCTCCATGCGGCCATCTATTATTGAGAATACCCCTGGAGCGTATCTACGAAGCGCCCTTGGCTTTCGGTTTTGACGTCGGGGGCTGGCCTTTAGCCGAAGCCGCGGGCTTTCGCGCGGTCTTTTTCCGTAGCAGCCTGTTGACTGCGCGCAGCAATTGCGGCACTTCGTTGGCGCTCTTTTGGATCACCGCATCGGCGCCCGTGTTCTCTTCGGTGAGTCCCAGCGTGTCTACAAAGCCGGAAACCAGGATCACAGGCACAACAGTATTGAATTCTCGGACCTTCGCAATGAACTCAACTCCATTCATCTGAGGCATCTTGTAATCCGTGATCACGAGGTCAAACGAATTCTTCGCGAAAAGATCGAGCGCCTCCAGGGGGCCGGAAGCGGCAAAAAGTTTGTGGCCGAGTTCCTCGAGGATGGTGCGGCGTGCGAGCACGCCATGCCGGTTGTCGTCCACCATCAGGATGTTCGCGGGAGCGGGAGCAGGTTCTGCGGAACGGGTTGCTGCGGTCTTCAAATCAACGAGAAGTTAGCAGAGCGGCGAATGAAGTGTCAATCAATTTGTAATGAGTTGGCAACAGGCGAGATTCTCTGCTTGACAAGATCCGCCGTGCATGGTTGGACGATTTTGTCGGCGGCTGTTGGCGCGCGCCCGTGCCTGCTGGCATAATCAAACGGATGCAACCAAAGATCCCCATTGCCGCCATTACCGACGAATTCTCCACCGACCTTGCCGTGGCTCTCGATGCCATGGTTGAGATCGGAATGACCGGAGCCGAATTGCGCGTCATCTGGGGCAAGAATATCATGAATCTCGACGACAATGAATTGGCCCGCGCCCGCGATCTGATCGGGGAGCGGCATCTCGAGGTAACTTCGATCGCCTCCCCGATTCTGAAGTGCGTTTTGCCGGGCGCGCCGGACGTGGATACGAGATTCCAGCACGACGTATTTGCTTCCAGGCATACATTCGACGATCAGCCAGGGCTGGCTGAGCGGGCCTTCGCCATCGCAAAGTTCTTCGGCGCTCCGGTGGTGCGGGTCTTTTCCTACTGGAGGACGGTTCGGCCGGAGGAATGCTTCGAGGGCGTCGTGAAGGCTCTCGACATGCTCGCTCGGGCAGCCGCCCCGGAAGGGCTCGTGATCGGTCTCGAGAATGAGCACGCCTGCAACATCGCCACGGCGAGCGAAACGCGCAAGGTGCTGGATGCGCTCCCCAACGCTAACCTCAAGGTGGTGTGGGATCCGGCTAATTGCCTGGTGTCGGGAGAGGAGCCGTTCCCGTCCGGATTCGCTAAGCTTCCCATTGATCGCATCGTCCACGTGCACGCAAAGGACTGCCACATGGCGGGCGACAAGCCGGTATGGGGGCCGCTGGGAACCCGTTCGATTGATTGGAAGGGGCAAATGGCCGCCCTTGTCTCCGGCGGCTATCCGGGCTATGTCAGTCTGGAGACGCATTGGCCCGGGCCGGGAGAAAATAAGTACGAAGCAAGCTGGATTTCCGGGTGGAATTTGCGTGGTTTGGCGGCTTTGTGAGCATATGAATCGCCGCCTCTGGTTTGCGCTGTTTCTCGCGCCCTTAGGGGTGCGGGCCGAAACGGTCACTGTGGTATTAAACACGGAATTGGGTGAAATTGTTCTAGAACTTTTTCCCCAACAGGCGCCCAAAACGGCCGCGAATTTTCTGCGCTACCTGGATGCCGGTTCTTACAATGGCGGCTTCTTTCATCGCACCGTGAAGCCGGAAAACCAGCCGGAGAACACGGTGAAAATCGAAGTGATTCAGGCCGGAGTGAACCCGGAAAAACGAGATGAATTGATCGCGCCGGTTGCATTGGAGCGCACCAGCCTGACCGGTCAGCGGCATTTGGATGGAACCGTCTCCATGGCCCGCACCGCGCCCGATTCCGCCCGTACGGAATTCTTCATTTGCATTGGGAACCAGCCGGAGCTCGATTTCGGAGGCCGGCGCAATCCGGACGGTCAGGGATTCGCGGCTTTCGGGAAGGTGACTCGCGGCATGGATGTGGTGCGGAGAATCCAACAAGCTCCGGCCGAGGCGCAACGTCTGACGCCGCCTGTGCGCATACTCAAGGCTTCGCGGCGGCCGTGACCGGTCATTGCTGTTCCAGATCGTCCAACGGCCGCTCATGCGATTGGGCGATCGGCGCCAGTGAGTTGATGGCTTCGATGGCTTGCGCCATCAACACCTCGTTCTCGCGCTGCATGCCGGCGATGATCTCGACAGTTTGTGAGAGAGCCTCGTGCCTCTCCGTCACTCAAGCACTGCCCTCATTGTAGCCAACCGCGCGAATCAAGAGAAAAATGGGTATCCGGGCGATGCCTGCGTCTAAGGAATCCCCATCATGAACAGGCGTCCCTGTGCCTCGATATCATTCGGGTTTGCTTGCAGCACGCGCATCAGTTCCGCCTTCGCCTCTTCTTTGCGGCCAGAGAGCCAGAACGCCTCCGCCAGGTGCTTCCGCGCCTGCACGTTGGCAGGGTTAATTCTCAGTGCGGCCTGCACATGCAGGATAGCGCTGGTGTAGTCCTCCACCTGGATGCACATCGAGCCGAGCAGCGCGTGCGCCTGGGAGTTGTTCGGCTCGATGCGAACGGCCTCTTTCATATGCGGGATCGCTTGACGAATCTCGCCACGGCGTTCGTACAAAGTCGCCAGATTGATGTGGATCAGATCGTTATTTTCGGTCACGGAAATGGCGTGGGTGAACAACCGGACGCTGTCCTTCCAAAGCGAAGTCTGGTCATAGGATCGCCAGAACAGCAGAAGAAGCAAAATCGATGCGGCGGCCGCGCGCGCGGTCCCTGAAACTGAAAACCTGTCGCAAATCTCCATCAGCCCCCAGGCTATGGCGATCGACAACCCGATCATGGGCAGATAGGTGAAGCGGTCGGCGCGCGACTGCACGCCGGTCTGGGCCAGTCCGATCATCGGAATCATCATCCCCACGAACCAGAACCACCCGGTGAACAGATACCCGTTCCTTTTGGCGCGCCATAGCGCAACCAGAGAGAGCGCCGCCACCAGCGAAAACGAGGACGCCGCGGCGATGCCTGAGATCTTCGAGTAAGGATAGACAATAGCGAGATCCACCGGCCATACCAGGTTGCCCAGGTAGAGGGCGTAGGAGAGCGCGGCGTTCCACATGCGAAACCAGAACGGCAGCATTTTGAGCGTAACGACGGCGCCCGCCTCCTTCTGTCCCATAAAGGTGACCACGCTGATCGCGGCGATCACGACAAATAGAGGAGCCTTTTCCCAAACCAGCGGCCGCCATCCTGACGCCCGCCAACGCTTCAGCGGCCACCAGTCGATCAGCAGCAGCACGAACGGGAGCGTCACCGTGGTGGGTTTGCTCATCACGGCGCCGAGGAATACCGCGAACATCCACATGTAGGAGCGCCGGCTTTTCTCCTTCGTGTACGCCACGTAGCCGAGCAGCGTCAACATGGAGAAGAGACCGCTCAACACATCTTTACGTTCCGCCACCCATGCCACCGATTCCACGCGTAGCGGGTGCAAGCCAAACAGAGCCGCGGCGAAGGCGCCTGGCCACGTAGCTCCGGTCAGTTTCCACAGAAACAGGAACAGCAACACGGTGTTGGTGGCGTGCAGCAGCGCGCTCACCAAATGATGCCCGCCAGCTTTCTGCCCAAAGAACTGGCAATCGATCATGTGCGAAATCCAGGTCAGAGGCTGCCAGTAGTAGTGGTCGAACGAGCGGAAGGCCCAGAGGATCCCGGCAACTCTGATTCCCTGATTGACGTTGGTATTGCGAATCACGTAGTCGGGATCGTCGTAATTAGTGAAATCGTGGGTAGCGGTTTGCGCGTAAATCAACAGACAGGCAATCGCCAGCGCCGCCGCGATAATCCACAAAAGCCGCTTTGGAGGGGGCGAAGGCGGCTCGTCTTCGACCGCGACAGCTATCGCCGGCCGATCCGGAGGAGGGACGCGTTTTTCCGATCTTTTTTTCTTGGGCTGCGCCATGCCGAAGATCCTTAGTTTAGCCTGGAATCAAATGGACGTGGTGCGAATCTCGCGAGGTCTGGATGTGGAAGGAGTGCTGAAGGCGTACCGGCAAGGCATTTTCCCCATGGGGTATTCCGGCCGCGGGCTGATCACCTGGCACCGGCCGGCGGTGCGCGCGATTATTCCGCTCGAGACCATCCACATCCCCCGCTCCCTTGCCAGGCTCATCCGGAAAGCGGAATATGAGGTCAGCTTCGACCAAGACTTCGACATGGTAATGGCGGGCTGCGCGAGCCGTGATTCCACCTGGATCACCGCGGGCATCCGTCGCGTTTATCATCAGCTTCACCGGATGGGACACGCGCACTCGGTGGAAGTCCGGGCCGGCGGGATGCTTGCGGCTGGATTATACGGCGTCCGCATCGGCGGCGCTTTCTTCGCCGAATCGAAGTTCCATCGTGTTCGCGACCTGTCCAAAGTTGCCCTGGTTCACCTCGCCGCACGGCTTCGCGAGCGCGGCTTCCGCTTGCTCGAAGTGCAGTACCTCACGGATCACCTGGCGCAATTCGGCACAATCGAAATCCCTCATGAGCGGTACATGTCCATTCTGGCGGAAGCGCTCGAGCGCGAATGTGTGTTTCCCTAGATCCCAGGCTTCGCCATCAGATGCGATCAAACACCTGAATGGCTTTCGTCAATGACCGGTATTGCTTAATGAAAGGAACCATCTTCGTTTCGCGTTCGTCGATCTCCTGCGCCCGTTTGAGCACTTCCGCCGCTTTTTCCTGCGGCACTACGACAACACCGTCTTCGCCCGCCACGATGATGTCGCCTGGCTTTACTTTGACGCCCGCGCATTCCACTTCGATCTGCTTCGCAACGGTTGCGTAGCGGCCCACGGCGGTGGAAGGAATGATGCTGCGCGCATAAACAGGGAGGCCTAAGGCCCGAATTTCGGCGACATCCCGAATTCCGCCGTCAGCGATGATGCCGGCCATATTCCGCGACTTGGCGGCCGTGGCCATCAGGCCGCCGATGGCGGCCACATCCAGGCCGTTTTCCAGGACGATCACGCCTACTTCTCCAGGCTTTGCCTCTTCAATCATCTCGACCGAGTGTTTCACGGCAAGCTGCGGAGTCGCCTGAGCCGCGGGCGCAGGCCGCACCAGAGCGGTAGCGGCGCGGCCGACGATGTTGCCAGGAACTCGCGGCCTCATCGAATGGGACATGAACCCTCGTTTGCCGGCCACCTGATCGACGGCGTCGGAAACCGAAGCCACGGTCGATTTGCGGAAGCCGTCGAGTAAGGGATCGGCTGGCGCCGCGGCTTTTTTCGCCTGCTGAAAGCCGGTGAGAACCGCCAGCGTGAGCGCCGCCGCGGAGACTGCAAGATAAAGTTTGAAACGTTTCATCATCAGGTATCCTTTCCGTATTAGTCGATCACATTCTGGCCGCTTCACTGAGTTCGATCAGTATGGTCCACTGCCACTGCTCGCCCGGGGATAGCTCAACCAGGCCGCGGCGCGAGTGAAACGAGTTCTGAGCGCCCACCCAGGGCTCTGGGCTTATGTAGGACAGCGGGTTGTCGCTCCACAAGTTAATCTGCACATAAGGCTGCGGGGGCAGCTTCCGGGCGCTGTGTTTCATGCGCAGACGCAGGCCTTGCGGATCAAGCAGCACCACCGTTGGATCGCCGCGGTATCCGCCCAAAGAAATGACCGGATTGGCGGCCAGGTTCCCCGCCAGGACGGAACCGGGAAATGGAGGCGGTTTGGTTTCTCCGGTCGGCAGGTTGTTCTTGTCTTTGATCAGCATCAGGCCGGCGGGCGTTTCCAGGCGCATTTTCGCCGGATCGGAGCCTTTCACAAACGGGTTCCGAAACGTGATGTGATTGCCGATAGAGAAAAACATTTTGCCGCTATTCTGTGACGAGGAACGGACCATATACACCATCGCGAGTCTACCCTCCGACACGCGATACTCGACCGTCAGCGTGAAGCGGAACGGATAATATTTCCGCGTCTGCTCGGTATCGGTAACCGAAAGAACCGCGTCCGCCGATCTTCTTCCCGCCGCGGCCATCTCAACTTTCCATGGCATGTTCTGAACGAAGCCGTGAAAAGGCATTGAATAAGCCTTGCCGTTCCACTCGTAGCTGCCCGGCCGCTGCGCGCCCGGCGTTTCACCGGCCCGCAATGTGGCTCCCGTGGCGGGCCATAGCAGGGGCGCTTTGCCGCGCCATCCGGGCGCCTCGGCGTAATCGCAGGCACGGTGCAGCAACTCCACCCACTCGCCGCGGAAGCGGAACCTGAGCCCGCAGAGCTCTCCACCAGCCTGCGGATTCATGGTGGCCTGCAAACCGCCAGTATCATCCGTGAGGGTCAGGAAACCGCCGGTTTGCGTGGAGCGGTAACGCTCCTGCGCGTCCATGGCGCCGGTAAGAACGAGGAAGATTTGCAATAAGGGCATCGATCACCGCCGAGCTACGATTTTACTTCTTTGCATCAGCCGCTGAAGGCCGGCATGCTGCAAGGCCGTTGGCTGCCCTTGATCAACTAGAATAGGCTGAGTCTATAAATGCTGCTTTCCGCGGGCGACAAACTCGGTCCCTACGAAATCCTGTCACCCATCGGTGCGGGCGGCATGGGTGAAGTCTGGAAGGCGCGCGACACACGGCTCGACCGCATCGTCGCCATCAAGCGGCTCAAGTGCGCTCACACTGCGCGCTTCGAGCAGGAGGCCCGTGCGATTGCCGCTTTGAACCATCCGCATATTTGCCAGATCTACGACGTCGGGCCGGATTACCTGGTGTTGGAGTACATCGAAGGCAGGCCTCTCACAGGACCATTGCCGCTGGCGGACGTATTCCGCGTTGCCGAACAGATCACGGATGCCCTGGAGTTGGCCCACCACCGGAGATTCATCCATCGCGATTTGAAGCCGGCTAATATTCTGTTGACGGATAACGGGTCCGCCAAACTCCTCGATTTTGGGCTGGCGAAGCTGGCCGCCGCCCAGGACGACGATGCCACACAAACGACGGAGGGAGCCGTCCTCGGCACCGCAGCTTATATGTCACCCGAGCAAGCAGAAGGAAGGCCAATCGACAAGCGATCCGACATTTTCAGCTTGGGCGCGGTCCTGTACGAGATGATCTCGGGAACACGCGCGTTCGCGGGAGGCTCGGTGGCGCAGGTGCTGAGCGGTGTGCTGCGCGACGATCCTCCGGCACTTCAAACCACGCCCGCCCTTCAACAGATTGTGAGAAAGTGCCTGGCCAAACGCCCGGCGGACCGGTTTCAGACCGTGACTGAACTGAAGACGGCATTGGAACAAGCCAGGGCGCCAGACGCGCGGAGGCAGCCATCTATCGCCGTTCTACCCTTCGCCAACATGAGCGGCGACAAAGAGCAGGAGTACTTCAGCGACGGACTTGCTGAGGAGATCATCAACGCTCTGGCACAAATTCCGGGACTCAAAGTGACAGCCCGGACTTCGGCATTCTCCTTCAAGGGCAAGGACGTGAAAGTTGCACAAATCGCCAACGAGCTGGGAGTCGAGCACATCCTCGAAGGGAGCGTCCGCAAAGCCGGGAACCGCATTCGGATTACCGCGCAGTTAATCGGGGCGGCCGACGGATTCCACCTGTGGTCGGAGCGTTACGACCGGGAGCTTGCCGATATCTTCGCGGTGCAGGATGAAATCTCCACTTCGATCGCCGCGGTCCTGAAGACTAAGCTGACCGCCGGAGGGGAAAGCGCGAAGGGCCATGTTCCCAAGGTTGCCGCCTATGAGTCGTACCTGAAGGCGCGTCACTATGCATGGATGCACACCACCCCCGCACTGTTGGAGAAGAGCCGCGAGTGTTACCAACAGGCTGCGGCGCTCGATCCCCAATTCGCTCTGCCCTATGTGGGGCTCGCGGAGTATTACCACATCGTTGCCTCCTTCCTCATCGATCCCAGGGAAGGCGTCGCTCTAGGGCGCCAGTCGGCACGAAGCGCGTTGGAACTCGATCCATCGTTGCCCGAAGCGCACGCCTGGCTGGGCATTTTCGCCGTGTGGGCTGATTTTGACTGGAAGGAGGCCCAGCGGCGATTCGATCTCGCTTTTTCCCGGCAGCCAGTGTCGCCGAACCTTCGCCATCTGTACGGGTATTTTTACCTGCGGAACGTGGGAAGATCCCTGGAGTCGGTGGATCAGCATCGGCGTGCGCTTCAAGAGGATCCGCTCAACCTGATTGTGAGAGTCGGCCTGGCCGCTTCGCTGACCGCGGCTGGCAAAGACGAGGAAGCAATGGCGGAGGTGCGAGGAATCCTGGAACTCGATCCGGACTATGTGCCAGCCTACACCTTGCAGGCTATAAACGTAACCAAAGCGCCGCTACGCGAAGCGCTGGCATTTGCCGGGAAAGGGTTCACTCTCGCACCCTGGAATCCGATCAGCGCCGGCCTGCTGGCCGGACTCCTGGTGAGAAGCGGCGACCGTGAGAAGGCTGCGGAACTTGTTGCAGGCCTGGGCGACGGTCAGGCCAACGGAGCGCCGGTTGCCTTCGCCATATTCCACCTTCTTTGTGGAGAGGTCGAAAAGGCTGCCGAGTGGATGGAAAAGGCGCTCGATCAGAGACACAACATGGTGGCCATGTTGTTGCTAGGGCCGCCCTGGAAGCCACTGTTGCGCGGCTCCACCCGGTGGCCAAAGCTGGCCAAGATGATGAATCTGCCCGAGGTGGGGTCATGGTGATGCCGGCCCGGGCGAACGGCAGTGAGATGGGGCCGGGCCCGGCGTAGCCACGCGATGATCGCGGCTTCGAGGTTGCCGCTTACCGGTAGAACGGTTTCCAGGTGATCCATCGAGGACCGTAGTGCGGTTCCTTCTGGCCGGCTTCCAGGGCGCCCAGGTCGGGGGCTTTCCCGTTAAAGTCGCCGTTAATTGTCGGCAGCGCCACACCGGCATCAACGGCCTTAGAGTTCGCCTTCAGCCGGAAGTTGAGATCCATCGAGTGGTAAACGTGATGGCGGCGGGCGCTGTCCGGCGGCGATAGGTTCTCGAAGATGTCGTAATCGACTTCGATGCCGTGGGCCTCCTGTCCGGTCGCCTTCTGAAATTCGGCGAGTGTGGAAAAGCTTCGCCAGTCGGATTCCTGGGCCCCGTGCGCCGTCTTGCCGGGCGAAGGCGCCAGCCAGTTGTACTGGCGGCGGGCGCCGCGGTTGGGGCGAAAGCCGTTATAGTCGCTGCTGTAGTTGCCCGTGGCATTGGCCCAGGTCATGACGCCGCGGTTCGCCGCATCACGGCCAAGAAACAGGTTATTGCGAAAGTGGGCGTTCGAGTACGAATCCCGCGCGGTCTGCTCACCGATCAGTGTGTTGTGGTAGACGACAATGCCGGCGGGCGAGGCATTGAATTTGAAAGCGCCGCCGGGGACATGATAGAGCAGATTGCGGTAAAAATAGACCG
>Ga0187893_10003985_pt1 | contig 28865 bp, 28 predicted proteins | sample MA1701074metaG_FD_139574 | JGI IMG/M metagenome (GOLD analysis project Ga0187893, IMG submission 139574) | White microbial mat communities from a basaltic lava cave in the Kipuka Kanohina Cave System on the Island of Hawaii, USA - MA170107-4 metaG ...
CCTATCTCGACGATCTCTCGCCACGCGAATGCTTACGCAAAGCTGGCATTCTTTCCGAACACTTTTGGCTCCAAGATGTCTTCCCGCCAAAAGTATGACATATTTTTTGGAAACCTACTTAGGCATTGTCGGGATGGTGCGCTTCCTCCAGCAATTTGAAACGGGACACGGTGACTATTCCAAAGACCGCCACAAATGGCTGGACGATCAGGATATGGATACCGTCCTCAAGCGGATTCGTGAGAAGCGCGAAGCGAACAAGAAGGCGAAATAAACCAAATCGACGTGACCTGTTGAAGGCGCGTCGATTTTCATTCCCTGTCGCAACCACAAAACGGGACGGAAATGACCGAAGCAAAGCGTCCATTGAAGGTTTTCCTCTGCCACGCCCATATAATCCCCTTGTGGGACGCGGACCGTGACGCCGTGCGCGCCCTCTACGCCCGCCTCACCGCGGATGGCATGGACGCGTGGTTCGATAAAGCTAAACTCCTCCCAAGGCAGGATTGGGAATTGGAATCTGCAAGAATTGCACAGCGTGATTGACGTATAATTTGGAAATCGTTTCTGCCTTGGTTTATAAATATATAAGCGAGGATAATATGAGCAAAGAAACTGTTGATTTTGAGAAAATTTCCAAGCAACTTGAAGATGTAATCATTTTGCTTAAGCAATCTGTTGCCATTTCATTATATTCGTCTGGGGCAACTCAAAATGAAATTGCAAAAAACCTAAATTTATCTAAAACGACAGTCAATCAAATGGTTAAGGGCATAAAAAAATTGGAACAAAAACCTGCAAAGATATCCTCTAAAAAAAGAAAAACAGGAGTTTCAAATGAGCAGCGATAATACTTTGATTGAAGTTAATCGAAAGTTAGATGTTCTCATAAAACTATTGGCATATCAAACGGTAGGAAAAATGACTTTGACAGAGGGTGCCCCTCTCCTCCGCCGACTAGGGTTTACCCCATCAGAAATAGCTGCCGTTTATGGGAGCAACCAAAAAGTTGTGAGTGTGCGTTTGGCTGAAGCGAAAAAGAAAACGAAGAAGGGGTAACTTGTGGTTAAGCGCGAAATTCGGGAAGCCTTGCTCAAGAAATTGAAGATTTCAAAACAGGCACTTAGCCAGCGAGCAAATCGGCTAAAAGATAAGCATGGTCCCATGACGACCGACGAAGCCGTTTATATAATTGCTCATATGGAGAGAATTGACCTTTCAAAATACTTGCCTCTCGCACTGCTCGATAAAATTCGCGCTTTAGTTCCAAGGGAGGTGACTCAAACAATTAATGTTCCACGAGTTTCTGCTAAGAAAAAAACATCCCGAAAACCCGCCTCACAAATAATTTCATACCCATTGGTCGCAAATTCACTCCTCCTAAAAGCAAGGTTAGCTGGTGATGATGCCTTTCCAAGAGTGTTCATATTAGAAAACTCAATACGATCATTGATAAAACTTAGACTATTGCCTTTGGATAAAGATTGGTGGCCAAATTTGATTCCAAAGTTAGTCATAGAATCTGTTGATAGAACTATAAAGAAGGAAAAGAGATTTCCGTATCGAGAAAAGAGAGGTAGCGAACCATTAATGTACTGCAACTTTGATGATCTTAAGAAGATTATCGCTGATGAAAAGAACTACCCGTATTTTCAGGATGTAATAATTGATTTAGATTGGTTCAAAGTCAAAATGCAAGAAGTATATGTGGCTCGTAACAATTTGGCTCATAGTGTACCTTTATCGAAAGATGACTTTTCAAGCATTATCTTGTTTTACAATCAATGGGCACGGCTGTTAGAATCTGCTGGATTATAGTAATCTTCTGTTTTTCCACTTATCACAAACAACCCAATGCCCGAACCCAAACGCCCTCTAAAAGTCTTCATCTGCCACACCCATGAGGCCATAACACAAATTTATAGACATAAATCTCGAAGGACGGAAGTCAAGCTCAAGACTTCGTCCTTCGTCTTTTGTCCTTGGTCAATACGTTATAATTCCCCCGCACAATCCCAAATCCTAAATCGTAAACCTGAAATCGAAAAATGCCAAAATCCTCTTTCCAATCCATCATCCTCAAACTACAAGACTTCTGGGCGGCGCACGGATGTCTGATCACACAGCCTTACTACACCCAGGTCGGTGCAGGGACGATGAACCCCGCTACCTTCCTGCGTGTGCTCGGACCCGAACCGTGGAACGTGGCGTACGTCGAGCCGTCTGTCCGCCCCGATGATGGGCGTTATGGCGAGAATCCCAACCGTTTTCAAAAGCATACGCAGTATCAAGTCATCCTTAAGCCCGATCCGGGTAACCCGCAGGAGCTGTATCTCGAGTCGCTCAAGGCACTTGGCATCGATCCGCGTAAACACGATATCCGCTTTGTGGAGGATAACTGGGAACAACCCGCCATCGCCGCCTGGGGTTTGGGTTGGGAGGTCTGGCTCGACGGGCAAGAGATCACGCAGTTCACCTACTTCCAGCAGATGGGCGGCGTGGCGCTCGACCCCGTCTCGGTCGAGATCACCTACGGGCTTGAACGCATCCTGATCGCGCTCAATGGCGCCGAAGGCGCCACCGGAGCCATTTGGGATGAGGAGTGGGGCGCGGGTGTCACCTACGGTGAGATCATCCGCCGCGAGGAGTTCGAACATTCCAAATATTATTATGAGGTCGCCGATATCGAGCGCGCCCGTCAGATGTACGATCTCTACTCCGCCGAAGCCGATGCCTGCCTCGCGCAGGGTCTGCTCGTCCCCGCGCACGATTACGTCCTCAAGTCCTCGCACACCTTCAACATCCTCGACGCCCGCGGCGCGATCAGCGTTGCCGAACGCCAAGCCTTCTTCCGCCGTATGCGCGAACTCGCCCGCCGCGTTGCAGAAGGATATGAGGAGCAGAGGAAAGAACTTGAATATCCGTTGTTGAAAGAGACTGGAGATCAGAGACTAGAGACTATTCGCTCCACTGCACAGACTCAACCTCATCTAGTCTCCAGTCTCCAGTCTCTAATTTTTGAAATTGGCGTCGAAGAACTTCCTGCTTCGGATGTGGATGCCGCTCACGAACAACTCACACAACGGATTCCAACTCTGTTGGATGAACTTCATCTTGAACATGGCGATATCCTCGTATACGCGACTCCGCGTCGACTCGTGATTTCGGTTGATTCACTTTCTCCGACTCAGCCTGACCGTGAGGATCTGGTCAAAGGTCCACCCGCGGATAAAGCCTTTGATAAGAATGGGATCGCCTTACCTGCTGGCATGGGCTTTGCGAAGAAGAATAATGTAGATACCAAATCTCTTGAAATCCGTGAAGACGCGCAAGCGGGAGGCAAATACGTTTTCGCCGTTGTCAAACAAAAGGGACGCCCGACTCCCGAAGTCTTGGTTGAAGCCTTACCAAGACTTGTCGAGAGCATCAAGTTTGAAAAGTCCATGCGCTGGAATGACTCAGGCGTTTCGTTTTCGCGTCCGATTCGATGGTATGTGGCGTTGCTCGGCGAAATGGTCATCCCGTTTGAATATGCAGGCGTTGTGAGCGGGGACACTTCCCGCGGACTTCGCCCCTACGACTCCCCCGAAATCAAAATCCCTTCGGCTGACAAATACTTCAATGTGATTCGTGAATCGGGAATCGTCCTTGTTAAAGAAGAACGCAAAACATCCATCATGGAGCAGGTCAATCAAGCCGCGTCCCTCGTTGGAGGCGAACCCATCATGGACGATAATTTATTGAATGAAGTAACGAACCTCATCGAGATGCCCACCGCCGTCATGGGCGGCTTTGACAAGGAATATTTGACGTTACCGCGAGACGTACTTATCTCCGTGATGAAAAAACATCAACGCTACTTCCCAGTCTCCAGTCTCAAATCTCACGATCTATTGCCGCATTTCATCGCCATCCGCAACGGCGACGACATCGGTATCGACACTGTCCGCCAGGGAAACGAACATGTTCTCAGCGCACGATTCGCCGACGCGGACTTCTTCGTCCGTGAAGACCTCAAGCTCAAGCTCGAGGAATATCGCCCCAAACTTTCCACATTGACCTTCCACACCAAACTTGGTTCCATGCTCGATAAATCGGAACGCATGTTGAAGCTGGCGGGAGATGTTGCGGGAATACTTGGCTTGAATAAGAACGAAACATTAACCGTCAAACGTGCAGGGTATCTTGCCAAAGCCGATCTCGCGACCCAGATGGTTACCGAAATGACGTCGCTGCAAGGCATCATCGGCGGCGAATATGCGTTGCGCTCTGGCGAATCCCCTAATGTAGCAAAAGCGATCAGTGAACAATATCAAACCGTTCCCCTATCTAAAGCAGGGTTGGCCGTTGCGCTCGCCGACAGATTCGACTCGTTGGTTGGTCTGTTTGCCGCTGGGTTGGCTCCCACGGGCGCGAAAGACCCGTTCGGTCTGCGCCGTGCTGCGATTGGCGTTGTCCAACCGTTGATCGAACATGACCTTGATTTCGATCTCGTAGGCGCTGTAAAGAAGTCTGCAAAGACACAGCCGATCGAAGTTGATGATGAGACACAAGCGAAGATACTAGAGTTCATCACGGGACGTTTGTCCGTGGTGTTGAAGGATATGGGCTACAAGCACGATGTTGTCGAAGCGGTTCTCGCGGAGCAAGCTGCCGACCCGGCGGCATCCGCTCAGGCGGTGAAGCAACTGCAAGCGTGGGTCGGACGCGAAGATTGGTCCACAATCCTGCCTGCGTTTGCACGTTGTGTCCGCATCACGCGCGATCAGAAGACGGCGTTCAAAGTAAGCGAGAAAGCCTTTATCGAAAAAGAAGAAAAGGACCTCTTTTCCGCATTCAAAAGATTCGTCAAAAATCAACCGTCAACCGTTGACGAACTCCTCGAAATTGTCGTCAAGCTTATTCCTTCCATCAACGCGTTTTTCGACAAGGTGCTGGTAATGGCGGATGACAAAAAGGTCCGAGAGAACCGCCTCGGCTTGTTGCAAAAGATATCCTCGCTTTCGAATGGTATCGCCGACCTGAGCAAACTCGAAGGTTTCTAAATTAAGGGTACCTAGGTAATCGCTCAAATTGGATGCAGTTGGGTATAATCTTGCCATCGTCAAGCGGGGATGCAACTTCAGCCGAGTCACCCATCGTTCTCTTCGTCAATGCAACGTCTTTTGAAAGGAGAAACCATGTCCAAGCCAACAATTAGAATTGTCGTTTCTGTGCTGATCGGTCTTTCGGTGCTTCTCGCGGTGTTTGCCAGTGTACAGGCAGCATCCTCGAAAGCCAGCCTGAGCGGCGAAAGAGTCTTCACCACCGCTGGATTATTGCCCGATACAAACCACGTTCGGAGCGCGGCGCAAATGAGCCAAGGGCTGTCCTCATCTTACTTTGATGAGGGCGCTTACCAGTACAAGGGCGAAGGACACGGCGGTTGCGAGCGCGATAACCATGAGAGTCCGGACGACTAGTTCGTCATTGGAGCAGGGCAGTCCGACCAAGACTGCCCTGTTTTGATTCCGGCTGAGGCCGGCACCGATCCACGCTCAAGCGCAATTTGGATTCGACCTTACGTAACAAAATGCCAGGTTCCTGCGTTAGGATTAATGAACTGTGAGAGGTTACCGCACTGCCCGCCCCGACCCTCCCCCTGTGGATGAGGAAAGTCTGGTTCGTCAGGCAAGATCAGGCGATTCAGAAGCGTTCGGACAGTTGTACGACGCTTGTCTTGAACGCGTCTATCGCTACATCTATTTTCGGGTCTCCGAGGAGGAGACGGCGGAAGATCTCACGTCGCAGGTGTTCCTGAAAGCCTGGGAAAACCTCGACCGGTACAAAACCGGCGGTTCGCCATTCATTGCATGGCTATATACGATAGCGAGGAACCTTGTGATTGACCACTATAGAACCCAAAAAGAAGTCGTATCGCTGGAGGATGTCACCCTCTCGGCGCCTGAGGAGCAGAATCCCGTCGGACAGGCGGAACTGCGCTTCGAAATGCAAGCACTGCGTGACGCCCTCCAATTGTTGACCGAGGATCAGCAGGAGGTTCTGATCTTGAAGTTCATCGCCGGGTTGCCCAATGCCAGCATCGCCAAAATGTTGAAGAAGCAGGAAGGCGCAATCCGCGCCCTGCAAATGCGCGGGTTGCAAACGCTTGCAAGGCATTTGCAACCAGAGGAAGTAACATGACCGAGTTCGAACGTATCCTGGAGAAGTGCCTCCTTGAATTGGAACAGGGCGCCTCAAGCGTGGACGAATGCCTGGCGCGCCACCCCGAACATGCCGCGCAGTTGAAGCCGGTCCTGCTCACCGCGACGTATCTTGCGCGTGGACGAGATCTCCAGCCCTCCGTTGCGTTCGAAGCCCGGGGGCGTGCCAAATTGACCCAGCACATGCAAGCGCATCCGCGCCGCAGATCGCAATCTGGTCCCTTGTTCATGCGATTTGCCGCGGGTCTCATTGCCGTTCTGTTGGCATTGGTAACAACAGGCATGGCGTATGCTCAAACTGCCTTGCCCGGCGATCTGTTGTACGATTGGAAACTCGCCAGCGAGGATGCTTGGCGCGCCGTATCGCCCGACACTGTCGCGGTGGATATTGCGATCGCCAACCGCCGTATCAACGAATTCAACTCGGTGGCAGACGATCCTGACCGGCGCACGCAGGCATTGGAAGGTTATCTTGAAGTGGTGACCCGGCTCGAAACGGAAGTCGATGCGGAAACATTGAAGAACATCCTGCCGGCCGTACCATCCGTTGATGGTTCGCAGCAACCGGCTCCGTCACCGACCGATTCATCGTCAGATGAAAATGTCGAACCGCCCGCGCCGACGGCCTTGCCGGAACTGATACCCACGCTCATTCCGGAGGTCATTCCTACCATTCAGTTTCCTTTCCCGTTGCCGTAAGGAATCGTAACAACACCGACATCCCATCGTTAACTCCTATGGACAACCTCGCAAGAGGTATGTATCCCATAGAAAAGGAGGTGGATGTCATGTCCAAAGCGATTCAAGCGTTTCTGGCTTTGGCGGTAATTGCAGGGCTCGTGATCGCGCTCGATCCTCAGGCTCGGGCTGAAGCAGCCAACTCCTGGCAGGAGTTCAAGTCGACTGTCATCAAGTGGCAAAACTCGCTTGAAGTCCGGTTCGGCGAGCCGTCTGTTCAGAGCGAATCTGATGTGCAAGTGAGCCATCAGCCTGAGTCTCCCTCGGAGGAAGCTTCGAACGATGATCGTATCATCCAGGTCGATTGGGATGCTGTTTGGAGCGCACTGCAACGGGCTTGGGTTGATTTCACCGTAAGGCTCAAGAGCGTGTTCTAAACCTGCCGTGCGGACGTTCGAATCGAACGTCCGCACTTTTTTGAATGTTCGTAACACTCCACGGAGAACTTCGTTAGGTAGGGTGAAGACCCGCAAGGGTCGAACCCAAATCCAACTGGAGGTTACGATGTCCAAACTAATCGTTCAAGGGTTTCTCTCGCTTATGGTCAGCCTTGGGCTGGTCGCCGGCGCACGACCGGATGTTCGCGGCGAAGTGAAACGGATCTGGCAGGAGACCAAAGCAGTCCTTCACCAGACGTTTGAATTCGCGACGGGCACGGTCCACGAAGTGACTTCGCAAATCCCAACGGAAGTCACCGTTGATCTCGGTTTGAGCGCTGGCGCTAATGCGGGCGCGGGCTTGGATGCCTCGTCCAATGAAGCGCAGGCTGAAGGCGAAGGCCAAACGGATGGAAATGCCTCTGCCGATTCTGAATCGGAAGACGGCTTCCTCCTGAACTTTGGTGGCAACGCCAATGCCGATCTCAGCGTCGGTGTTGGCTTGGGGAAGTAGTTCTGAACTTCCCCACTCTCCTCACGGAGCGGCATACGCCGCTCCGTTTTCATTTCAACCACCGGTCTGTTGCGGCGCGTTATAATGCCTCTGTTGACATGTCCACCATTGATGAAATTAAATCCAAGATAGATATTGTTGACCTCGTGTCAGAGGCGGGCGTTAAACTTCGCCACGCCGGCAAGAACTACACGGGCTTTTGTCCGTTTCACGACAACAAGAAAACGCCGGCCTTTGTTGTCTGGCCCGAGACCGGGACGTGGCGTTGCTTCGGTCAGTGCAACGAGGGCGGCGACATCTTCAAATTCGTGATGAAGCGCGAAGGGCTGGATTTCAAGGAGGCATTGCAAAAACTCGCGGCACGCGCAGGGGTGGAATTAAAGGAATATCAACGGGAAACGCCGCAACAAAAAGAAGCCTACGAAAACCTTCGCAAGTTGCTGGAGGACGCGGTCATTTACTATCGCAGTCAGTTGTTTGCCAATAAGTACATTCTTGATTACCTGCGCGAAAAACGCGGATTGACCGATGGGACCATCGAGACATTCGGCTTGGGATTCGCGCCCGCGGGGTATGACAATCTTCTCAATCACTTCACACAGCGCGGGTTCAAAGAGACGGAATTGGTGGACGCAGGTCTGCTGTCTGAACGCGAAAGCGGCGGATACTTTGACCGCTTCCGCAACCGCATCATGATTCCCATCCGCGACGAGCAGGGACGCATGGCTGGTTTCGGCGCGCGTATTGTAGACCCAAACGATGTGCCAAAATTCCTCAACTCACCTGAAACACCAATCTTCTCAAAAGGACGCCTGCTCTACGGATTAGACCGCGCCCGCAAACCGATTCGGACAGCCGATCAAGCCGTGATCGTGGAAGGCTATCTTGATGTGATTGCCTTGCATCAGGCGGGATATGAAAATGTAGTCTCGCCGATGGGCACGGCACTGACCGAAGACCAAATGCGTTTGCTGAAAAAATTCACACGACGGATAGTCCTTGCGCTTGATCCCGATACAGCGGGGCAGAGGGCTGTGCTTCGCGGACTCGACGCGGCGCGCTCTGCGATGGATAAGGAAGGTGAATTGGCGTTCGATGCGCGGGGATACTTGCGGAACGAAGCGCGCTTGCAAGCCGATTTGCGTGTAGCGACTATGCCCGACGACCTCGACCCTGATGAGATCGTGGCGCGGGACAAAGATGAATGGAAAAAGTTGATCGAGGATGCGAAGCCCATCGTCACGCACGTGATGGAGGCTCTGGCGGCTGGGCAAAACGTCAACGACCCGAAGGTGAAGAATCAGATCGCTGCGCAGGTGCTGCCTCTGGTTGAGGATTTGCCAAATGCCCTCGAACGCGACACGTACCGGCAGGCGTTGGCGCGCATGTTGAAGGTGGATGAACGCGCGCTGCTGGCGACGCAGGCTCAAGGTCCGCGTGTGAGGCGACCCAGACAGGTAGAGAAAAAACAGCATGTGGAAAAATCTGCTATCACCCTGTCTGTCTCCTCCGGAAAAGCGGTCGAGGAATATGTCATCGGGGTGTTGTTCCGCAAACCGGAGTTGTTATATCGGCTGGATCGTTCGCTGCAGGAGTTCGGGCTGATCGCGTTGACCCTCGAGGATTTCGAGTACACTGATAACCAAATGCTGTTTGGGCTGATCCGCGAGTCGGTCGAGCAGGATAAGACCGAACATCACGATTTCGTCGTTGACTCATTGCCCGAGTCTCTGCAGGCGCGCTCGCAAGAGTTGGTGAAAGAGGCCGAAAAACTCAACCGCATGGATGAAAAATTGCTCGAGGAGTTGTTGCGCGGCGTGATCAAGTTACGCAGGGTGGCGGCGGGAGAGAACATCAACCAACTGCGGTTTTTGCAGGAAGAGGCGCACCAGAGCGGGGACCTGCGCGCATCGTCCTATCAGGATTTGGTGTTACAACATACGAAACTATTAAGGGATTTGGATCAAGCGCATCGCAAAATGGCGATGAAACGGCTGGAATAGCCAGCACAACCGTAACAATTAAAGGGGGGCGGCGTCTGGTAAACGAGACAACGGCTGGAATGAAACGAAAAGAATCGAAGGACCATCGTCACAAAAAGAATGATAGCGCTCCGCGTGAAGGGAATCACGCGGCGTCTTCCGACTCAAAATCGCCGCTCGATATGGATGCCATGCTGAACGCCGCACAATTCCCAGAATTGATGCGCGACGATGTCCCGGACCCTGATGCCAGCGCACTCTCGCAACAGGAGGAATTGATCGACGATGAACCGCTCGACCTGAAAGACCCCGCGCTTGCCGCTGAGCTTACAGACGACCCCGTGCGCTTGTATCTGCGCGAGATCGGTCAGGTCAAATTACTGGATTCCGACAGCGAGTTCCATCTGGCGACGGCAATCGAGTCAAGCCGCCTCATCGATTCGCTGAACCGACATCCGCATCGCAAAGGCGTGACGCTGGAATGCGCCATCTATCACGCGCTCCTCTCCGATATGCTCACCTCGTGGAATCGCCTGCTCGAAGATGTCGCGCGGTTCGAGCGCGAAGCGCCAAACCTCACGTTCATGCTCAACGAGGCGAAAGTGCTGTGTGCTTCCTTCGAATCGCATGAGTCTTCGTACTTGCGAAGTTATTTGGATAACGAGTTATGGGGATCGGACGAACGCTGGGACGCGATTGCGCGCAAAGCCTACTCGGTCTTTCTCAGCCTCTACCTGCTTCCGGTTGCCTACGCGGACTGGCTCCTCAAACATCTCAGCGCACATCATCACCTGCCCAACCAGCGGACGCTCTTCCATCATTTACCTCCGGACGAAATTCTGCGGAGCGAAATGAACTCTGCTCAAGCCCGCGCAGTGGAGGCGAACCAGATTCTGATCCGCGCGAACCTGCGGCTGGTCGTCAGCGTTGCCAAGCGGTATTTGAATCGCGGCATTAACTTCCTTGACCTGATTCAGGAGGGCAACATGGGGCTTTTGCGCGCGGTCAACAAATTCGACCCGCGCCGCGGCTTCAAATTCAGCACCTACGCCACGTGGTGGATCCGCCAGTCCATCAACCGTTCGATTGCCGAGCAGGCGCGGACTATTCGAATCCCGGTGCATCTGTTCGAGTCTATCAGCCGCGTGATGAAAGTACAGCGCACTCTCACCCAGCAACTCGGGCGCATTCCCACCAGCGAGGAGGTCGCGCTGGAGGTCGGTTATCTCCCCGCCTCCGATGTGCAAGCCATCCTGCGCGCGCATTCCGAGAACGAATCGCTCGATGAAGCGCTTCAACATCGGCTAGATTACGCCATGCAAAAAGTGGACCGCGTGCTCCGTTCGGCGGAGGAACCGGTTTCGATTGACGGACCCGTGGGGGACGAGGATTCCAGTTCGCTCGGCGATTTTATCGAAGACGAAGACGCGCCTTCGCCGTTGGATTCCGCCACGCGCGAGATGCTCCGCCGGCAGGTTCGCAGCGCGCTCAATTTGCTTTCGGATCGTGAGCGCGAAGTTTTGGAGTTACGGTTTGGTTTGAAGGACGGGAAAGACCACACGCTCGAAGAGGTGAGTGCGTACTACAACGTCACCCGCGAGCGCATCCGCCAGATCGAAGCGAAGGCATTGAGGAAGTTACGGCATCCCTCGCGGAGCAGGCAATTGCGGGATTATTTGGGGTGAAATTCCCTACGGTTTTTATGGGAGCCAGACGTAATCTCCGACCAAACAATCAGCTGGGCAAACCTCCACAAAATTGAAGTTCTTATCCAATACAGATACGTAGTAAAGATTGGGGTTCCCACGAATAAAGAACCCCAGCGAATCCGATCGCCAGATTGTTTCGTATGACTCTGCATCCCAAGATTTGATAAGTTGCAAATCCTTTGAATAAAGCTCAATCTGAGAATTGTTTTTATTTAGCACAAACCAGTTTTTGTTTGGTGACACATTAAGGTCTATAGATTCTGTTACATTTGTGATTGGTTCCAAAATAGTTCCATCAGGACTCATCGCGTACAAATGCCCTGCGTCAGAAAAAAAGAATAAGTTTTCTAGGCTTTGTCTGCTATATGCCCAAAAAATCTTGTCGGATAATTTAGTAGCTTCTCCAAACATGGAAACAAAATATGTGCCCGGCTCAAGAGAGTCTGCAACAGCATCTTGTTGATTCGGATAGATAATAACGACTATTCCGCCCAAGTCACGAAGAAATGAAAAACCATCCGACTCATACTTCCAAATTCCCTTCACTTGTTGAGTCTTGAAATCTAAATATCTAAAATTATGCGGGGGTGCGCCTTCTCCACCATCCCAAATAAGGTATTTACTATTGTCAATCCACCCACTTGAACCCCAGAATAATCCGCCATCAATTTGCTTTGGATGCTGTGTTCGGGGGGTTGTTGGGTCGGCAATTCGAAGATATAAGCTTGTATATATTGTTCCCGGAATTGAATTTAGATAAAGAATGTTTTTACCATCCGGCGACCAATCAGTTGACCAGATATTTTCTGGCTCATTAGTTAATCTTCTGATTGAGCTGTCAGCAGTATTAAAAATATAAACATCAGATGATGATCCATCAATTTGAGCAGCGAAGGCCAATGACTTACTATCAGGTGACCAATCTATGGAATACCATAGACCGTGTGTGAAAGCAGATCGAATAATTGCCAATTTGCATTTTAAGTCGCTGGCACATTCACTATCGTATTCGCTGAAAAATATCGTTTCTGTTACAGACTCTAAATTCTCAGGATAGCCATTCGTTAATAAGTTTGAAATGAAATTTGTCATTCCATCTGAAAGATTGAGTAAATTGAGTACTAGGTCATAAGGTTCTTCTTCTGTTCCTGTGTAATACGCAATCCATTTACCATCAGGCGATACAGATTTTTTCAAATCATAAACATATCCCTTATTTGGAAGTTGGAAGTGCTTTCGCCCGCTTCCATCCGCATCCATGATGGTGAAGTTGTTGTTGTCGTAGGTGAAGAGCAGGTAGGGTCCGTCCGTTTGAAGTGAGGGATACGGCGTTGCGGTGGGAATAAGAGTCTGTGTGGGGCGCGGGGTTCGGGTTGGGGAAACTGTCGCGGTGGGTGTTGAGGTTAGAGCCGCTGGTGCGGGCGCACAACTCGAGAGGAGGTAGATCAAAATAAAGAGGGGAATGAGGCGTTTGGTCATGGCATCCCTATTGTGATTAGAGTATAGCATTTTTCGGCGCGTAGGGGCGGAAAGCCGTCCGCCCCTACAAAATGCCCTGACCTTGTGAAAAGTGGCACTTTCAAAACTCTTATGTTATACTGTCCCGAACATTACAAAAACCGTCCTATTACGGGCGTTTTGAGGAGCCGAAATGCTCGAATACGCAGCCATTGCATTGATGATCGCGCTGGCGACCCTCGTCGCTTTGATCGCGATCGGCTTGGGGAATTTATTCGGACCGAAAAAACCGTCGGCATCCAAAGCCATGCCGTATGAATCAGGCATCACACCCTACGGCGAAGCGACGCGCCGACTGCCTGTCCGTTTTTATTTGATCGCGGTGCTGTTCATCCTGTTCGATATCGAAGTCATTTTCTTTCTGCCGTGGGCGGTTGTGTTCCGCAAGTTGGGGCTGTTCGGACTCATTGAAATGGTCGTTTTCATCGTCATTTTGCTGGTGGGCTATGTGTACGCGTGGAAGAAAGGAGCCCTTGAATGGGAGTAGAGCAGAAACTTGGTGACATGGGGATTGTCACCACGAAACTCGAAGAACTCGTCAACTGGTCGCGCACGAACGCCATGTGGCCCATGCTGTTCGGTCTCGCTTGTTGTGCCATCGAGATGATGGCGGCGCAAGCCTCCCACTATGACATGAGCCGCTTTGGCATGGAGTTGATGCGTGCCAGCCCGCGTCAATCGGATTTGATGATCGTCGCGGGACGCGTCTCGCGTAAGATGGCGCCGGTCGTCCGCCGCCTGTACGATCAAATGCCCGAACCGAAATGGGCAATTGCAATGGGTGACTGCGCTTCGTGCGGGGGGGTGTTCAACAACTACGCCATTTTGCAGGGCGTGGACGAGATCATCCCGGTGGATGTGTACGTAGCGGGTTGTCCGCCGCGCCCGGAGGCGTTGATCCACGGCATTGTGACGCTGTACGAAAAAGTCAAGGGCGATACGTTCAGGGAAGCGGTGAAGGCGTAGCGTCATTGCGAACCCCTAGGCTCAAACGCCGAGTGGGCGAAGCAATGACGGGGAAGTCGTTATGGACAAAAGACTCGAAAAGGTCGTTCAAGAATTGCAGGAAAAGTTCGGCTCCTCCATCGAGGAGTTCCGCGATGAAGTGCATGTCTTCGTCGAAGCGGAGCAGATCGTGGAGGCGTTGACCCTGCTGCGCGACAAATACGAGTTCGAATTGCTCTCCGCGCTCACCGCATCGGACTATTACCCGCAACAATCGCCGCGCTTTCATGTGATTTACCAGTTGTCATCGCTGGCGAAGAATATCACCCTGCAGTTGAGAGTCCCTGTGGAGGGTGTCCAGCCGAAAGTCCCGACCGCGACGCGTGTGTACGATGTCGCCAACTGGCGCGAACGGGAACTCCTCGATATGTTCGGCATCGAGTTCGAAGGTCATCCCGACCCGCGCAGGATCCTCACGCCCGATGGCATGGAGGGGCATCCGCTTCGCAAGGACTTTCCGCTTGGGTATGAGGAGCCGCAGTTCACCTTCAATTACGACGATATTGACCTGAAGAAGATTTACGCCAAGGAATAGCATGGCTCAACTCGAAGAAGTCAGTTACGAACAATACAAACATCTGGTTTCCGAGCGCGCACTGACCGGCGAGACCATGTTGTTGAACATGGGACCGCAACACCCGTCCACGCACGGCGTACTGCGCTTGTTGCTCGAACTCGACGGCGAGACGGTGATCAACGCGATCCCTGATATCGGTTATCTGCACACCGGCATCGAGAAGAACATGGAGGCGAAGACCTACGTCAAAGCCGAAGTGATGACCGACCGCTTGGATTACATGAACACGACCGGCAACAATCTTGCCTATTGCATGGCGGTTGAAAAACTGGTCGGGCTCGATGTGCCCGAACGCGCGCAGGTCATCCGCGTGATCATCACCGAATTACAGCGTATTGCCTCCCATCTGGTCTTTCTCGGCGCGTTCGGTCTCGACCTCGCCGCGATGTCCGTATTTTTGTACTGCTTCCGGGAGCGCGAGTTGATCTTGGATATTCTCGAAATGTGCTCCGGTCAACGGATGATGACCACATACTTCCGCCCGGGCGGCGTGTGGCGCGATGTGCCTCCCGAATTCGAACCTGCCGTTCGCGACTTCATCAAGATCTTCCCGAAACGCGTGGACGAGTACGAAGCCTTGTTGACGAAGAACCCGATTCTTCTCGACCGTTTGGTGGGCATCGGCATCCTCGATGCGCAGACCGCCCTTTCGTACGGTGTGACGGGACCCACGCTCCGCGCCTCCGGTGTGGACTGGGATTTGCGCAAAGCGCGCCCATACATGGGGTATGAACAATACAAGTTCGAAGTGCCCGTCCGCAATCGTGAGAGCAAGAAGGGGGACACGTTTGACCGTTACATCGTTCACATTGACGAGTTTCGTGAATCGCTGAAGATCGTCGAGCAGGGGATGGACAAATTGAAACAACTTTCGAACCAGCCTGTGCAAAGCGACAATCGCAAATTCGTTCCCCCGCCGCGCTCGGAGATCGGTGTGAGCATGGAGGCGCTCATCCACCACTTCAAGTTGTGGACCGAAGGTTTCCCTGCACCAAAAGCTTCGATCTACAGCGCGGTCGAATCGCCGCGCGGTGAGTTGGGCGTTTATCTCGAAGGCGATGGCGGACCCAAGCCCCATCGTGTTCACATGCGCACGCCCTCGTTCGATAACCTTTCTGTGATCAACAAGATCACACAGGGTCATCTTGTGGCTGACCTTGTGGCAATCCTTGCTTCCATTGACATTGTGCTCGGAGATATTGACCGATGAGCCTCGCCAAAAAATATCCGAAGGAAGTGAAACAGATCCTCTCGAAATATCCGCCAGAAGGCAAACGCTCCGCAGTGATGCCGCTGCTCTTCCTTGCCCAGCGCGAGGACGGCTACATCAATAAAGCCGCAATGCAGGATATTGCAAAGATGCTCGAGATCACCGAAACAGACGTCGCGGCGGTCGTGGGCTTTTATACGCTGTACCACGAGAAAAAAGAAGGCAAGTATCGGATGCAAGTCTGCACCGATCTGCCCTGCGCATTACGCGGCGCGGAAAAGTTCATGGATGCTTTATGTTCTAATCTCGGAATCAAGGTCGGTGAGACCACGCCCGATGGCATCGTCACGCTCGAGGCGGTGATGTGTCTCGCTGCCTGCGACAAGGCGCCCATGTTCCAAACGCAGGGACCGGATGGAATCAAATATCACGAGAATATGACCGTTGACCGGACGATGGAATTGATGCGTACCTTGAAGAACGCGGTGGGAGAGGCGCAGTAATGTCGCATATTTTGCTTCGTCACCGCGACATCGCCGACCTCGATAAACTCTCGGTCTATAAAAAGAACGGCGGGCTTGCCGCATTCAAGAATGCAGTCACTAAAATGAAGCCGACCGCGGTGACCGATGTGGTCAAGAACTCCGGTCTGCGCGGACGCGGCGGTGCAGGCTTTCCGACAGGTATGAAGTGGTCATTCATTGACAACAAGAACTGGCCCCACTACGTGGTGGCAAATGCGGACGAGTCCGAACCGGGCACGTTCAAGGATCGCGAGATCATGGAGGGGAATCCCTTCCAATTTTTGGAAGGCCTCGCACTTGCCTGTTACGCGGTCGGCGCGAATGTTGGTTATGTGTATTTGCGCGGCGAGTTCTGGGAGTTGGGCGCGGCGCTGGATGAACAGATCGCTGAATTGGAAGAAGCGGGTTACCTCGGCGATAAATTGTTCGGCACCGACTATTCGCTCCGCATTTACACCCACCTCGGCGCGGGCGCATACATCTGCGGTGAGGAGACCGCCTTGCTCGAATCGCTCGAAGGTAAACGCGGACAGCCGCGCAATCGTCCGCCGTTTCCGCCTGCGGTTGGTTTGTATGGCAAGCCGACCATCATCAATAATGTGGAAACATTCACCAACGTGCCGATGATTTTGGCAAACGGCGCGGAGTGGTACAAGACGATGGGAACAGCCGATAGCCCCGGCGTGAAGATCTTTTCGTTGTCGGGTCGTGTGCGCAAACCCGGCAATTATGAATTGCCCCTTGGCACAACCTTTCGTGATTTGATCTACAAACATGGCGGCGGTGTACAGGACTCGCGCAAGGTCAAAGCGATCATGCCCGCGGGCGCATCGTCTTCGTTGATTCTTGTGGATGATGACAAAGTTCTGGATACCCCGATGGACTATGCCACCGTCCGCACGCTCAAAGCGGACCTTGGGTCTGCTTCCATTATTGTGATTGACGACACCGTCTCGATGGGCTGGCTCATCAACAAGACCGTCCATTTCTTCAATCACGAGTCGTGCGGCAAGTGCACGCCTTGCCGTGAAGGCACGTACTGGATGACTCATCTCACCGAGCGTATTCAGGGCGGCCACGGCGCAAAAGCCGACGTGGACTTGCTCCTCAATGTAGCGAAACAAATGCAAGGAAAGTGCCTGTGTGCGCTGGGAGAATTTTCCACGATGGCGGTTGTCTCCGGTATCGAACGTTTCAGACAAGATTTCGATCAAGCGGTGAAAGCGTAATGAGTAAACAAGTCGCAGTTATGATTGACGGAAAACAGGTCACCGTTGCTGAAGGCATGGTGATCGCCGATGCCGCCAAGATGGCTGGCATTGATATTCCCGTCTTTTGTCATCATCCAAAACTCGAACCTGTTGGCATGTGCCGCATGTGCCTCGTGGAGATCGGCCGCCCGGTGCGCGACCGCGCCACGGGTCAATTCGTGATGGACAACGGTGCGCCGAAGATCCAATTCATGCCCAAACTCGAAACGGCTTGTACGAACAGAGTCGAAGAGGGCATGGTCATTCTCACGCAAACAGCAAAAGCCACAGAAGGTCAGAAAAGCACCGTTGAATTCTTGCTCACCTCGCATCCGCTCGATTGCCCGATCTGTGACAAAGGCGGCGAGTGCCCGCTTCAGAATCTCACCATGGCGTATGGTCCCGGCAAGAGCCGCTTCATCTACGATGAAAAGATGCGCCTCGAAAAGCAGGTGCCGCTCGGCGAACTGATCTATCTTGACCGCGAGCGATGCATTCAGTGTGCACGCTGTGTCCGTTTTCAGGATGAAATTGCTGGCGACTCCGTCCTCGGCTTCGACGAGCGCGGGCGCACCATGCAGATCGTTTCTTTCTCGGACCCTGGGTTTGATTCGGTTTTCTCCGGCAACACCACCGATATCTGCCCGGTCGGCGCGTTGACCACCGCGGACTTTCGCTTCGGCGCACGCCCATGGGAGTTGGACGCCTCACCTTCGATCTGTACGCAATGCCCGGTGGGATGCAACACTACCTTGAACACGCGCCGCGAAGCCAAAGCAGGCGGCGAGATCGTGGTCAAGCGCGTGATGCCGCGACAGAACGAAGAAGTGAACGAGATTTGGATTTGCGATAAAGGTCGCTTTGCGTATCACTACGCCGAAAGCAAGACTCGATTATCGAAGCCGCTCGTCCGCAAGGACAAAAAATTGACGCGCGCCTCGTGGGATGCCGCAACCAAACTTGCCGCAGAGAAATTCCTCAAAGCCAAAAAAGATTTTGTGGTGTTGGCTTCGGGAAGATTATCGAACGAAGACTTATTCAACTTGAAGACCCTCGCCGACTACGCGGGCGGAAAATCCTATTTGTACTCGCATATGGCTGGCGGTGAACTGACCACGCTCGTCGGCGTGGGCGCCGGAACGAACTTTGGAACGATGGGGAAGGGGAGCGCGATCGTTGTCGTCGCTTCGGATTTGTATCAAGAGGCGCCTATCTGGTATTTGCGCGTGAAGCAAGCCGCAGAACGCGGCGCAACGCTGATCGTGTTGAATCCGCGCGAGACTAAACTCGATAAGTATGCTGCCTTTACCGTCCGTTACGAATACGGGAAAGAAGCGAAAGCAGTCCATGATCTGACGAAGAAGGGCAAGGCAAGTGACGCGTTGATGAAAGCCGAAAACGCGGTCATCTTGTATGGAAGCGAAGGGGTCGGCGTAGGTGGTTCTGCAAGTCTCGCGAAAGCCTGTGCGAAACTGTTGAACGATAATGGCTTGGCGGGCAGACCCAACAACGGACTCATCGGTGTGTGGGAGCGCGCCAACGATCAGGGCGCGTGGGAGATGGGGTTCACGGTTGAAGAAGACCTAGCGAAGGTGTTGAAGGGTAAATCGGTGTATGTTGTGGGCGCGGATCCGGTGAACGATGACCCGAAACTCGCGAAGGCGCTTTCCGGTGCGAAGTTCGTCGCGGTGCAGGATGTGATGGAAACCGCGACCACCGCGATGGCAGACCTGGTTTTGCCAGCGCAGGCATTCACCGAACGCGAAGGGACGCTGACATCTGGCGAACGGCGTGTGCAGCGATTCTATCCTGCCGTGCCGGTGACCGGCGATGCGAAGCCCGATTTTGCGATCACTTCGCAAATCGCTCGGCAGATGGGCGTCATCCTCGAAGGCACATCGGTCTCTGCGGTGTTCGATATTCTCGCGGAGACAGTCAAATCGTTTGAAGGGTTGAATTACGCCAAACTTGCCGAGGCGAGAGAGCAGTTCCCCATCGTCGGGCGCGGCGATCTGTATTACGGAGGCACGACGTACGAGAACAAACACGGCTTGGGCGTACATCTCTCGTCGGCGGCGACGCGCGGCGAACGGGTGAGCATCCCGAGGGTCCAGAAAGAAGCGCTTCCGCATCCGAAGGAAAAAGAATTTCTCGCGGTGCCAGTTAACAAGTTGTATCATCGCGGCACGACGGTCATCTCTGCCGAATTGTTGCACGAACGTATCGGTGAAGCGAGCGTGTCTCTGCATCCTGATGCCGCCGCTCGTCTTGGTTTGCAGGCGGGGCAGACCGTGAATGTGAGTTTCAACGGCACGAACGGCGAAGCCGTGTTGAAACTGGACGATTCGATTGACGAGGGTGTCGCGCTGGTGCCGCGTTCGATGGGCATTGCGATCCGCCAGCCTGTCGCGGTGAAGGTGAAGCCATGATCTCGGATTGGACTCTCTGGCTCGAGTGGTTCATCAAGTCATTGGTGTTGATCTTCGCGCTGTTGGGCGGGTTTGCATACCTGACGTATTACGAACGGCGCGCGCTGGCGCGCATACAAACCCGCATCGGGCCGAATCGCGCGGGACCGTTCGGCTTGTTCCAGCCCATCGCCGACGCGATCAAATTGGTTTTCAAAGAAGAACTCTCGCCAGCCAAGGCCTATAAATTCGTGTTCTTCCTCGCGCCGATACTGACGGTGGTGCCTTCCATCATCATCGCCGCGGTGATTCCGTGGGGAACGTCGTTCGCATTGTTCGGACGCGAGATCAAACTGTATCTGGCGGACATCAACGTGGGCGTGTTGTACTTCACCGCCATCGCCTCGATTGCCGTGTATGGCATCGTGCTGGCGGGCTGGTCGTCGAACAGCAAGTACGCGATGCTCGGCGGGATGCGCGCCACGGCGCAGATGATCTCGTATGAACTCGCGCTTGGCATCTCGATGGTGCCTGTCATCTTGCTTGCCGACTCGATGCGCATGATCGATATCGTCGAAGCCCAGCGTTCGATGTGGTTCGTGGTCGTCCAACCTGTCGGCGCGTTGATCTTCTGGATCGCCACCCTTGCCGAGGTGAACCGTGCGCCGTTCGACATGCCCGAAGCCGAACAGGAATTGACCGCCGGTTATCACGCGGAATATTCAGGCATGAAATTCGCTCTGTTTTTCATGGCGGAATACCAAAAGATGATCATCATCTGCGCGATAGCTGCAGTGTTTTTCTTCGGTGGGTATCTTGGTCCCGGCGTGGATCGATTTCCGCTTCTCGGTCCCTTGTACATGGTTCTCAAGATCGCCATCCTGTTGTTCGGCATGATCTGGGTGCGCGCCACGTGGCCCCGCATACGGTATGACCGCCTGATGAGCTTCGGGTGGAAGGTGCTTCTGCCGCTTTCACTCGCAACGGTATTCATCACCGCCGCTGGGATCTTGCTTGCGGATGCAACGCAGAATGAAATGTGGATGTGGTTTATCCCCGCTTCCTCCCTCATTTTGTTTATGATCCCGGTCTTTGGAATTTACCGAGCCTTGAGGAGGCTTTCGTATGGGCGTGCTTGATCCCGTCGTTGAACTTGTCCGCGGGCTGTGGACGACGTTCAAGTCCATGTTCGAGAAGCCCGTTACGATTCAATATCCCGAGGAGAAGCGTCCCACGCGCCAGCGCTTCAAGGGCCGCCACGTCTTGAAGCGTTACGACAACGGGCTCGAAAAATGCATCGGATGTTCATTGTGCGCCGCCGCCTGCCCGGCGGACGCGATCTTTGTCGAATCTGCCGAAAACACGGACGAAAAACGATTCTCGCCGGGCGAACGTTACGCTTCGACCTACGAGATCAACATGCTTCGCTGCATCTACTGCGGTTACTGTGAGGATGCCTGCCCGACCGAAGCCATTGTGCTCGGCGACAACTACGAACTTTCATTTTATGACCGCCGCTCGGCGATCTACACCAAAGACATGCTGCTGGAGCCTGTGCCAGCGCAGGAGATGCTGACGCCGCAGAAGGTGAAGGCCGGCGAATATGACCGGTCCGTGCCGGAGATGGAGAATCCAAAAGATTAGGAAACAAGGAAACATGTCTGCGTGTGTACTTGTGTACCTGTCTATGTTGAAGACAATTCATGACTTTTGATCTTGCCCTCTTCCTCGTGCTTTCCCTCGCCGCCATTGCCTCCGCGCTGGGCATGGTGCTCAGCCGCAACGCGGTGTATTCGGCGCTATATCTTGTATTGAATTTCATTACGGTGGCCGTGTTCTACCTGTTGCTCGGCGCACCGTTCATTGCCATGGCGCAAGTGACCATTTATGCGGGCGCGATCATGGTGCTGTTCCTGTTCGTCATCATGCTGCTCGGCGCGGAAAATTTGCCCGCATCGAAGGTGCTTCCGTGGCAAAGGCCGCTGGCGATCGGTCTGTCTGGCCTCCTCTTTGCAGAAGCGGCATACCTGCTCATATCGAAAGCCCGCCCGTCTGGCAGTATCCTGCCGGACGCCGCGGCGAATACGGTTGACAACCTCCAGCAATTAGGGCTGGTACTGTTCAATGAATACTTATTGCCTTTTGAAGTCGTTTCCATTCTGTTGCTGGTAGCCATGGTCGGTGCGATCATCCTCACCAAGAAAGAGAAAGTGGAGCAGAAGTAATGGTGCCTCTTGATTATTACATCATCCTGTCAGCCATTCTGTTCACCATCGGCGTGGTCGGCGTGCTGGTGCGTCGCAACGCGCTGATCATCTTCATGTCCATCGAGTTGATGTTGAACTCGGCAAATCTCGCCATCGTGGCGTTTAGCAGTGCCATCAAGAGTTTCAGCGGGCAGATCTTCGTCTTCTTCGTGATCGCGGTCGCCGCGGCGGAGGTGGCGGTGGGTCTCGCGCTGATCGTGGAAATTTTCAAGTCCAAGCGCAGTATTGACGTGGACCAGATGAGTTCGTTGAAAGGCTGATAACGTTGGTTGAGTAGCCGCGAAGCGGCGTATCGAAACCAACGATGTTCATGAGGAGTTTTGTAACGAGAATTTTCTGCTTACTGGTGGTCTCGATATGGGCTTTGCCCTACTCGACCATCGATGCAAATAGGAAATTATGTATTTTAGCGAATCAGTAGACACAGGCTTTCTATTTCTCGCTCCCTGGCTGGTATTTTTTCCGATCATTGGCTTGCTGATCAACACAGCTTTTGGTCACCGGTTCAACGAGCGGATGATCGGCACCGTGGCAAGTCTCGCGTCGGGCGCGGCGTTCATTGTGTCGGTCCTGCTCGCATGGACGCTATCAGCCACCCACGGAGAAGTGATGCGCTGGCATCTCGCGGAGTGGATTCACGTCGGCAGTCTGAATCTCGATTGGACGTTCCGCGTCGACTCGTTATCTACAACGATGATGTTGGTCGTCTCAGGCGTCGGGACGTTGATCCACATTTACGCCATCGGGTACATGCACGAAGACGTTCGCTTCAAATTGGACCCCGCGCGGTTCCGCCGCTTCTTCGTCTTCCTCAACTTATTCATCGCCGCGATGATGATTCTCGTCAGCGGCGACTCGTATTTGATGCTGTTCGTCGGCTGGGAGGGAGTGGGGCTGTGCTCGTTCTTGTTGATCGGCTTCTGGTATGAAATGGACACGCTCGCGCGTCCCTCATGGGCGAACTCTGACGCGGCGAAGAAGGCATTCGTTGCCAACCGCGTGGGTGACTTTGGTTTCCTGATCGCGGGCTTTCTGATGTTCTTCGCGTTCGGCAGTTTCCAGTTCGATACGGTGTTCGCCAAAGTGGGTGATGTTCACGAAGGTTTGATCGTAGCAATTACCTTATTTATGTTGGTTGGGGTGGCGGGAAAATCCGCGCAGATTCCGCTCTACGTATGGTTGCCCGACGCGATGGCGGGCCCGACGCCCGTCTCGGCTTTGATCCACGCGGCGACGATGGTGACCGCGGGCGTATATCTCATCACGCGTTCTGCGCCTCTGTACGATGCTGTGCACAGCGCGCAAGAGATCGTCGCGCTCGTTGGCGCGGTGACCGCGCTTTTCGCCGCGACGATTGCCGTCGGTCAATTCGATATCAAGCGCGTGCTGGCGTATTCGACCATCAGCCAACTGGGTTTCATGGTCGCGGCGGTGGGAATGGGTGCCTATGTAGCAGGGATGTTCCATCTCGTGACGCACGCCTTCTTCAAAGCGTTGCTATTCCTCTCGGCGGGCTCGGTAATTCTTGGGCTTGAGCGCGGCCATCATCACGCGGAACACGCGCACCATCAGGCGAAGAAGCCAAAGCAAAAAATCGGAAGGAAAAAGGGAGAAAGCGCGCATGGCGCGCACGATGACCATCCCTCGACCGGTCTCGGCGAAGTTTTCGACCCCGGCGATATGCGCAACATGGGCGGACTGCGCAAGACCATGCCCGTCACGTTCTGGCTATACATGATCGGTACGCTCGCGCTTGCAGGTATCTTCCCATTCGCGGGATTCTGGTCGAAGGATGAGATTTTGCTCGATGCGAGCCTGCACAACCAGACCGTCTACTGGCTGTTGAGTATCGCCGCGTTCTTCACCGCTTTTTACATGGGTCGGCAGGTCTGGATGGTATTCTTCGGCGAAGCGCGGCACGATGCCGCGGCTCACGCGGAGGAAAGTCCCCGTGTGATTACTATCCCGTTGACGGTATTGGCAGTGCTATCCGTGCTGGGTGGCGCGCTCAACCTTCCGTTTAAAGGATTTCATCAACTAGGTCATTGGCTGGAATACACACTGCATGAAGTGGAAATCCTTGGGTTTGATCTTGATGTTGCGTTGATCTCAACAGGCCTGGCACTTTTTGCCATCTTGCTCTCATGGCTGATCTACGGGCGCAAGCCGATGGTGAAGGATCAGAAAGATCCGCTCGAATCGCTGGGTTTCGTTTTCAAAGGCATGAACGACAAATGGTGGGTAGATGAACTGTATCAATTGCTCTTCATCGCACCGTATGTGAAGATCTCGCAATTCGTCGCGGACGTGATTGACTGGCGCTTATGGCATGACTGGTTCCACGAGAGGGTCATTGCAGGGACGTACAACTGGGTCAGCAATATTGGCTTGAACGTATACGCCGACCAAAAGGGAATCGACGCGTTCGCGAACGGCTTGGGCACGTGGACGCAGTCGTTTTCGGGAACCCTGCGAAGAATCCAAAACGGATTCGTGCGTTCGTACGCGCTGTCGGTGTTGTTGGGAGTCGTGCTTATCCTCGGCTATCTTTTGGTGAAATAAACTGTAGAAACAGGGAAACATTATGGAATTTCTTCTGCAACCGCTTACCTTGCTGACCTTCTTCCCGCTGGTGGGAGTCTTGGTCCTGCTCTTTCTGCCCAATGAGAACAAGAACGCCCTGCGCTGGACGGCGCTCGTCACCTCGTTAGTGACCTTCGTCATCTCCATCTGGGTGTTGATAATGTTCCGCGCCTCCGATGTGGATCTGCAATTGGTCGCACGTTACAACTGGATCACCGTTGCGGGCTGGAACATCCAATATTTCCTCGGCATTGATGGGTTGAGCATCCTGCTCGTGTTGTTGACAACGCTTCTTACGCCGATTTCGATTTTGTCCACGTGGACAGCCATCGAAGAGCGCGTCAAGGATTTCATGTTGTTCTTTCTCCTGCTCGAGATTGGCATGAACGGCGTGTTTCTTGCGCAAGACCTCTTCCTCTTTTATATCTTTTGGGAATTTACCCTTGTGCCGATGTATTTCATCATCGGCATCTGGGGTGGACCGCGCCGCATCTATTCCGCCATCAAGTTCTTCCTCTATACGATGGCGGGTTCCATTTTGATGCTGCTTGCCATCCTGTGGCTGGGCGTCAACGGCGAGACCTTCTCCGTCCCCGATCTGGTCGCGCAGGGAGGCATCCCGGCGAACATACAGTGGTGGTTGTTCCTCGCGTTCACTGCCGCGTTCGCCATCAAAGTGCCGATGTGGCCCCTGCACTCGTGGTTGCCCGATGCGCACGTCGAAGCGCCGACCGCGGGCTCGGTGATTCTAGCGGGCGTCCTGCTCAAGCTGGGAACCTATGGCTTCGTGCGATTCAACCTCCCCCTGTTCCCAGAGGCGGCTGTCCGCGCCGCGCCGTGGATTGCGCTCTTCGCGACCATCGGAATCATTTACGGCGCGGCGGTGTCGTACGCGCAGTCCGATGTTAAGAAACTTGTCGCATACTCGTCTGTCAGTCACCTTGGCTTTGTCATGCTCGGTCTGTTCGCGATGAATCCGCAAGGCATCGCGGGAGCGATCTTGCAAATGATCAATCACGGTATCAGCACCGGCGCGTTGTTCCTGCTCGTCGGCATGATCTACGAACAGACGCACACGCGCGAGATCAAGGTCTACGGCGGTCTGTGGAAAGTTACGCCGGTCTTCGGCGCCATCATGTTGATCGTCTCGCTTTCTTCGATGGGCTTGCCCGGGCTCAACGGCTTCGTCGGCGAGTTCACCATCTTGCTGGGCGCGTGGGGCGCAGGGCAAAGCGGAATCTTTTCCTGGGGAGGCGTGTGGTTCGCCGCCATCGCAGCGTTTGGCGTGATCATGGCGGCTGTGTATATCCTGACGATGTTCCAGAAGATGTTCCTCGGTCCGCAGGGTGAAGTGATTGACGATGTGAAGAAACACGGGCACGGCATCCGCGACCTCAATTGGCGCGAGATCGCCATCATGGTCCCGCTTCTCATTCTTATCTTCTGGATCGGTTTGTACCCCGCGCCGTTCTTCGACCTCATGGCTCCCGCGGTGGAACATCTTGTTGCGATGATGCCGGTGCCATAAAACCTCGGTGGTTGAGTAGGGGCGGGGTTTTCCCGCCCCGTATCGAAACCACCAGTAACAAGTAAACATGAAATGACAAGGTGTGGTCTCGATATGGTCTCGGCTTCGCCTCGACCCACTTGACCACCGTTTGAAACAAAATGAATCAATCCGACCTCACTACCATTCTCCCCCTCACTATCCTCACCGTATGGGCGTGTGTGCTTTTGCTACTCGACCTTTTGATTCCGAAAACTCGCAAGGGGATCACGGCACTACTTTCCGCGTTGGGCTTGGCGGTTACATTAGGGTTCACCCTCTCGCAGATAGGCAGTGAAGTTTCAGGCTTCGGCGGCATGGTGGTGCTCGACCGTTTCTCGACCTTCGTCAATGTCTTGCTGCTCGTTAGCGGTCTCCTCGGCATTGCGCTCGCCTACGGATACGTCAAACGCATGGGCATCGAACGCGGCGAATATTACACCCTGCTGCTCTTTAGCGTCGTCGGCATGATGCTCATGGCGCAAGCCACCGATCTCATCATCGTTTTCCTCGCGCTCGAACTGCTCTCGATCCCGCTTTACGTGCTCGCCGCGTTTGCTCGACCAAAAACAGATTCAGAAGAGGCGGGACTCAAATACTTCCTGCTCGGCGCGTTCTCAACGGGATTCGTCGTGTATGGGATCGCGCTCATCTTCGGCTCGACCCAGTCTACGAACATATTTGCCATCGTGGAGTCCGCTTCAACCTCGACGCCGGCTCTGCTCCTCACCATCGGCGCCGCCTTGCTCCTGATCGGATTCGGTTTCAAGGTCGCCGCTGTCCCGTTCCACATGTGGACTCCCGATGTGTATCAGGGCGCGCCGACCGCAGTGACCGCGTTCATGTCGTCAGGTGCGAAGATCGCAGGCTTCGCCGCGTTGTTGCGCGTGTTCGCCACCGCCTTCCCCACCATCGCCGTGGACATGACCGACATCCTCTGGGCGCTCGCCGCGTTGACGATGATCGTCGGCAATGTGATCGCCATCGCGCAAACCGACATCAAACGCCTGCTCGCGTATTCCAGCATTGCCCACGCGGGCTACATCCTCATGGCGTTCGTGCCATATGGCAATGAAAGCGTCCGTGATGTTTCGATCGCCGCGGGTTTGTTCTATCTCGTTTCGTACGCGTTCACCAACTTCGGCGCGTGGGGCGTAGTCATTGCGTTGGAGAAAAAAGAAGGCAAGGGCCTCGCCATCGCAGATTACGCGGGCTTGTCGAAGAAACATCCCGCGCTTGCGCTTGCCATGACGATCTTCATGCTTTCACTTATTGGCTTGCCTCCCACGATTGGGCTGGTCGGCAAGTTCTATCTCTTCCGCGCGGTGATCGCGGGCGGCTTCACGTGGCTCGCCATCATCGGCGTGTTGACTTCGCTTATCTCGGCATACTACTACCTGCGCGTGGTCGTTGTCATGTACATGCGCGATGGCGAACCGGTCGCGGAGCGCGAAACCTGGCTCGACATGACTACGGCACTTACCGCGCTCGTGACGGTGCTTGTGAGTTTTGTCCCGCAGTTCTTGTTCGCTTGGGCGAGCAGCGCGGTGTTGAAGTTGTTCTAGCCTTTCGTCATTGCGAGTGGTGCTGATGGTCGAGTAGCCCGAAGGGCGTATCGAGACCCAGCGCCGCGAAGCAATCTCCACCACGGTGACGGAGATTGCTTCGCCACTTCGTGGCTCGCAATGACGATAATGTTTATCGAATCAAAAAACGGGACTGTGTAGCCAGTCCCGTTTTATGCTTAAGCCTCTTGCTTGCTCAATTTGTCGCTCGCAATACGGTTCAGGCTGACACCCGATTCTGCCGCTTCAAGCACAAGACGCCGATGCAAATCAGGCGGGACTCGTACCATGAACTTGCCGCTGTATTTTCTAACTGCAATTGGTTCTGGCGTAAATTCTCCATTCTTTTTTAAATCTGCAACGACTTGAGCCACAGTCTGGCGTATGCCCTTCAAAGCTTCCTCGGGTGAAGGTTCCAGCCAGCTCAAGCTCGGAAACTCAGCGCAGAGTCCAACATATTCTTTGTCTTCCTCCGACCAAGTCACGCGGTAGGTATAACGGTCATTTTTTAACATCACTTTCTTTCTCCAATCGGTCAATGGCTTTCAAAACTTGCTTTACCTGATATGCTTTTGCCATTCCTTTATCGTTCTGAATGTTGACTCGCGGGTCGCCTTGCCAAGGCGTTTTATAGATTCGATGACTGCTACCTGTTTGTCGAGCCTCACCAAAATAGGAATCGCACACTTTGCAAAGGTCTTGAAAACGGATCCCTTTGGGATTGCGTTGCATATCCACGAGGATGTCTTCAAGTTTTGCCACAGCGCTATGATACCACTATTGATACTGCCGTCAAGAGAGGGGAAATGTAGACTTCGTAAGTCTTTGATGAGAATCACAACGGGACTGTGCATCAGAGTCCCATTTTACGTTTCAAAACTTTCTACCC